>ERZ1684502.165-NODE-165-length-13972-cov-320.563340_pt1 | contig 13972 bp, 8 predicted proteins | sample MGYA00580192_ERZ1684502 | MGnify/ENA primary metagenome ERZ1684502 (study PRJEB41476, sample SAMN13258264) | hydrothermal vent metagenome | biome: caldera [ENVO_00000096]; feature: acid hot spring [ENVO_00002120]; material: acidic water [ENVO_01000358] | place...
ATTGAACTTCCAAGGATCCCTTAAAAGTTTAAAGTCTTTTAAGTCACCAGTAAAGTCACAATAAGGACATTTTACCATGGTAGTTAATTATCAAAAGACAAATATAATTTTTATTGAAATGAGGAAAGTAATGACTTCACTAACTCAGAGTGTTCAGTATGTATTGGTATTATTTCTTTCGGATTTAATGTTTTTACTATATCTTTTAGTTCATAAGGATGGTAATGGCCAGAAAGTCTCGCTCTATATACTTGAACTCCCAACCTATTCAACCATCTGGCCAATAAACTCTTATAAATTTTCGATTCCTCCTCAAAAGGTTCTGGGGTTGTTAATACTGTTATTGCATCACTAGGCAGTGTTTCTCTCCACAATTTAGTTCTTCTAAGCATCTCAAGGAAATCTGCAGGTTCTTGAATAATTATATAGTTACTAGGGTCTTTAAATACTTCTTCCGTTATACTTATAAGGTCTGTAGAAGCTAGTGAAGGCTTCTCTATTTCAGTTGCAGTTGCTACTTTTTCAAAGCTATTCAACCACTTAGGCAATGTCTATCATCTTACGAATTCTTTTCTCTAAGGAACCTTAAGATCATCTGCAACTCAAGTGTTTCTTCTGGTCTCTTAAGTCTTTTCGATAATTCTTAAAATTTACCCAAGAATCTTTTATTTTCTTGCTACTATTATTTTTAGTTCCTTTCCTTTTTCAATATTTCTGTCACCAATGATTCTTTGTCTCATTGTCGCTTCATTCTCCCTTACTATCGTAAAGAAACTCGAAATCATATCCCTTATCTCCTTAACCTTTTCTTCACTTTCCTCATGGAACATGATAACCACATACCTATCCCTTTTCAACACTCTGTGAATTTCTCTAAATGCTTTCTCCAGATCCTTCACATATTTTTTAGCATCCTTTTCTCTCTTTCGATTTACAATAATCTCATTTTCAAAATCAAGTCTTACCTTTAGCCATGCTGCGTAAAAATAAGAAAGTTCGAAGTATTGTACCTCATCAAAGAAAGGGGGATCGGTAACAATTAGATCCACAGACTTGTCTGGAATTGGCAAATCCTTTGCGTCAGCATTAAGAAAAGTTACATCAGCCTCTTTCTTTAGCACTTTGTCTACATCTCCTTCTATCCATCCATTTCCCATTTTGTTTATCCTTCTTAACGCATTCTCAAAGAGCAGATATGGATTTCTTTCGACCCTTCTATAGGGAATCCAATAACAGGGTACACCCCAAGGGCCCGCATTAGGTCTTGACATTTTACTAGCTTGGTACAGTATTGAGATAAAAGCAGCAAGGGCTTTTTCGTCTTTCGGCAGTTCACTGAGGATTTCCGAGAGAATCAACAGATTGCGTCTAGTAAACAGTCCGTCGACTCTATCTACTGTTCTTCTCTTTTCAAAAGGTCTACCATCTGGATAGTACAAGGCGTCTTTGGGGTAAGGGTATGGAATTTCCACGTCCACGTCTTTGCCTTGATAATCGAGTAGTGGTCCTAAATAAAGCTTGGCCTTTACGATCTTATTTCCTTCCCAGACGTAGTAAGATACATCTCTCTTTTCTCCTTGATAGTTAATTTTGTATAAGTCAGTATGTCTTTTGCTGAGTTTGACTTTGGTCTCTTTTCTCTTTATGTTTGCTTTAGCTATAATTAACGCGACTGGATTCAAGTCGTTGTAAATCCCTCTTCTCTTAAGCTCTAAACCTTTGGCTATAATGCTCCCAGACCCTGCAAAAGGATCTAAAAGTACATCTCCATCTTTAGAGAGGGAAAGAATGTAATTCTCTACAAGGTTGCTATCTTTTCTGCCCCAATATCTTATCATTATTTTTGAAAACTTTGGTTTGTTCATATTTAAAACAAAACGTTTGATATTATTTTAATGGTACACTCTTTTCCCAAACTGAATTAAACTCTCTTAAGAAGTCTTTTATCTCTTTTTCATCCTTAGTTACTCTAACATTTTCCAAGTTTCCGGTTAAACCTGTTACAGTGAAGTTTGCTGAACCTTCCATTAGTAATACTTCATCAACTACCATACCTTTTGCATGTAACGATTTTATGATTTTTATTTCTATATTTTTATTCTTTTTACAAGCCTCCTTAAGCAATTCTAGGCTTTTTTGATGATAAATCTCAGAAGGATCATTAGTAGTAAGTATTCTTACATGAATTTTTCTATTATTTTCTGATATCGAGAGAATTCCCTTGATAATCTGTGGTGAAAACCATGGACTAGAAATATTAATACTCTCCTTTGCTACTTTAAGTAAGGCTTTAAAGAATTTGAGTCCTTCTCCTTTTTTAAGTTTCGAACTTACTATGTTCGTATCTTCTATGTTTTTATAATTTGATAGAATTTGGGACAATATATCAATATCGATCTCTTCTAGTATTGCTCTTGTTAACTCTCTTGAGACAAGAAATGGCTGGTTAAAAATAGGAAACTGACATTTTCTTTCTAGCATAACACATACTGGACAGCCATCCCAGCAATGTGGGCTAAGTTCAAGTATATCATCTAACGTACCTCTTGTATCCTGATCTATATTTCTTTTAGCCACTATTAATTCTCTTGTCGAGTTTATATGGGGATAAATTCCTCTTACAGTCTTATTGATTGAATCCTCGTAATAGAAACTTTCATATGCAGCCTTTATGTCATCTATTACATTTTTAAGATTAATCTGATAATTAGGTAATTTAGTCGGATTTTGTAATAAATCAAAGAAATTTTTAATCTCCTCTTCTACTTCTGAATTACATTTGATTAAATTCTCTAAGGATAGCAATAAAAACTCCCTGAGACGCCTGAGATCTTTTTTAACTTCCTCTTTAAAACTATTTAAGTATCCAAGTCCACCTACTGCCTCCTCAACTATATAGATAGCTACTTGGTTTTCGTATTTAGTTACATTCCCTAGAAGCGGGTGAACTATATAATAAGAAATTCCTTCCTTTCCATAACCATACTCAGCCGAGATCCAACTTAAGAACATATGTGCAAGACTATGCAGGAATAAGAAACTAGCGAACTCAATTTCCTCATCAGTTACAATATTTTTATCAATCTTCTTTAATAAGTCTTGTTTCTTTTGGTCACTAATTAAAGCTACAGAAAGTTTTCGGAATGCATGAAATCCCCTAGTGCTACTGTATGCCTTAAAAGTGTCATCATTCACGTAAAGTAAATACTTCATTTTGATCCAATCCCTTATTACATCATTGCTATCTAAAATCTCCCTTATCAGTTCCTTCAATTTGGAATGTTCAAATTCAAATCTTATTGCAGGGATGTTATTAGTCCTATAACCTATACCACGTTCGAGAAACATAATTTTAGGTGGAGAATCCTTATCTTTTTTAGGTACGAAATAAACGCCATTAATAAAACTTATATATTGTCCACTTGAGATGTAGTACATCGTAAATAGCGGATGAGAAACTACTACTTCTCTGTTTCCCATACTGTACTCTTCATATATGCTTATGACATGAGGAAACACTGTATATAGAGCTGTATAAGGTTGGGGGTCATCATAATGCTTACATGAGAATTTGTTCTTTTTTGATACTGGTACTCTGTCGCTACAACTTCCTAATAAAGGACATATGGGATCAGATGACAATAGAACTTTACCTAAATCACAATGGTGTCCATTACTAAGTGAATTGTAACTATATTCAATATACTGTGGATAGTAAGGGTTATTCTTCTTATATGTAAATTTATAAACATATTTTGTTGGTGCAGTGCTACTAAAGACTCTAGTATATAATGCAATAGGCTGAATAATTTCTTTACTAATTGGTATGTGTACTCTGAATTTATCAGAATATCCATAGTACCATTCAAGTGTATTTGACTGATTGGACGTATTATTTGGTTGAACTGTCATATAGGCAAGCGGAGCTAGTATCAGACTATAGCTTCTACTATTATTGTTATGACTAATATCGACATTCTGAATCTTGAATGGAGTAAGTGAATATAATGCCTCTTTACCCGATCTTGAAGTTGAGCTCTTACTCATTTATTTCGCCTCTATTTCTATTTCTTCTAATTCAGGGAAAGGAGGTTGTAACATTAATGAGAATTTAATTCTATTGTTATATAACTCATTTATAACATCAAAAATATCATATCCATACTCGTCAGACTTGCGTAAGGCCTTATGTAAATAGTTAACATTCTTGCCTATATAATACGTACTTATATCTACGGTTTTCAGACCATTTAAAATATCATGTAAATTAGGGCTAACATTGCCTGTACTTGTTAAGAAACTAATGGTCTTAGATAATGAGCCTTTTTCTTCATCCTCACTTATTTTTGATAATATTGAAGAAAAGGATTTTACAACATTAATTGACGCAAATTTAGGTTTCACTCCTTTTTCCTTTTTAAGTCTTTTTTCCGCTTCTTTCGCTTTAATAGATATTTCTATACTTATTTCTGTTATTTTTTGATCTGTGTCGTAATTTTCATTATATATATTAATTTGATTCAAGTTTGCCAATAAGTCCTTTATATCCATTTCTTTTTCCTTAATCCAGTTATCAATATTCAAGTTGTTTGAAGTTCCACTGGCATGTTCGATCTCCTCTTTTAATGAGTTCAAAAGCTCATAAGCCTTACCAAAAGTATGTTTAAGAAAAGTGATTGGATCCGTTTCTTGTGTTTTCCCTTTATCATAGTATATAAATGTGTTTTTAAGAGACTTAAGATCAACCTCTAGACTCGTTATCATTTTTTCAACCTCAGAGAGATGATATAGAAATTCAGTTATATTCTTTCTATGGGAATCGATTGTTTGTATAATATTGTCTATGTCCGTATTTTTATTAATAGATCTAAGAGGCAAGCCTTTAGTATCGATATAATTATTAATTTCTTTAAGTATATCTTGTAAAAGTTTTTGTAATAATGCTTTCTTATTCTTTAGATCCTGATCGTCTAAAAGACCCACCTTAGAATTAAAGTTATCTATACATTTCAAGTCATTTAATATTTCATCAATTGCAATTGCTGCCTTGTTTAAGTCTTTGATTCTAGTAATATAAGTCTCTTTACCTTCTAGGGCTCTTTTAAAGAGCACTAAACTAAGAAGTGCTTGTAACTTAATAACATCACTATCGTAGCCCACCCCATACGGCTTATTGGCTTTTATATCGGCAAACCTTTTACGCAAATCTTCATCATACATATAGAGAGTTCCTATTGGTGATGAAGGTAATAATATAATACCTAATGCAATTCTAAACGATTTAGTATCTCTACCCGCTCTCCCAATTCTTTGAATAACACCTTCTGAGGAAATCGGTAACTTATACTGGATCACAATACCTACATTAGAGATATCAATTCCTAATTCTAAGGTGGATGTAGACATTAAATGTCTGATTTTATTACCTTGAAAATCTGATTCTATTTCAGAGCGTTTTCTTAAATCAAGCTTACCGTGATGAGTTCCTATACTATTCTTAAATGTCCCAGTTAAAAATTGTGAATCGGTATTCTCTGGCGCTATAGTAGTCCAATTATAATCATCTAACGGATCTCCAATATTTAAGTGATCTAATACTTCACGTCCTTGCCTATTCCCTAGAGTTACACTTTTAATATAATCTCCAAGTGTTGCTATTTCAGATACACTGTCTATAAATGATATCACTTTTTGATCAAATTTGTGGGCCCATAAAGTTACTGCTAGAGCTACCGCTTGATATAAAGTTTCTATGCTTCTTTGGGGATTAGGAAGAAGATAAAGCCTGATTATAAGCCTCTTATATTGTGTTTTGATAGAATTGTCATTTCTGTTCTGTCCATTTTCGGTGTTGTTCTTGTTTTCATCATTATATACTTCAGAAAAATCTACAACTTCTACGTTTTGACCGAACAATGTTTTGAGAAAATCTTTTGGATTAGGTATAGTAGCAGATGAGAATATAAATGTTGGATTAGATTGTCTTGATGCATATTTTAACATTCCGAGAATGTACCGCACAAACCCGCCAAAATAGTCAGTGTAAACATGAACCTCATCGAGTATTACATAATCTAAATTTGAGTACATGATTACAGTATTTTTATCCATTAATCTTCTATATAATGTATGAATATTAGATATAAGGATAGTTGGTTTATCGCTCCATATATCCTCTTTTGTAGCAAGAATATAATTGTATTCATCATTACACTTCTCGCATCTTACTATTGTCTTACCCATTTTATTTTTTGAATAGACTAAGTTTCCATCACATCCTGCTTTTATGCATTTTAAGCCTCTAAATGGATTACCATCTTTTACTTGATTTCTTCTGGGAGTGTCTCCGTCATCAATCCCTAGGGTAATGAAAATTCTTTTCTCGTTCTCCTTTTTATCTTGGTTAAGTATTTTATTGAGATTATCTATTATTCCTAGAATTGTCTTTAACTGATCCCTTTCTAGCGCCTTTCTTGGATAAATTAAGAGGGACGAAACTTCTTTCTTACCTTCACTAACCCTTATCAGTGCATTAACTAGTACGGGTATTAAAAATGATAAAGTCTTACCTGAAGCTGTTGGTGCAACTATGCCTATTCCAACTGCCTGGTTTTGTTGGTTTTTTCTATTATTAGAAGTTTCAAGAATTTTGAAAATTACCTCCTTTTGAAACTTAGAGATACCAAAATCGTTTTTATTTGAAGAATTTTTGTTTAGAGCCTTTACAATCATTCCTATGACATTACTCTGGACATTTATACTTTCAAGTAGTTTGCCAAGTTGCCACATGCCAAAATCAGGTACAGGTTCTTTGTTTACCTCTATGCGATATTCTAAGGGAATTGGTGACTGAAAGATTAAGTTCCTTATGTTGACTATTCTATAGATAAGGTCAAAATGACTGGTATGAAAACCTCCGCCTTGACTGTTGTGTATTAAATAGGATTTTAATTTATTACAATCCACACCATATTTTTCACAAATCTTATTAATATCTTGGTCCTTCAATGAATATTTCGTATAATTTTCAGTATTTATTGGCATAGGAATCTTATCTTTGTCCTTTAAATATGGCTCTAGTTCCTTTTCTAACAGTTCTTGATAAGCAGCTGACATTTTTTCTAAATCCTCTTCATGACCCATAAAGCTCACCTTTCATAGCTTTTGAAAAACTAATTACTCTAGGTAACTGCATTAAAATTATACTTAAATCCATTATACCATTTTTTGTAATACTAATATTAAAATAATTTCTCACCACTTTATTAAACTCATTTATATCTAAAGATGGAACCTTATTCTCAGTTAAATTCATAACAAATCTTAGTAATTTTTCAACAGATGTATTAATTCCCTTATTTTTCAAGTAGTATAAAACTTCGTATAAGACAGGATGCAGATATATTATTGAGTCTGTGTTAACTTCGTATACACCTAGTGATTTTATTATTATGTCAATATTATTGTCAATATTATTGGGATCCAACAAACGCCACCCCAATTGATCACCCCCTTGGTTCTGAATAAATGACTTAAATATGGGATCGTGTAAAAATTCCTTCACTTTGTTTACTACATCACTCTTGTTTATATTAAAAGGATGACTAGAAGAAAGATAATAATTACGGAGAATTATAGATATTAAGGTATATAGTATCTCATTACTGTCTCCTAGCAAAAAACCGTGACTTAACTGTTCTTCACTCTGATTATTGTTATGCTTCTTTTTATCATCGTTATCGGTAAGCTTGATTTTGTCCATTGTTAAAATTCTACATTCTTTTTTAAGTTCATAGCTGCCAAGTTTAGGATTGCAAATAAATTTTCTAACCATTAGTGAAGCCTTTAAGCCTTTCAAGTCTTTGAAGTTAGATTCGCATAAATTACTTACATCTATCCACTTTAAATTACTATTTAGAACTTTGATAGTATTTCCTTTCGAGTAAGATATCGTTTTATTAATCAAAATTATTTCAAAGTACGATGAGGATACACTATCATCAAAGAAAATAAAGGGGGATTCCCACCAAATTTTTTCGGTTTTTTCTGGATCTTCGGGAGGAAATAGCCAATTGAATATATAAGAACTTCCTAGCTTTTCGATGTATTCCTCGCTTATAGGCATAAGTTGTTGATTAGGTTCTACAAACTTAAGAGAAGAGACCTCTACTTTCGTAGGTTGTCCAGCTTCTAGTGAAATAAATGGTTTCCCAGACTTTTGTAATAATTTAAAGAAGTAATAGAGATCAGAATTTCCCTCTTCCTTCCCTTTCCAATATAATGCATACATGGAATTATCAAATGTAAAGCTGAATAAGGGGAAAATATGAAACGGAAAGCTAAGAGGAAAAAGACTTTGATTCTTATGTGTATATCTAATCCCAAATTTGGAAGTTAATATTTTTTCCATTTCGAAAAAGTAATATAAGGAATTATACGCAGAGCGGATAGAACTAAGCCTAAAATATTCTACTGCATCTCCTACAATATTTTTATTATTTTTACCGCCTTTTGAGAAAACAAATGGAATTTCACTTCTAGGAACATTATCAATCCTTGATTTAAACTTCATGTATTCTTCATATAATGGAGGGCATTGCTTAATCAGCTTTAGAATGTGATTTTCTATGTCATTCTCTTTTGATCCCACATATAATATTTTAGATTAGAATTTATTAATTTTATCATCATAGGAATTTCGTTAGGATAAAAATACACGAAAAATCAAAATATTATATGTTTATTTTTATTTCCAAGCACGTCAAGTTGTTCATACGGTAAAACTAAATACCGATATTTACTAATACCGAATCGTCATCACACTGATCCTTGAGAGATTAACTGGATTTATTTAGAAACCAACTTCCTTAGAAATAAAATACTCATAATGATTTATCCTTTTATCAGTAGCATAATATAAGTAATAACGAGGTACATCTCTTTCCGGTATAAGTGCATATATTCTTGAAAATAATTTTTATCTGAACGTGTTTATGAATGTTTGTTGATTAATCAATGATTTTGTGACTCGATAAAACTATTAGGGTAAAGTTGAGCTTACCTACTAGTCCATAATTGTTTGTCTCTGGATAATTGAAAAACTAATTGCCTAAATTAACTCGTAAATTTTTACCAAAAAGAGAAAGAGAATAATTAACGTCTTCCTTATTCTTCCCTTGCACTCTCATTAACTCAACGCTCTAAAAAGCCTAAATACTTGTATTCCCCCAAGTTACTTGTGGGGGTACAAGTTTTATGCTGTTTGACCCTAAGCCAAAAAAGAAGATCGATGACGTCTTTGACAGAAAGGAAGAGATTGAAATGTTAAAGAGGTTCTTAAAGTCTTCAGAACCATTAATATTGGTTTACGGGCTAAGAAGAATGGGAAAGACATCACTAATACTCTCTACCTTAAACACTCTCAAGTTAGATTACCTTTTCTTAGACATGAGAGAGATAGTCAAGGAAAAGAGTCGAGTTTACTATAAGGACTTTCTTTCGTTGTTAGAAAGCGAAATAAATAAGAAACTTAAAAAAGGTAGATTTGAAGAGTTCGTTAATTATTTACGTAGGATTAAAGGGGTTAACATCAACGTTTCCGAGAGTCTCTTCTCAGTCTCTTTTTCGTGGAGCAAAGAAGAAAGGACTGAGTTTGTTAATGTGTTAGAAAAGCTAAATGAGTGGAGTGAGGACAAGAACAAAAGGGTAATAATTATTATTGATGAGGCTCAGGAGCTAGAGAATATGAGAGATTATGATTTGTTACCAGCAATTGCTTACACGTTTGATCACTTAGACAATCTATCTTTTATTATTACTGGCTCAGAGGTAAGAGTTTTCTCTAAGTTCTTAAGGATTAAAGACGTGAAATCTCCACTTTACGGAAGGGGCTTTTCTGAGATTCAATTAAATCCCTTTGATAGAGATACTTCTATTTCGTTTTTAAAGAAAGGATTTGAAGAGTTTGGGATTGATTTCAAGTATGGTGATAAAATTTATGAAGAGTTCGGTGGTAATCCAGGTTGGTTAACTCTCTATGGCCATACTGCGGTTACTATAAAAGACTTTGATAGAGCTATTGAGAGGACTAAGGAAATTGCTAAGAGTTTGTTAAAGGAGGAGTTTATGAACTTTTTGTATAGCAGAATGATAGCCAAAGATAGATATATAAGAATTATTAAGACTTGCAAAGACGGTTGTACTTGGAGCGATATAAAGCTCTCCCTGGAGAGCCTTGAGGGTAGAAAGGTTAACGATAGGACTGTTTATACGCTAATTAACAACCTGCTGGATTACTCTTTTTTGATTAAAGAAGAGAAAAAGTACGTGTTAAGTGATAAATTGCTTGCAGAAGTATTTTAAAAATAGGGTTTTTATTCTGTTCTCTTCCATAGAAAGGTTTTGAGAAGAAAGAAATACTGATCAGCTACATGGTTCAATATAAGCAGATAGACTAGGTTGAGGCACAAAGTATGTTAACAAGTTTATCTTTTTGGGAAAATGAATAGAATGAATTTAGTGTTACTATAGCCTAAAAATACAGTCTTTTTTGAAAAAATGAGTAGAAGGTAAATTTCAGCCTTGTGGTTTCAGCAAGCTAGTCTTTCCTCATGCGAATAAACGTTAAACCTTTCATTTCTTAAGAAGCTTATTAATGTTATCCCGGAGATCCTAGCTAACTCAATAGCCCCCGATGTTGGCGCCGAAATAGACGAAATTACTGGAATCCTAGAAATTATTGCCTTTTCTACAATCTCATACGCAACCCTCCCACTAACCTGTAGAATTAAGGGTGGAGGGTAAATCATTTTTGACTTTAATAATTTCCCTACGACTTTGTCCACAGCATTGTGCCTCCCAACATCCTCAGACGAGAATACCAAATTACCTTCTAAGTCAAAAAGTCCAGCAGCATGCAATCCTCCAGTAATTTCGAATAGCTTCTGATTAGCCCTAAGCTTATCTGGTAATGAAAGGATAACTTTAGGGTTAACTTTAAACTTACTAGACACAATACTCTTAACATTCTCTATAAATTCGCTCCCACAAATGCCACAGCTTGAATCCACAAAGTTCTTTGAGAGCTTTACTTTATTTGAGACCTCTAACCTGACTTTGTTCTCGTGTACCTTCTCCAAGTTTTTTACATCTTCAACCGAGTTAATTAAGCCTTGAGTAAAGGCAAAACCTAAAACTAAATCTTCATCATCTATTGGAGTCCTCATTATTACGAGACTCTTACAATCCTCAGAACTACAGATTTCAACTTCTAACGGTGACTCTTCAATTACAAAATCGTCCTTAACTACCTTCTCATTCCTTATAAATTCAGCTATTTTGTACTTCTTTATCAAGCTCCTCACCAATTCTCCTCATCAGCAGGAGGAAGAAGTAAATTCCCTCCAAGGTTTTAGGATCTCTTATAAGTTGAAGTATATCCTTTAACTTAACTTCACGTGGCTCATATCTTGAAACCTCGTCATATAAAGCATTTCCAAGCTTTGATATTCTAGAAAATCCATTATCTCTACTTATCCATTCAGCAATAACCTCTAGTAAGGGCTTTAAATCCTCTATTGCCTTAATTACTCTATTATCTTCTGGTAATCTTTCCTCTTCCATTTTTCCTCTACCCTGACTCCTATTTGTGGACTCTTTTTATGAAATCTAGGATTATGAATAGGTAAAGGCTTCTCACATGTAGTACAGCTTGCTATCTTTTCTATGCTTACTGGAAGCTCTTTATATGCTGGTGTCTTGGATGTTGGGTCTCTAACATCTAAAGTGAGCTTATTTACAGCTTGACCAGGTGGTGAATGTAAGGCTAAGAATGCCCTCTTCCCCTTTAGCCTTTCAGAAACCATGACCTTAAGTCTAACGGTTTCACCATTTAAAGATCTAACCTCAACCTCATCGCCGTCATTTAAACCTTTCTCACTTGCCACCTCTTTAGAAATCTCGAGGAAAGCCTCTGGGAACTTGTAAATTATCCCCTCTGACTTCCCAGTCATGTTATCCCAGTGGTAATGTTCTAAAACCCTTCCGTTAATTAAGTAAACATCAAAATTCTGGTTAGTCTCAATTGGCTTTATGAATTTAGTTGGCCAGAACTTTGCCTTACCATTTGGCTTTTCAAACCTCTCAGCATATAAGAATCTAGTGTCCTTTCCATCTTCCCTTACTGGCCATTGCAAGCTCTTAAACCCTTCTAGCCTCTTGTAAGTAACCCCGGCAAATATTGGCACAACCTTTCTTATCTCTTCCATAACTTCAGAAGGATGTTTATAATTCCAATTAGCACCTAGTTGATTAGCCAAAAGAATCATGGTCTCGAAGTCAGGCTTTGACTCGCCTAAAGGTTCCATAACCTTATACAACCTCTGAATCCTTCTTTCCGTGTTCACGAAAGTCCCTTCTTTTTCGACACTGGCAGAAGCCGGTAACACGAAATCAGCTAGCTTAGCAGTCTCAGTCATAAACATATCCGCAACGACCAGCAGCTCAAGTTTAGATAATGCTTCCCTTACTTTCCTCTGATTAGCATCAGCCATAACTTTATCCTCTCCGAAGATAATTAAGGCCTTTAACTTCCCCTCTAGTGCTGCATCTATCATCTCAGTGCTTGTAAGGCCCTTGCTATTAGGAAGCTTGCAATTCCATGCTTCTTCAAACTTCTTTCTAACCTCTGGGTCATTTACATCTTGATAACCCGGTAAGTAGTTTGGTAAGGCACCGAAGTCACTTACTCCTTGAACGTTCGCATGACCTCTTAAGGGATATCCTCCCGTACCTGGTCTTCCGAAGTTCCCAGTTAGTAGAAGCAAGTTACAAATTGCAGTAGAAGTTTCAGAACCATCTTGATGCTGTGTAACTCCCATTGCCCACAATGTTACAACAGATTTAGCACTGTGAATCATTTCAGCAACTCTGATTACATCCTCTTTCTTAACACCAGTAACCTTCTCAACGTACTCCAAGTCGTAAGGTTCTAAGCTCTTCCTAAACTCTCCAAACCCTTCAGTTCTCTTTTCTATAAACTCTTTGTCCTCCCATCCCATGTCTATTATGTATTTTGCTATTCCGTTTAACAGAACTAGATCAGTCCCAGGATTTGGGGAGAGGAATATATCGGCTCTATCGGCCATTTCATGCCTTTTAGCATCGATTACAACCAATTTCTGCCCCCTAAGTTTCTTAGCCCTCTTTACCTTTCCAGCTAATACTGGATGCGCTTCTGCAGTATTAGAGCCAATGATTATAACTAAATCAGCGTTCTCTATATCCTCCATTGAACCAGAATCAGCACCAAACCCAACAGTCCTAATCAGTCCAGTTGTAGCTGGGGCCTGGCAATACCTAGCGCAGTTATCCACGTTATTTGTACCTATCACTTGCCTAGCTAACTTTTGAAGAAGGTAAGCTTCTTCATTGGTACCAGTACAAGAAGCTATAAAGCCTATTGCGTCTGGTCCGTATTTATCTTTAATCTCTTTCAGCTTTCTTGCAATAGTACTTATTGCGTAATCCCAACTTACCTCCTTGAATCCGTTTTCTGTTCTCTCTAACGGTTTAGTAAGCCTCTTCTCATCGTTTACGAAACTCCAAGAGAATTTCCCTTTAATACAAGTAGCTACTCCGTTAGCTGGAGATTCTGGTTTTGGTTCTACTTTCAATATTTTCCTTCCCTTAACCCACGTTTCGAAAGAACAACCAACTCCGCAATAAGGGCATACAGTCTTAACTCTCTTTATATACCTCTCCCTTAACTTACTCTCTATATCGCTGAGTAGAAGGAGTGGCTCAATGTTCCTAAACATTTTCTTGCCACTCTCAATCAGTTTGGTCTTAACTTCCTTGCTCAAGTTAGTGAAAAGTCCAGCCTCACCTAACATTGTTTTCTCCATTAACGCATTAACTGGGCAGACAGTTACGCAAGTCCCACAAGAGACACAAGACGAAGTGTCAATGTTTT
>ERZ1684502.166-NODE-166-length-13923-cov-154.460557_pt1 | contig 13923 bp, 13 predicted proteins | sample MGYA00580192_ERZ1684502 | MGnify/ENA primary metagenome ERZ1684502 (study PRJEB41476, sample SAMN13258264) | hydrothermal vent metagenome | biome: caldera [ENVO_00000096]; feature: acid hot spring [ENVO_00002120]; material: acidic water [ENVO_01000358] | place...
ATAAGGGTGAAAAGGACTTCCTCTGAATTGCTTTGCTAGAAGTAAAAGCTAAAGATCCCATAGTCCTCCCGTGAAAAGAGTTAATGAAACCTATAATCCATTGCCTACCAGTATGAGCCCTTGCAATTTTTATTGCCCCTTCAACGCTTTCAGTCCCGCTATTTGTGTAAAAGACTTTTGCTGGGAAGGGCATAAAAGAGACTAATTTCTTTGCTACTTCAACAGCAAGCTCATAATAGAAGTCTGTTAGGCTGTAGTGAATGAACTTCTCTAGTTGCTCTTTTATTGCGTTAATTATTTTCTCATTGCTATGCCCTAAAGCTAGAACCCCAATGCCAGCATTAAGGTCTATATATTCTCTCCCTTCAACGTCATATACTAATGCCCCCTTGCCGTGATCAATTACCAAAGGATACCATCTTTTGAATGACTGCATTAAATACTCTTTATCCTCTTCTATTATCTTTTCGATTTTTTTACTAATAAGCTCACTCATAGTTATAAATTCGAACTCAAAGGATATAAAGGTTTGCATAATTCTAACTTATATCTCGTGTAAAGTTTATGTTTCGTACTGATTTAAATATTATATTTATAAGGAAAAAATTTAGTAAGTCTTCGTAATCCATTTTATTAAGTTAAATTTTTCGCTTAAAAAAGGGGTGAAAGTCTTTGGCTTTATCAAGATGATTTATAAACTGAAAAATTCTAATTCTAAATATGGTGAAGATAACAAAAGTTCTTAAAGCTGGTATTGAATTATTAAAGCTTCAAAGACCTCATGATCCTCGCTTAATTCTTTATAAATTCCCAGAATATGGGTTATCTTTACTCATTTATGATCACGTAAAGTTTACTGAGTCTGATGAGTATTTATATTACGAGAGCCTTGTACATCCAGCAATGGCAACTCATGGTTATCCAAGAGAAGTCTTAATAATTGGTGGTGGCGATGGATTAGCTTTAAGAGAAGTGTTAAAGTGGCCAGTAGAGAGCGTAGATGTAGTTGATAGCGATTACGAACTTCTCAACCTCGGGAGGAAGAAGTTAAAAGATTTGAACTTAAATGCTTTTTCAGACAGAAGAGTTAAGGTTTTTGCAGTAGATGGAAGGGTTTTCCTGCAAGGGATAAACAAAAGTTATGACGTGATAATAATAGATACTATTGATCCGGAAGTCGACCAAAGTATATTTTGGCTCTTCACAAAAGAGTTTTACTTAATTGCTAGGCAAAAGCTAAAACCAGACGGAGTTCTTGTAACTCGTGGCTCTGAGTGCGGAAGCTTATCTTTTGCTAGAATTTATAAAACCTTGTCCTCTGTTTTTCCAGTTGTAAAGCCTTACTGCATTGATATACCATCAATGGGTAAAGTTGGATTCGTTCTGGCTTCAAACATCCACAATCCAACATCAGTGACTTATGTCCCACCTTTGCAAACAAAAGTGTATAATTTAAGTTTTCATATGCAATTGTTTAGCGCTCAGCACAACTATCAGAGAGATGTCGACATCATAACTTACTTAAATCCGATACTGCAGAGATATTTCTTTTCAGAGAAGTTAGATGATGACGAGAGAATAATTAAGAGTGCAAGAGTAAGGACTGTCGTAGGAGAAACTGAAGGCAGAGATGTTATAGAAAACGATTACATGGCTGTAACGAACAAAAGGTATTTACTAGCAAGGGCTGAAGGTGTTTATTCGTTTACCGAAGCCGAACCACATAATCTTTTCAGTGCTAAATTCGCGCTCCTTCTTGCAGTTGTTGTATCCGCTATTGTTTTCGCTTTAACAGCTATAGCAGGCCAATCTTTACTATACTCCTTATTTGCATTCGGCCTTTCCATGATCTTACTTTTGGGTATTGAATTTTTCGTGATATTTATTGAAAAAAGGGGAAAAATCGCAATAAAGACTAATGCAAGATTTCATATAAGTAACTTTTATAGATTTGTAGGTAAAGGGATAATTGCCGATATATTACAAGGAGAAGCAGCAGATGATCAATTGGGAGAATTAGTGAGTGAAAAAATATTAATTCCATTGACAGGGAGAGGTGGTGAGATAAAAGAAAGAGTAGTAATAGAATTTATGAAGGATCCAGTAACTATGGAGATCCTTTCATCGGCTATGAAAAAATATTAACTTTTTTACGTATATGTGCTCAGAAAGCCCCCAACTGCTCCATTTAGCACATTATATGCTATCACTAGCCCCACATAAGTTTGTATATAAGGCACTATAAAGGCGTAGGGCAATAAAGATAAGATTAAATACCCAATTCCCGTGTAAATTGCAATTTTCCTTACTCTCACTAGTGAGAACTTCTCTAATGTTGACCTAGCAGGAAATGCAAAGGCAATTAGAATTGCTAAAATCAAGAGTTGTACTATTCCCTCAACTGGAGAAATTATTAAACCTATTATCGGAGCTATTTCAAAAACGCTTGGCGGGTAGAACGCCTTAACTATTAAAGAAACTACAGCCATTATCACTGTAAGAATAAAGGAATAACCTATTGCTGTAGCCATGTTATATGCCAAAATTCTACTGTTTCTGGGCTCCACCGCTCTGTCCCTCCTTGCTTAACCCTGGCAGATTTACTCTTATTAAACCATCTGGCAAGTTAACTATTGTTGACAAATTGGGGAAGTAGGGAACTCCTATAGCCATATTAACTGAAGCTGGGTTTTGTTGCTCAGCTAATATTCTGGCTAATCCTAGTCTAACAGCATCAAGTAAAGGCACTCCTAAATCCCTTAGCTGAATGATCCTTCTCAACTCTGGGTCTTGAGGCAACAACCTAGTGATTCTCACTGAAATCAGCTCAATTCCTATTTCTGCCAAGAACTGCTTTAATGCTGCAGTTACAGCTGTTGATATATCAGCGAATTTCTTGAAAACGTCAGATAGCGAAACGTGGTTCAAAATTTGGCTTACCTCTTGATCTACAATTGGAGAAATGTAATTAGCTAAGTCTTGATCTTTAAAATAAAGAGAGCCAAATTGAACACTAGTAACAAGGGCAGCAGGGTTCTGAACTCTGAAGTAAACGGCAGTTTCATATTCAAGCGGGACTAAGTCATCAGTTTGACTAACACCAGAGACTCTGACTTCATGTCTAGTTGTAGAGACGAAATAAACTACTGTGTCGTAAGGCAACTGATTGTATCTGAACTTAGATAGAAAAGCTGAGACTGGATTTCCAGGGGTTTGAATGTTATGACTCCCTGGTGGCAAGTCAGCAACTATTTGCCCTTGAATTACTACTATTGCCCTTTCAGTAGGTTGAACAATGATCATTGATTTTGAAGTAATTGCCTCCCTTGGGTACTTGAAAATTATTGTGTCAGCAGTCATGTAACTTGATCCATCTTCTTTTTCAGTTGAAATAACTTGTCCTCTAATTGTTATAGACATATGAAAAAATATGTTTTCAAAATTTTAAACTTTGTGATTTCTCATGACTAATTAAAGTTCTAAATTTGATAAAACCAAAAGCGTATTATTAGCTAAGTTAGAAGTATTATTGTTTGTCTAAAATAAACCTTATGGAAAGTCTGCAAAATAAAAAATATAAATAAAAAAATCGATTTTAAAATGTGCCATGTCCCATAACTCAAGATAACTATTTCTTTTCAGTGAAACTAGATGCTGGCGAGAAAATACTTAAGTGTGCTGAAATACACATCGGAAGAGAGGTTCGACGCGGTAGTAAAATAGTAATCGAGGAGACAGGGAAAGGTTATTTTGCAGTTACAAACAAAAGGTGTTTAATAGCTGATGCCGAAGGTATATATTCAATTGAAGACTTGATAGCTTATAAAATAACCCCGACTTTGTTTCTTCCATCCTACATTCTATTTGTGATATTATTTCTGCTCTTTATTGTCATACTTTATACCGTATCTGAATATAATATTTGGACTTCTATCTTCACAATAGCATTGTTTCTTTTTATTATTGTATGGGCGTTGCTTTTCAAAAAATCTAATAAAGCGAGAGTTTTTGGCGTTGGGCAGTTCTATAGATATATGAATGAAAATAGAGTTGAGGTTAGAGTGTTCTCGGGAGTGATTTGGAGCGATGAAGTGAAAATAGATAAATTAATTGAAAGACCTTTGTTTGGGAGATGGTTTTAGAGAGTCCTCGTTACAACAGAAAGCATTTTCCAGTTTTTAAATATTTCTCATTACTTCCGCTTAACTGTTGAAGAGAATTAGGGGAGAAAAAAGAACATTCTCAGCAGTTATTTGGAGTGACGAAGTGGACATTGGAGAAATGATCAAAGGGATGTTGATATTGGTGGATAATGTTTTTTATTTAGAGCAAAAAACTTTTGTTATTCTGTTTAATACGCCCTCTTTATTTAACCTCTCAGCTCTGGAGGATAGAACAGCTTCATCCTGTCGTAGAATATGTTCCTTAATTCATTTAACAAGGGGATAATGTCGTTAAATCTTTCACTCTTAACTAGTTCAACAATTTGCGATGCAATGCTGACCATCCTTGAGTCGTGGGCAACAATCTGATCTAGCTCTTCAGTGTTTATCTTCCACCTTGCATAGATATCTGCACCACCACCCTGGGCTGACATTATGTCATTTATTACCTCTCTGATCTTGGAGATTATGAATTCCATAACCTTAAGCTGTTGTGAAAAAGGTTCTATTGAAGCTATGTAGCTTTCCTTCTCTGATATAATCCTAATTGCTTGCTCTAGCCTGTCTGTAACCGCCCTCCTAACTAGGAAGTCGTCTTGTCTAATTAAGTCTTTAGCTTTATAACCCCTATACCCGGGTATTAGTAATTGTAATTGTTCTAACGGTGTTAATTCTTTAGGCATAGTGAAAAGTCGGAGCGGAAAATTAAAAACTTTATCTTGAAGCTTGAAATACAAAAATAAAAAAGAGGTAACTTATTCCTTATTCAGTTATATCCCAATTCGACTATAGTACCGCTGAAAGTCATAGCAGTTGCGTTGCTATAAACTGCATATTGTATTGTTATATACAAGGTGTACGTGTTTGGAGCTAAATACACAGTATCATTGTACCCAGCATTTGGCCATCCTAGTGTAATAGTTGTAGTTTGTGTTGAGTTTGAGAATGTTATTGTAACTAGGAAAGTTGAGAACTCCTCCTGCAGTTGCTGAGTATTTACTAAAGCGAAGAAATAATCTCTTCCTTGATTTACTTTTATTGTTGTTGTAGTAGAAACTGTTCCATTGCTCCCTGGAGATAGCGTGCCTAAATTTAGGTTTGCTGCGTTTACAACTACATCGTTTGGTTGTATTTTGAAACTTACATTAATTAGGTTATATGCCATTAAGCTATAAGCTATTAGCCCCGCTACAGCCACTAGAACTCCTATTATTGCCGCCACGAGAGTAGGGCTTTTCATCAATTAAAGACTCTCAAAGGTTCTATATATAGTTAAGACGCGTGAAAAAGGGGAGGTTATATATAAACTTTTTGCTTGAAACCTGAGTTTTTTATAGTACTTTTTCGTAAAAGATCACATGAAATGGAAAATTTTAGCCTTGGTTGCGGGCCTTCTGATAATATTAGCGATAATATCTCAAGCATTAGTAAAATATGAGCTGGTTAACGTCTCTTTCAAAATTTTGCCAAGCAATTCAGTTTATATTAATAAGGTATACTATAATGCAAGATATGCAGTATTCACTTATAATCAATCTAAGCTGAACGTCGATGTAACTCAGAACTACTTAAACTTCCTTAGCAAATTGCCAGCGCCAGCATCTGTAAATATCACAGTTCTTATTACTCCATTAAATGCTACTTTATCTAACTTAAGTTGGATAGCGATTTACAAACTAGAGTTTAGGACTTGCGGAACTAATGCAACACTAACACTATATGTTGTTGACGGCAATTTATGGGTGGAAAGAAGTATAGCACTGCACTATAACGGTAGTTGGCTTAATTTATCTTCAGCAATTTTTAATGTTACTCTAAACGTAACAGAAACAGAGTACAAGGTTTGGATTATATGGGCTAGTAATACCCCTCTAAATATATCTTCAACCTTCCCAGCAATAAGGATAAATGATATAACAGCATACTTAGTCGCACAAAACAACTAGATAAGCTTAAAACTCAGTGATAAAAATGAAAGATATGCTTCCATTAGAATATTTTTTGCCTATTGATGCATTATTAGGATTATTAGCCTTTTTTGTGTCCAAAGCAATCTTAGAGAGGAGGGCTAAAAGAAAGGAGGAAGAGGAAGAAGTTGTAATTTCTTCTGGTGAGGAGCTTGATGACAAAGAGAAGGCAGTTTTAGAGGCAATAAAAAATGGTGCAAAAACTTTAAATCAAGTTATGAAAGCTACAGGATTGCCAAAAGCAACTGCATATAGGAAAATAAAGTCGTTAATAAAAAAGGGACTTGTGAAAGTTGAAATTGAAGATAATAAAAGAGTGCTAAAGGCAAAAGAAGAGAAAAAGGAAAATCAATAAAAATTGTTACTTTCTGTTAAATAGAATTAGCGCAACTATTAAAAGCGGGATAAGATAGACAATCCCTTCTGCAAAGTTAAAAAATGAAACAATAATTGTTGATGAAATTCTACTCGCATTCAAAAATATTTGCCTATTAATTAAATAAGGAGTCAAAGACTCCCTCTCCATGTTATTCCAATTATATAAATCAATTAAAGGTGAAAGAACGTAGTAAGAAATTAAATATATCAAGGGATAGAAGAAGAGGGAAAAGCTTGATAAGCTAAGACAGAGAAAGATACTATGAAAGAAGGATTTACTTTATTTTCCTTTAACATTCTCCCTCTAATGAAATAAATGGACAGGATGGAAAGAAGGCCTAGAATATAGTTCAGAATTGAGAAATAGAAATAGTTTTTGTTTACAATTCTGTATAGAATGATTGGGATTAAGTTAGATACGATGTAGTTATACCCACTGACTAGGGACAAGGAAATCATTGTGTATCTATATTCCTCATTTTTAGCTATTACAGTGAAGGACTCATTTAAGGAAAAAGCCCCAGAAGCATTTACATTTTCAGCCATGAGCATTGCAACAGAGAGAATAACAGAAGTTAAGAAGAACAAAAAGAGGTATCCCTTCTCTTTAAAAAGAGACAGAAAAAGGCCATATATTGCTGGTGAAAGCAAAGTTGAAAGGTAGCCCAAATACGCTGTTTTATTAAAGAAGTCTAGCTTTTTTTGGAGTATTATAAAAAAGGATGTCCCAACCGAACCAGTAAAATCCTTGGGCAAAGCCGTAAATCACGATATTAGGCTCACGAATTTATAAGCGTTGACGTTAAGCAGTAGCAACATTACGTAAAGTAAAATCCCAAGCTTAATATAGAGGGATGCGTCGCTCTTCAGCTTAGTTAAATACCCAGCTATGAAGCATGAAAGGCGATGTTGAGAACTAGAAAGTGAAAAGTGTAATATAGCGAAGATGTAACGTAAATATATAAGCTTATTAAAGGGGAGGAAATGCTGTTGCCGAAATTGAAGAGCCATGAGGCAATGAGGAATTTCTTCATTAAGGTTTCTGCGTCAATTTAGCTTAAATTTTTTACTTACAAGTTATGAATAATGGTAACTTATACAGATAAAGACAAGCTTTCTGCAGGGGTTCCTTTAGGAGGGATTGGGGCTGGGAAGCTGGAAATTGACAACAGAGTTAAAATAGTAAATGTCACAATAGCGAATTTTATTAAGCCAATTAAGACTTTGCTGGGCTTTCACATCTTCATTAAGCCAGAAGGGGAAAGGGGCTTTCTTTTTCAGAAGGACTCTGGCTTATACAGACTTAAAGAATACAAGGGCGAAATTATTTATGAAGGTCTTTACCCCTTTGTTTTCATAAGAGGAAAGGAAATTGAGCTAGAGGCTTTCTCCCCAATAATTCCTTATGATTTAAAAAACTCAACTTTGCCAGCAGTTGGGATAAAACTGAGAATTAAAGGGAGTAATGGGATTGTTGCTGTTTCATTCCCCAACATTGTTGGAAGTACAAATATTGGAAGGGTTAATGAGAGAGTTAGGGAAGGGGTTTTTCATAAAAACGTAAAGGCAAACGATTATGACCCTGCAAAGGGGAACACTGCATTCATAAGTGACCATGCAGATCACGTTGTAACCCAGTACAACCTTAAGAAAAAGCCTTCAGAATCTCCTAACTTTTGGATTTCTCCCTACGAGAATGACGAGCCTTGGCTAAAGCTTAACAATGGAGAAATGCCGAGGGATGACCCTCATGAGGTCACTGGGTATAGGGATGATCCGGCTAGCATAATAATTTCTAACTATCATGACGAAGAAGAAATAAAGTATGTCTTTGCATGGTATTTTACTGGCAAACATGTATATTATCCCTATGGTCATTATTACGAGAACTTCTTTCATGACTCCTTAGAGGTTGCCAGATATTTTATGGAGAACTTCGACTCTTTGAGGGAAAAGACAAAAAGAGAGTTTCACGATAATATTAAAGCTGAGGGTTGGTTAAAAGATGCAATAATAAACAGTGCTTACATACTTTCTTCTTCAACTATATTAGACGAAAAAGGTAGGTTTGGGATTTATGAAGCCCCTCAGAACTTTCCCGCTGTAGGTACTATAGGGACTTGCTATGAGTTTGGCTCTCTTCCAGTTATACTCTTTTTCCCAGAGCTTGAAAAGTCATTCCTCACTTTGCTTAGGAGTTACATTAGAGAAGATGGCTATGTCCCTCACGATTTAGGTTATAGCTCTTTAGATTCTCCCTCTGACGGAACTACTTCTCCTCCAAAATGGAAGGACACAAACCCAACTTTCATTCTTCTGGTTTATCGTTACTACAAGATGACTAGTGACATTGAGTTTCTGAAAGAGACATACCCCTTGTTATTGAAAGTGCTGAAGTGGGAATTAGAGCACACGAAAGATGGCCTTCCATTCCTTGAAGGAGAAATGGATAACGCATTTGACTCAACAATAATTAAAGGGCATGACAGCTATACATCTTCACTCTTTATTGCTTCATTAATAGCTATGAGGGAAATTGCTAGGCTAATGAGAGATGAAGAAACAGCTAAATTTGTAGAGGAAAAACTAAAGGAAGCCAGGGAGAGCTTTAAAAAGATGTTTAATGGCAAATATTTCATACCCTGGGAAGGGGAAGATGGCTGTTTTACTGCACAAGTTTTTGGCGAGTGGTGGACTCAACTCTTAGGCTTAGAAAGCATTGTAGACGAGGAAATGGTAAAGAAAGCGTTAGAGTGTATTGTAAGAATAAATGGCAGAGTCTCACCTTACTGTGTTCCTAATCTAGTTAAAGATGGTAAAATTGTTCAGAAGTCAGTTCAAACTTACTCTTCTTGGCCTAGAATGACCTTTGCAATTTGTTGGTTAGCTTACAAGAAAGGAGTTACAGACGCGCTAGAACTATGTAAAAAGGAATGGGACAACTTAGTCAGGATTGGCCATGTTTGGGATCAGCCGTCAAGGATTAGTGGGTTTAGCGGAAAGCCAGAGATATTTTATCTAGATCATTACATAGGTAGCCCAGCAATATGGAGCTTCCTATTTTAAAAGAGGAAAAATCTCTTTACAATTTATGTCAAGCCTCATTCAAGATACCGTGCCAGTTGCTCTAATAAACATCATCCTCACTTTATTAAGAGCTTGATTTAGCTGAGGAGAGCAAAACCTTAAGGACTGACTTCCCTATTTTATCACCAGTGTATTTCCCTTCAAAGTTGTTCATTTCAACCCAAGTTTTCAAATCCTTATAACCTAGTTTTCTTAAAGCTTCTTGAATCTCTTTCTCGTAATCTTTCACATTTACCATTTCCTCTTCAATAAAAGTTGCCACCCACAAGTTTAGAATCCTTTCAAGTTCTTCTAAGGGATTTGGGCTATCATCAACTCTGATGTCTATATATTTCCCAACAGATAAGGGGTCAAATTCAGTCCCACTACTTCCGCTCTTAACTACAACAATTGCTGCACTCTGTTTTCCTCTTCTATCCCCTCCTTTTCTTTCACCCGCAATCAAAGCCCTTAATATTTTCTCATAAATTTTCCCCTTTCCTTCAGCTTCTTTCGCCATCGCCTCTAGTACCTCTTCCCCTGCTAAGATATTGCCTTGGACTGCAAAATTATTGCCTACTATATGCCCTGCATAAGGATAGCACTCTTTTCCAGTGAAAGAGGCAGAATCCCCTTTTGAATCTACTACGCCTATTTGCCTTTTTTCCTTAAGAGGGTCAGAAGAGGTCAATATTTTTATCACGGTTTGAGCATCCATTCCTTGTTCTAAAAGCGATAACCCTCTAGGACCATAAGTTAAATTTGCTAAAGCTTGAGTCGCAATTGCCCCTACTCCTGCTTTCAGCCAAGGGACAAAAGCCCCTACAGCTAGAAATTTGCTTGCAACACCTACCCCCCAAGCTTCTTCATTAGGATCGTAGATTACTATTGAGAAAGTCATACTATACTCTTGCATTAGAAATTTTTATAGCTTGTGGTTGAGGGAAGGAGACTGCCGAAAGACTTTTATGTTACGGTGCCGAAATTATTACGGTGCCGTAACATTGCTTTTTAGCACTAGGCCAAAAGAGAGAAGAGAAGACTTATATGACAGAGATAAAGAAATTGAGGTAATAAAAGACAGCATTTCAAGGGGTGAATGGATTGCAGTTCTTGGAATGAGGAGAATTGGGAAAACAAGCGTTGTAAATGTTGCAGTTAATGAGAGTGGGGGTGTAAAGCTGAGAATTGATTTGCTTAGACTATACAACCCTGCAAAAAAGCAATATAGCAAAGAAGAGTTTCTTTCTCTTTTAATACAAGCGGTTAACGATACGATTAAGAATTACACTTTTCTGGGTAAAGCTACAAGAGTAATAAGTAATGTACTTGGTGTTGATGAAATTGAAATAAGCAAGGTGAAAGTAAAATTAAAGAGGATAAGGGGGCAAGACGTCATTTATATTTTATCTCAGTTAAACACTTTAGCAAAAGATAACAAAAAGAAATTAGTCCTAGTATTTGATGAAGCTCAAGAGCTTTCCAAGGTAGCTGGAATTAATTTCCCCTCTCTGTTTCACGACATTTATGATAATTTCACAAACACTGTTGTAATATTTACTGGCAGTATGGTAAGACTAGTAGAGAAAACGCTGAGAGACGTTGAATATAATGAGCCGTTTTTCGGCAGGTATATAAGAAAAATTGAATTAACAAGGTTTACAAGGGAACAAAGCAAAGACTTTCTCTTGAAGGGTTTTGAAGAAGAGAAAGTAAAAGTTGATGAAAGTGTAATTGAAGACGCTGTGAAAAAGTTCGACGGAATTCCAGGCTGGCTAACGCTATTTGGTTCTGAATACTCTTTCTCTGTTAAACATGGTCTAAATGTTGTTGTTGAAGCAATAGTCAGAAAAGCAGTTGAAGAAGTGAAAAATGAGGTTAAGAATTTCCTTAATTACTCTCAATCACCCTTGAGGTATTCAGCAATAATTTTAGCAATTGACAGACTTGGAGGAAAAGGAAAGCTGAGCGAAATTGCGAAAGTTTCAAGCGCCCTTTTAGGGGAAGAAATACCTAGAGCTAGGGCTTATGAAATGTTAAGCAGGTTAGTTGACCTAGATTTCTTGAAAAAAGATGAAGAAGGGATTTACTCTTTCCATGATGATATTCCAAATAGACAAGGGGTTGTTAAAGCTGCTGAAGAAGTGTTCAAATCAAGACTTACTTGAGAATTGAAAAGTCTTAGAGGTTCGCAGATTTAAATGTTTGTCTTTTTAAGATAACTTTAAAGGTATAACTGACTATTTGCCCTCGTGAAGATACTAAAATATGCCGTTCCATACGTTTTAATATCGTCTTTCAACTACTACTTTGCACAAGATGCAGTTCTTAACTCCTCTCCTATCACGTTTAACTTAATTAGGTATTTGATCTCTTCAGCAATTTTCCTCCCTTTAGCAAGGAGAATTATTTTTAACAGGGACGTTATTCAGCTTTCAATTTACACTGTCTCTTCATCTGTGCTGTGGGCTTATGGTTTGATTTATGTAAACCCAGCTGAATCTGCTGTGCTCAGCTACACTATGCCTCTCTTCTCAATTCTAATTGCATCTTTAGTCCTTTCCGAAAGGGTAACCAGCATAGAGATTTTGGGTGTAATTGTTGGATTTTCTGGGGTAGTGCTTTATGGCTTGCCTTTAATTCACGGCTTTACTCTCTTAGGGGCAGTTTTAACAATTGTCAATGCAGTATTTTGGGCTTTGTTTACAACTTTTTATAGGAAATTGAAGGATTACGACCCTCTAACTGTAAATGCTAGCCAATTCCTGCTTGGAAGCGCTTTTCTTACCTTGTTATTGCCACTTGACTACAGAATAAAGTTTGACACTCAGTTCCTTTATGGAATTCTTTACACTTCAACTCTTGGAGGGGCTATTGCCTTCTTTTTGTGGAACTTAATGCTAAAGGTTGAAAAAGTATCTAAAGTTACAGTGCTGAGCTTTTCAGTTCCAATATTAGCGACGTTAATAGAGAGTGCGTTAGGAAATCCGCCCTTGCCAATTCAAATTGCTGGGATTTCACTAATGTTTTTAGGGATTTTATTTTCAAGGTTAAAGGCTAACGCAATAAAAAGGGGTTACTACTGCTTCAGCAACCACTTCCAAAGAGGTATTGCCTTAATCCCCTCATAGACCCAAGTAAAGTTGGAATCCTTAACGCTGTCTAAATTATTTGACTTGCTAATGTCAATCTCTTAGTAACGTGAGCTTAATTTTATCCCTATAGAAGGGATTGTATATTATTATATAAAATTAATCTAAAAAGCTTACTTTGTTAAGAATGTCTATCAACAAGTATTGAAAATTGAATATGAATTTATTTCTATTCATTTACTAAAGTGGTCTCTGAGAGACTAGTTTTATCGTAAAAGTGGTCTCCCAGAGACCAGTAGAGAAAAACAAAAATAAGTTCGCGATAGGAAAGGTTAGTTGAGAGAATTTCAATAGACAAGGAGACAATTTTCACAGTTAAGAGGTTTTAGAAAAGCGAAAGGAAAAGAAAAAGAGTCCTAAAAAGGGTTGTATCATTAACATAAGAGAAGATTTCTGATGAAAAAACTTTATTTTCTTCTCATCAACAATATTCCAAGAACTGCGATGCCTGTTATAGCTATTACAGCTAACGCAATTCCAACTATAGCGTAAGTTTGTGCTAATGATATCTCGCTGTTTAACGTTGATGCTGTTGAAGATATTTGAGAGTTTATTGCAGAAACGTCTGAGTGCAAGTTTGCACTTAACGTTGTTAGCTGATTTTCGAAGTTTACAAACACACTTACACTGCTTGATAGTCCATCAGTTTGTATAGCCTCAACTGTAATGTTATATGTCCCATCTGGGTATTTAGCTGTGTCAATTGTGTAATTTCCAGCTGGAGATGAGGATGTAGTAAGTAGCTCACCATTTAAGAATATCTTTACTTCTGAGATATCTTTGCCTTCTGCAAAATAGGAAATTGTTAAATTACCAGTAACGTTGCTGTTCGGCTTTGGAGATATAATGGATACTGAAGGTAATGGCGGTGAGACATTGGCTATTCTTGAGTTAATTAGAGTAATAGTGGAAGATGATAAATTCACATACTTAGCAAAAGTATTTACAAGGGTTACTGAAGAGTTAATAGCGGCAACTGAGGAAACTTGCGAGCCTATTATTTCAACTGACCCGTCCTCTACAGTTATTGATGTAATGTTAGAGTTAACAATTGTGACGTGTCCCTCAATCTTTGTATCTTCTAAGACGTCATTTACTAGTGTAACATTGCCAACTATTGTGTCATTATATAAGAACGTATCATAAGTTAAGCCAGCGTCGATTATTTGGTCTTTAACTTCTGTATATGGAAGTACG
>ERZ1684502.167-NODE-167-length-13882-cov-60.240327_pt1 | contig 13882 bp, 14 predicted proteins | sample MGYA00580192_ERZ1684502 | MGnify/ENA primary metagenome ERZ1684502 (study PRJEB41476, sample SAMN13258264) | hydrothermal vent metagenome | biome: caldera [ENVO_00000096]; feature: acid hot spring [ENVO_00002120]; material: acidic water [ENVO_01000358] | place...
CAATTTTGGCATCTAAAGGCCCTTTGACTGGGGCAGATATAATGAGAGAAATTGAAAAAGTCACACAAGGGTTTTGGAGACCTTCGCCCGGCGCAATATATCCTGCATTGGACAAGCTAGAGGCTGAAGGATATATAAGAGTTACTAAAGCTGAAGGAACGAAAAATTATTATGAAATTACTGAAAAAGGAAAGCAAATTATAAGTCCGGAACAACAATACGAAGTTATAATTAATGAAATAGAATATAACATTAGATATCTAATAGAAAATAAGAATTTTCTTTCTTCTCAACAGATTGAGAGAATAAAAAATATTCTGAAAAAAGGGCTTGAGGAATTTGATAGAGATAGTTAATGTATCTAAAATTTTTAAGACTGGTGAGAAGGAGATTAAAGCATTAAACAACGTTTCTTTTAAGCTTGAAAAAGGAAATATAGGGGCATTAGTTGGACATAATGGAGCAGGAAAGACGACCTTATTAAAAATTCTCTCTACTTTAATAATCCCTGATAATGGAGACGCTTATATTAATGGTTATAGCGTTACTAAACAAGAGAAAGAAGTAAGGAAAAACATTGGCATCATGATGGTTAGCGAAAGAGCTTTTTATTATAGACTTTCTGGTTTTGAGAACTTAGTCTTCTTTGGAATAATTCAAGGGTTATCAATTAGTGAAGCAAAAAGAACTGCAAATGAACTCCTAGATCTTGTAGGTCTTTCTGAATGGAAAGATATGCAATATATGAAATATAGTACTGGTATGCAGAGAAAATTAGCTTTAGCTAGAGCTTTGATTTTAAACCCCCCAGTCATTTTACTTGATGAGCCTACTTTAGGTATGGATGTAGTAAGCTCAAGGGATTTTAGAAGTTTAATCAAAAGAATAAGTAAAGAGAAAACAGTGTTGCTAACTTCACATAATATGAAAGAAGTAGAAGACTTAGCAGATAGAATTTTCGTTTTAAAAAGAGGTAATTTAATAGCTGAAGGGAGCAAAGAAGAAATTCTAGCGAAATTAGGTAAAGTCAAGCTAGTTTCTGTAAGGGAAGTTCCTAAGGGTTTTGATAAATTTGTTGTAGGTTATGATAATGGAACTTACTTACTTAGAGTACCAGAAACAGAAAGAGTTTCTGGGGAAGTAATAAAAGAGGAACCTCCTACACTTGAAGACGTTTTTGTATATTTAATGGGTGAAGAAATTGACTCTACAAGGAATAGATCGAGGAGAGGAGGTTGGGGAAGACGGGCGGGATTATAGATAAGATCTACGCATATATTTACTTGCGTGGGTTTAAGATATGGAGTAGCTATAAGACACAAATGGTATTAAATGTGTTATCGTGGATTTTGCCAGTATTTACTTATTACTTTGTCGGAACTTCATTGGGTGGTAATTTAGTAGAGAGTATTGGGGTATCAAATTATACTGCATTCATAGTTATAGGCTTAGCTTTTCAAGGATATGTCTCTTCTACTATAACAACTATAAGTCAAAGGTTAAGGAATGAGCAACTATATGGAACAATAGAGTATTATGTTCTTTCGTCTGGTGGGGTAGTTTCCTTTTTAATCTATTCGGTACTTTGGGGATTTGTAATAAACACTGTCAATGCTGCAGTAACACTATCAATTGGGCTTATCTTAAAAGTACATTATGATGTAAACCTGTTGGCCACGGTAATAATTATCTTTCTTCTATTACTTTCTACAATAGGGTTTGCTATGATATCTACTGGATTTACTATGATAGTAAAGCAAGGTAATCCGATTTCATTCTTCTTTTCTACTTTTACTACATTAATGTCTGGTACAGTTTTTCCAGTTACCGTTTTACCTACTCTAGTAAAGGACATTAGTTTGGCAATCCCCTTAACGTGGGCTCTAAATGGACTAAGACTTTCTATGCTTTATGGAGAAGGGATTATGCAACTATTAAACATAATAGAGGTTCTAGTACTCTTTAATGTCGTATTATTACCTTTAGGAATAGGATTTTACTCATACTCTTTCAAAATGGCTAGGAAAAAAGGGACATTAAGTGAGTACTAAGTTGTTGACTATATTTTTGCGATTAACTCGACAACATATTACTTTCTCACAATCGTAAAAATTACTACTTTAAACTCCAGCCGGAAGCTTAATGAACATCTTTTAACTTCCGGAAGAAAAAAGAAAAACAATTAACTTGTATAGTTTATATAGAAGTAATACATTGGAATGTAGTAGTTATATCCCTCAATATTATATGGGATGCTAGTTTCTTCGTAACATATATAGTAAGCGTTGTTGGAATATGTAGCTATTGTAATCTCTGCAATGAAAAACTGCGAATTTGAAGTAAATGGTACTATGTCTATAGAAAACACAGGTATAACTAATGATAATACCCAGTCCGGAACTGTTTCTCCAACGTCTAAAGCATATTCGATTAATGGTTCTAGCGGAATGCCACCACCGAAATCTCCTAAAGAAGTACTAGTTTGTATAGTGCCTATAGAAAAGCTGGTCCCTTTGTTCGATGGATTGGCAACATAACTACTATTCACTAGTGCCCCTTTGAAGAAGTCTGATACATTTACAAGTGGCGCCTGACTCCAGTATAAGTATGGAACGTAAGCACCATTTTCTTCAGTAACTTGTAGCGCTACTATAAAGATCATCGTTACATTGCCATTTGGCACCCAATAAAGATAGATAGCCCCGCCTATTTGTTTTTCCTTCAATATATACATTGTGTAATTTGCAATTTGGCCATAAGCGTCAATTTCAGCATAGTTTGGATAAGAAAATGGCGGGTAGTCTCAAACTCCGTATCCTAAGTTAACTGAACAGTTAGTCATATAACTTCCACTACTAAATGTTATCGAAGTTCCAATAATTTCAAGGTTTAATGCGCCTGCAAGTAATGTAATTCCATATGATATTTTAGCACCAGAAGTACTACCTGAACCTTCATATAGACGCAAAAGTCCCCAATAATCATTTTCATTGGTATCTGTCACGTAAGCTATTGCTAAAGGTATAAATCCAAATCCTGTTCCATTGTTAGGATAAATCCAGTATGTATCTAGCTTATAATATACACCATAAGCTGGCTGTATATACTGGGGTACTGTTGTTGTAATAACTGTCTGCTGAGGAGTAACATCATTACTTGAACTCGATGAACTACTCTCATTTATTTTTACTACTTTAACTATTGGATTTACAAATTCCTTAAACACAGTCTTCCCAATTCCGTGGGTGATATTTCTTGGTGAAACACTAACAGAGAATGCTTGAGTGTATATTGTAACTGTTCCATTAGTTTGATTTACAACATAATATGAGGCAAAACCAATAAGCGAAGGAATAATAAGAGAGGCGTTATACAAGACATACTTCTTTATTACTTTAGTCCCATTAGGAATTAAGATTGTATAGTTATATGTGTCTAACCATTGTTTTGCATACCATGTTAAATTTGAAACTGGTATTGACAAATACTTTAGGTTATGTCCGTGATAAATCTCTTTAATTACTGTTCCATTAGGGGTTGGGTAAAATGCAAAAAGAGAAACTGAAACGTTTTGAATCAATTTTCCGTGGCGAGTTATAAAGAACACGTTAATATGATGTGAGAATTAGACTCTGCATAACGAACTAGCAATGTGCTGTAGTTAAGCATTGAGAATATAACTATTGCAGCTAATACAACTGCTGCAATTGCTAAATAATATGTTCTCTTCATAATTCTCACTCTCTTTATATATAATTACAAAACAGTAAGTTTATAAACTTTAGTAGATTTACGTTTTTTAAGAAAAATTCACATAATTTTATATATTTAAGAAAACGATATGCTATATTATTAGTACTAATAAATAAGTTAATAAATAAATAAATAACTAAAACTATTTTCTAAAAGGACACGAAGTCCAATAATCCACACAATTTTTAACTTGAGATAAAGTTAATACCCTGTTTATCGCTTTACAATATGCAATATATCCTTGACTCACTCTTTTTATATCAAAATATTCACAATCAGACTTTAAAGGCTCGCTAAGCAAGTTTACCTTAGAAAAGAAGTTTATTTTTATTTCTGTCTTTAACTGAAGTTCAACATAGTACTTACAAGATTTGAAATTATCATAGCATCTATTTTTAGATGTTACAGTGTTATCTGGGACTGGAAGCAAAGGTGATGTGCAATAGCCATTCTTGTAATACGGACATACCACATTTTGATATTCTATTCTATCCTAAAAAACTATTAAACTCCTATATCTAACTTAATTCATAATTATGGTTTAAATGTCTTTATAATCAGAAGATTTAAAAGTTAACTTTTAACTTCCCAATATTATGGCTCAGTACAAATGGATTGCATTATCTAATACAAGTCTCGGAGTCTTTATGGGGTTTATGAACGCTAATATAGTTCTAATATCATTACCAGCAATATTTAGGGGGATTGCTGTAAATCCTTTTACATCATTTCAGTATCTTTTATGGATCCTATTTGGATATAGTATAGTCACAGCAGTTTTAGTAGTCAATATAGGAAGACTTTCAGACATTTTTGGAAGAGTCAGAATGTATAATCTGGGATTTGCTATATTTACAATAGGTTCGATTCTTTTATATTTAACACCTGGTAAAGGTAATATAGCAGCCCTACAGCTAATAATCTATAGGATTATTCAGGGAATAGGAGGATCTTTTTTGATTGCAAATAGTACTGCGATATTAGCAGAGGCTTTTCCTCCAAATCAAAGAGGATTTGCTCTAGGATTAAATGGTGTAATAGGGATTTTAGGTGGAGTTGTTGGGATAATTCTTGGCGGTATATTAGCAAGTATTTATTGGCGCGATGTTTTCTTAGTTAGCGTTCCAATAGGTATAATAGGTACAATATGGTCTTATAGATCATTAAAGCAGTTAACCCCTCCTAATAGAAACCAAAAAATAGATGTTGTTGGGAACATACTTTATGCAGTATCCTTAATTCTCATTCTGATAGGAATAACATACGGAATCCTTCCTTATGGATCTTCAGCAATGGGATGGGGTAATCCTTACGTTATTGCAAGTATAGCTTCTGGGCTAATACTCTTTGGAATTTTCCTATTAGTAGAATCAAAAGTAAAAGATCCTATGTTTCGCCTAGACTTATTTAAAGTTAAAGCATTTACTATGGCAGCTTTATCAGTATTCTTTGCACAAATTGCATTTGGTGCTTTACAACTAATGCTTATACTTTGGCTTCAAGCTATTTGGCTCCCTCTTCATGGTATATCTTATTCAGAAGCTCCATTCTGGGCCGGAATATATTTGCTTCCATTACTAGCTGGTTTTGGAATTATGGGCTCTATAGCAGGTAGGTTATCAGATAAATATGGAGCCAGAACTTTAGCAACCTTAGGTTTAGCAATTCTTGGAATAGGGTTTATAGCACTAACAACTTTACCTTATAATTTCAATTACATAGTTTTTGCCATCATAATATTCATAATGGGTATTGGTAATGGTTTGTTTGTATCACCAAACACAGCATCTCTGATTAATGCTGCTCCCCCTCAGCATAGAGGTTCGGCTTCAGGTATGAGAGCTATGTTAACAAATACTGGCGGTACATTAAGCACAGGCCTAGCGTTTACTATAGTTATTGATGTTTTGTCTCTTAATTTACCTAGTACGCTGTCATCTGCACTGGCTTCAATTGGAGCTTCTCAATTAATCCCAATTATGACTAAAATACCTCCAACAGCTGCATTATTTGCAGCGTTCTTAGGTTATAACCCTGTTTCAACAATCCTATCTCAGCTGCCTCAAAGTTTAGTTAATTCAATACCAATTTCAGCAATTAAAACAATGACAGGTAAGTTCTGGTTCCCTTCAGTTATAGCTCCAGCATTCATGGATTCCTTAAGGATCGCCTTCTACTTTTCAGCAATTTTAGTGTTTATAGCTGCTATTATTTCAGCTCTAAGAGGAAAAACTGTAATATACGAAAGGGATATGGTAAATGTTCTTCAAAAAGAAGAAAATACATAAGTGTTTTTAACTTAGTTAATAAATCATGTAATATTGTAGACTAATTTGTTCTCTCTAATAAATTGTATTAGAAAAAGCTAGTTATGTTTTTTAGGTGTTAAAAAGGTATCAGACAAACAGCAGATAAGTACTTAATTGGAATATAAACTGTAAATAATTGCGTTCTTCTTTCCTTAGAGAAATATCTTATAAACTAAAATTGAAGTTCAAAGAGTTATAACTATAAATAATGTGATTTTATGAGGATAAAAGACGCTATTAATAAAGTTCTATATAGTGATAAAAAGAGAGAGGATATAGTTTTAGTCATAAGGGACAGAGTTAAGGGCTCCGCAGAAATTCCCTTTTCACAAATAGAAAGAGTAGATAATTACTACATTTATTTGAAAGATGGTGAGACAGTAATTCCCCTTCATAGAGCTATTGAAATTAGAGAAAAGGGTAAGGTGTTGTGGAGAAGGTGATTTATAAAGTTAACTTTACGTTGATAGTTCTTATTTTTCCAAATTCCGTTAAACAGTATGTAAAGTTATGTATTGGGGAATATCCAAAATTATAAAATCTTTTCAATATATATACGTTCTTGTTAATCAATTTTTATGTATTACTAGTTAAGTGCTAATATATAATTTGTTTCACATATGAAATTGATGTTTAATTTTCAAAAAATCATAGAAGTTAAAGTAAAAGTAATTTCTGATGAATCTAATGAGGTGGTGGGGGATGTACTAAGTAATTGCTAGCTGCTTAATAAATACGTCAATATTTTCTCCTAGGGATGTGAGGTCCCCTATCTTTTCCACTAATTCTCCATTTCTTATTTTCATTCTTACAAATTTATTTTCTGAAGATAACCAAAGAAGGAGAGTTGTATTATTGCTTTTTATAATTGCTAAGTTGATTATATCCGTAATTTCTTCCCTCTTTACCTTTAAACTCATTAAAGGCTTTGAAGTTAAAATTTTCTCAGTTTCAAACAATAATAAGTCTTCAACAAATTTCTTTTCATCGAAATTTGTTAAAAGTTTCTTATCACCTGTAATTGTGACTACAACTCCATCTCTTCTGGTCAAGATGTCAAATTTTAGTTTTAAGGTTTCTGTTTTGAGCCATTTCTTTCTTGAAAAATTATATTCAACATCTTGCAAATTTACTTTTTCAGAGAAAAAATACGTTTTACCTTCAATTTCGGCTTCAACTTCATTTAATACTTTTACTTTAAAATTCTCTAATACCTTTGGGTTAGAAAGGTAACTTAATGCCGTTAACTTATCTACAGTGAGTGTAACGCTTATCATTGGTACTATTCTTGACTTGTAATACTTTTTAAATTATAACGCTATTCGGGCGGAATTTCCTTGAATACTAAAGAGATATCTATTCCTTCTTTCTTTCTAAAATACTTCGCTAAGGCATAAGTTATTACTCCTAAACCTACTAGGGAAAAGATGTAGGCAGTAGCTATAACATTTAATCCAGAAGTACCTATTACGCTAAACGGGTAGTTATTACTAGGTATTAATATTTCAATTTCAGTAGCAAGCATTAGGATTGCAGAGATTAAACTAACAGCAAATATCTTTTTATCTCTATCTTGAAGACCAACTTTCATGCCAGCCAAAGAGACTAAGAAAAGATAAGCAAGAGCTAAAGGAGTATAAGAATATAGTGCTTCTGCGCCAGAGATTGAGATAAGTGGAATTGCTAGGAATATTAAAGTTGTAATTAAGTCAAGTATGTGTGCATAAACTGGTGAGGCTTGCTTATTTAATTTAGCAAATATTGCGGGGAAAAGTCTATCAAAAGAGAAAGCAAAGACATATCTGGCAAAGACTACAACGCCAAAAGCCATTATGAAATAATTCCATGCAATTAGTCCAATGCCCAAAATCCATTGTAATACAGGGTTAGATAAGTAAATTGCAACACTCCAGAAGTTATAAGTATAAGAAGGATAGTATGCTAAGTTAAATGCAGGTCCTGCGGCTAAATCCATTATAAGGAATGGGAATGTTATCATAGCAAAAGTCATTATACTTCCTAAGATTAAGTTTAATTTTAAAGACCCTTCTTTTGCTTCTGCAGCTACTGCTGGCCCTGCGTAAAGCCAAATATAAGCGAAAGACATGAAGTAAGGAACCATGTAGATTGTTGAACCGAGATTAAATTTGAATGGCGTAACGGTGCCAGTAATGTTGAAATTAGTTAAGAATGGTTGAATTTTTTGATGAAACCCTGGAATGTTTATTGCAACTATTATCATAGCTAAGATAAGTGTTGCTGAGGATAGAAATCCCAGTGCAGTTGTTAACTTATATCCCCATTTTGGTCTGAAAATATTTATTAAGATAATAACAATGAAGGAAATCGCAGCTAGAACGTAAAATAAGAGTTCTTGAAATAGTGTTAAAGTACCGTAGGGGTTAACAAATACATTATTTGCTAAATAAACCAAAGATGGAATGTGATCTAATTTACCAATTTCTAGGAAAACAATATTTATAGCTGCTACTGAGAAAAATGCAGATAGTGCGAAGTAAGGTGGCATATTGAAAGCGAAAGCGACTCCCATTATTGATCCTAAAGCTCCATTTAACTTTCTAGATATCCATACATAATCTCCTCCAGTCCTAGGCATTTTAAGCAAAAGATATGTGTAAGTAAATACTAATGGAAGTGAAATTAGAAAAGTAATTAGAGAAGCTAACCACAGTAAAGATCCTGGCGTAACATAAGGAGAAATTCCTTCAAATACTGCTAATCCTGCCCCCATATTAGCTACATTTAACATTACTAAATCTTTCAGAGTTGCGTTTTTAATTAATCCAGAGCTTTCTCTCAGGAAGAGTTTTTGTTGAGACATTAATTTAAAATCCGTTAAGTAGTTAAAAAGCCGAACTCATGTTCGGCGGGATAAAATCTGACTAAGGTATTACTTTAATACTTATCTTTTCTGCTATTTTTCTTAATTTATTATCAAAAGTAGCTAATTCTCCTCCTATTTTTAGTGTTAAAGAAAGTATTATAAAGTCGTTTATATTCTTTAATGACAACGATGTCTCATTAAGCAGGTTAATGGCATTTTCAATCGTTTCTATATCCTCTGGTATTATTTTAAAGTCTTTTAGTTCCTCGATCTTAGTTCTTATAAAATCTAAGTCTGGGTGTATTTCTGCCAACACTTTTATATATTCATAAACTACAATCTGAGGAATTACTACGTCTTCTCTTTCTATTATCTTTATACTTTGATCAAAGAACTCGCTATCCTTAAAGGTTGCATAAACTAATACGTTAGTATCAGCAACTATCATTCAAAAGCCCTGTTCGCAATTTCCTCTATTTCTTCTATTGATATTCTTTTACCTAAAGTAGTTGCAGTCCATTTCCTCCTTAATGGTTTAATGATTACCTTATCTCCTTCAATTTCAAACTCAATATATTCTCCCTCCTTTATGTTAAGGAATTGTCTTATTTCATGAGGAATAGTGACTTGATAATTCCTAGTAACTTTTGAGATATATTTGCTTTCCATAGTAGTTAATTGAAAATAGTAATATATAAAGATAACTAGTAGCAACACAAGAAAGAATAAAATCTTTCAAAGAGAAAATCTTTTATGCTCATCATTTCAACGGTTAAATTGCCTGAAGAATGCAAAAAATTAATCCCAGTCAAAGATGAGAACTTAACAGATCAGGATATCGAGAACGCAGAAGTCCTCATGTTATGGCCATCACAAGCTAAAGAAATATTACCAAAAGCTAAAAAAGCTAAAATTATCCAGACTTTTTCGGCAGGTGTTGATGATTTTCCCTTTGAACTATTAAGGAAGGACCAAGAACTCTACTCGAATGCTGGGGCATATGCTACTTCAGTCGCTGAACACGCTTTTAGTTTAATTTTAGCATTAGCTAAAGGTGTTGGTCTTAAGAAAAAGGTCGAGACGTATCTTTTGAATAATTCAAACCTTTTAGTTTTAGGTGCTGGAGGAATAGGTTCAGAAGTAGCTAGAATAGGTAAATTAGGTTTTAATATGTATGTTATAGGCGTATCAAGGTCATTTAAGAGTAATTATTTTGATGAGAAATACTCATTGAAAGACCTTTCAAATGTAATTGGAAGGGCTGACATAATAGTTGATACCTTGCCGTTAAATAAAGAAACAAGGGGGATATTAAATTACTCTGTTCTTTCTAAGGTGAAGGATAAGTGTATAATAGTTAATGTAGGAAGAGCAGAAACTGTTGTTGAAGAAGATATATACAAGTTGTTGAAAGAAAAGCCAGGAGTAAGATTTGGAACTGATGTTTTCTGGAGAGTTAATGGAAAAGAGAATTTTGAAACAACTAAACTATGGGAATTGGAGAATTTCACTGGCACTCCTCATACTGCTGGAGCTTATGGAAATATAACTATACTTAAAAACGCATTGATTCAAGCGTGTAATAACGTATATAAAATAATTTATGAAAGAAAAGGTGAAAATAAGGTAAGAATTGAAGATTATATAAGTTAGGATTAAACTATTAATATCTATGGAAGACCACAAAGGACAAGTAATTGAATTTTTAAAAGCTGCTAAGCTTAGTTTTGAAAATGACTTCTATGACATTGCAGTTTTTTTAGCCGAAGAAGCACTTCATCTGTACTTAGTTGTTTCTACACTTAAACATAATGTTATATTTCCTTGGTACTTAGATTTTGATTCTCTATTAAGGATTCTTGAAAAATATGAGCCAAGATTTAAGGGGATAAGAGAGGAAAAGGTGATGATAAAATTCTTTGATCAAATTAGAATTGAATTTAGGTATTCTGTCCCCATGAAAATTGATAAAGAGACGGCTGAAAAGGTTATAAGTTTTGCAGAGTCAATAATCAATTTAGATCTTTAGCCATATAAGGACCAAATTTATAATATCCTTTCTTCCTATAATACTCTCTTGCCCCTATCCCAGAGAGAACAAGAATTTTCTTTGCATCAAACTCCTCAACAGATATCCTTTCTGCTTCAGCTAATAGTTTACCCCCAAAGCCTTTATGTTGGAATGAGAAATCATCTTCCATATCTATTGGAACTTCTGGCCCATAAACATGTAATTCTCTCACTATAATAGTCTTAGAATTTATTTCTTTTCTATGTGCTTTTTCAGATGGATGTCTAAGCCTTAAGTAGCCAACCAATACTCCATTATTATCTTCAAAGGACAAAAACACTTCAGTTCCTCCACTTGCCTCATATTCATATTTCTTCAATTTAGGTTCATCTGGTAAAATCCCGTCATGTAGCCATCTTATTCCAACTTCTCTATATCTCATTTCATTAATCTTTATGCCTTTCTCTTTAGCCCTCTTTTCAATAAGCTCTCTTAAGTTCCCTTTCTTGTTTCCATCTAAGATTACATTAGCAGGAATGTCTCTTTGAATTCTCATAACTCTTACCCAAGGCGGAATATATCTATACATTTCAGAAATCAATTCAACAAGTGTTTCAGTATCATAGGGTTTGTATAGCCCTCTTTTCCATAACTCAGCTAATGGCGCAGTTTCAACAACTAGAGTTGGATAAATCTTGAGCATATCAGGCCTAAAGTCTGGGTCTTCAAATATTCTTTTGAAAGACTCTAAGTCTTTATCAGGGTCTGAGCCTGGCAAACCTAACATAATATGATAAACTATTTTAAATCCTGCATCTTTCAGTATTCTAGTTGATTCTATAGAGTCTTTTACAGTATGTCCTCTATTTACCTTTTGTAAAATATCGTCATAGACTGTTTGAACTCCTAGCTCAACTCTAGTTACTCCTAATCTTAGCATTTGATCTGCATGCCATTCTTTCCCCCAGTCTGGTTTAGTTTCTACTGTCATTCCTACGCATCTTATATTCGCAGTTTCATTCCTTAACTGAGCATCTTCAAGGTAAACAAAATTTGGTTTTTCTGTTGATGGATATCTATTCATTGCTTCTAAGGCTTGTGTAACAAACCACTCTTGATAATCTAATGGAGTAGAAAGAAAAGTCCCCCCCATTATTATTAGCTCAACTTTGCTTGGTATATGACCATTTGCTTCATATTGTCTTAACCTAGATTGAACTTGGTAAAAAGGATCATAATTATTTTCTATTGCCCTCATCAAAGTTGGTTCATTGCCATAATAACTTTGTGGCGTCCCATATTCAACTCCGCCAGGGCAAAATATGCACTTACCATGGGGACATCTATGCGGATGAGCCATTATAGAGACTACTGTGACTCCAGATATCATTCTTACTGGCTTTTTAATTACTGTGCGGTTATTTACTAGCATTATGATTACTTTATTAAATGAGATATAATAAGTTTATTTTTGCTGAATTTTTATCAGTGAGTTTTTACTAATTGAGGGCAAGTTTTTATACTTGAGTATTTACTTATTGAAAGATGAAGCTCTCTTGGAGATCTGTTTTGGTCGCTGGTATGGGAGTCTTTACAGATGGTTATAATCTTTACTCCCTTTCTTTAGTGATTTATATAATATCTCAGTTCATCTCACTAAATAAAGTCACCGAAGGGATATTAATAGCAGGTTCTTACTTTGGTGCAGCTATTTCTGCTATAATATTTGGTGTACTTTCAGATTTCAAAGGAAGAAAGAAGATGTATGGTATAGATGTTACTCTTATGACTATTGGTGCTATAGCTCAAGCGTTATCTCAGAATTATGCAGAACTATTTTTATCTCGTTTAATTTTAGGAATGGGAATTGGGGCTGATTACGTCCTTTCACCTATTATAGTGGCAGAAAATGCAGAGGCAAAAAATAGGGGAAAACTGATGGTTATTAGTTTTGCTTTCTTATGGGGATTAGGGGCAGTTTTTGCAGCATTTGTAGACCAAATTTCCTCTATGTTTTTGCCCTCAAGCCTAGTATGGAGAGTGGTTTTAGGAATAGGTGCTATTCCAGCTTTTTCCGTTATTCTTGCAAGAAGAAAATATACTGAAACTTTGATGTTCTTAAGTAAAATTAAGCCAATAGATGAGGAAATTAAAAAGCTAAAGACGGAATTCGGCATTCCTCTAAAAATAGACCTGGATAAAGAGAAGTTTGTGAATAGGCTAAAAGCTTCTTTACCATTTATAATTGTTGCATCAATCCTTTGGTTGCTTTATGACATTTATTCTTCAACATTTGCAATATATGGCCCGATAACTATAGCCCATAATCTTGGCTTAACCCCAATAACGTTTACTTATGTTGCACAATTCTTTGCTGGTATTCCGGGGCAATTGGTTTGCATTTACCTAATTGATAAAATAGGAAGGAAAAAGTTAATTGTTATAGGTTATGCCGGTGTTGCTTTCTGGCTAGTAATGTATTCACTCCTTCTTATTAATCCATACTTATTTGGATTTAAGCCAATGCCGGTATTAGTTGGTGAGGCTGCAATGTTAGGCTTTTCATTTTACCTGCTAAACTATTTCTTCTCTGCAATGGGTCCGGCATCTATTATAGGTTCAGCAATGGTAACCCCAGAATTAGTTTACACAAAAGTAAGGGGCACTGGACAAGCAATTAGCGTTGCAATTGATAGATTGGCAACAGCAACAGTCATTTCAGCTTTCCCATCACTTGTTAGCGTAATAGGTTTAGGAGGAATGGTAGCGATTTATGCTGGCATTGCTTTAGTTTCAAGCTTAATAACTCTATTCTTAGTTCCAGAAACAAAAGAAAAAGAGTTAGATACAGTTATAGAACCTTCCTCGAAGTATATGAGACAACCTCATTAGTTGCAGGATATTAATCCGCAAAGCTTTAGCTATTAACCCATGAGCCTCTGCTTGTCTAGGCTCATTTATTAC
>ERZ1684502.168-NODE-168-length-13839-cov-1496.068413_pt1 | contig 13839 bp, 17 predicted proteins | sample MGYA00580192_ERZ1684502 | MGnify/ENA primary metagenome ERZ1684502 (study PRJEB41476, sample SAMN13258264) | hydrothermal vent metagenome | biome: caldera [ENVO_00000096]; feature: acid hot spring [ENVO_00002120]; material: acidic water [ENVO_01000358] | place...
GAATTAACGGTTATACATATTATTCATGGAACTATGCAATTTTAACGCCACAAGGGTATTTAAGTGGAGGTATACCATTAACTTTGCTTCCTAAGATTATCCAATATGATAAGATAGTTATTCCAAGATGGGTTCTTGATCTTTTGTTTTCAAAAGGATCTAAGATGAGTATTGCTATATTTACCGCTTATCCTGTGTCTTTTGCCTCAGTATTTACATTCGCAAGCTACTCAAAGGATATATCATTCCACATTTATGCTTTATACTCTAATTGCACATACGACATAGATGGAAGAACTTTACATTTACCGTACTATTATTACTATATAAACTATTCAATTAATAAATAGGATTAACTTTTACCGACACATAAAATGTTTAAGAGATTATAATTTGGTAACCTTGATTAACTAGGTCAGCAAAGGCGTAATGGTGCTCTTCATCACCTATTAGTTTTATGTTAGATAACTTATCTTTCACATTTAGATGAGGTGGAGAAGCACAGTAACCACAAGCACCCAGTATTACTCCTTCCCTTAATGCTTTTTCATAGGCGGGTTTTAGTCCCTTATAAGGGCTATCGGTTATTGGGATTTTAACTCCTAATCCGTCAAAATATACGTATACATCATGCCCTTCTTTCTTTAGCTCTACTGCATAATGCAATACATGTGCAGCTTTTACAGATTCAGCTAAATTTGTTGGATCATTCATAACAACGAAAAGGAATTTAACCATAATTTCGCTTTATCTCATTTACTTTTAAATTTTTACCCAAATTTTTAAAAATATGGCTCTATGAAACAAGCTATCGTACTCTGTTAAAGAGAAAGTGAAATCCTCAGGTAAATGAAAATAGGAAGAACAAGCTTTTCTATAATAGAGGACCTAATTCAAGGATTTCTTTGGCTGATTAAAGTCAAAGTTACTACCAATTTACAGCGTTTTTGTATAATATTTATTAAGGTTTATTTCCTTTAGTTGATGTTTAATTAAATCTTTAATTGTGTTCCATCTATTTTAAGAATATCAATAGAGAGAGTTAAAATAAATTGTATAAGAGTAACGAATAAAATCTCTCTTTAAGTAAAAGAACAGTTGCTAAAAATGTATTATCAAGAACAACTTTTTAAGCTAAATTTATATATTACTTAAGGAGAAAAATAGTATGCCACAATATTTAGTTTATGGTACTGATTTGCAATATTTGAAAGTTACTTTAGCCCCTGGAGAAATGATCTATGCAGATGCAGGGCATATGATTTCTAAACAGGCAACAGTCCAAATGCAAACTAAAATGAGGGGAGGACTTTTTGGGGCTATAAAAAGAGCATTAACTGGAGGTTCATTCTTTGTAACTGAGTTTTATGGTCCCGGAGAAGTTTATCTTTCTGGAATATTCCCCGGTAAAATAATTCAGATTCCTCTTCAAGGAAACGGAATTTTAGCGGAATCTCATTCATTTTTAGCTGCAGATGTAGGTGTAAACTATGACGCACAATTAGCTAAACTGACTGCAGGATGGTTAGGAGGGGAAGGACTCTTTTTAGCCAGATTTCATGGATTTGGCAATCTCTTTTTGCACTCTTATGGTGAGGTAATAGTTAAAGACTTGGCTCCCGGAGAAGTTCTGCAAGTAGAAGCATCTCATTTGATGGCTTTCCAAGAAGGAATGCAATACGATGTTCAGCTAGTTGGTGGATTAAGGTCAATATTCTTCTCCCACGAAGGGCTCTTCTTCGTAACCATACAAGGCCCGGGAAGAGTTTGGTTACACTCATTAACGGCGGAACAGCTAGCATCTGCTCTAATACCATTCTTGCCACAAGGGCAGCAGGGTGGAATTCAACTACCGTTTTAAATTTATGTAAAATTTTGCAAGAAGAAACAAGCCTTTTAATTCCTTGTCAAATTTTTACTAGATTTGTTAAGATAAAAATAGTAGAAAACGTAGTAAACTAGGTTTTTATTTCTTTTCCTTATTACTTTAATGCAATGAAAATTGCTATTATTGGTGTAGGCAAAATTGGCTATGCAATCTTAAAGGGAGTGAAAAACCTTAACGTTGAAATTATAGGAACTGGGAGGAGTGAAGCAACATTAGAAAAGATAAAGAAAGAAGGGGTAGAGGCAACTAATGATAATGATTACGCTGTAAGGAAAAGTGACATTATAATACTGGCAGTAAAACCTCAACACTTTCATTCAGTCTTAAGGGAGGTGAGTAAAAACGCCTGGGACGGGAAAAAAGTTGTTTCAGTAATGGCTGGGATAAGAATTTCCACTTTGAGAAGATTAACAAGTGCTAAAGTTTATAGAGCAATGCCGAATATAAACGCAATAGTTGGTAAAGCTACAACTGCTCTATCTGAAGAAAGAGATGAAGAAATTGAAAAAATCTTCAAAACTATTGGAAATGTTTATTGGGTCTCTGAAGAGCTATTAGACGCTTGGACTGCAATTATCGGTAGCGGACCAGCTTTTATAGCTGAGATAATTGACGCTTTTGCTTTAGGTGCAGTTGCTTGTGGAATGCCAAGAGATTTGGCTTATGAATCCATCCTTGATATGGTTGAAGGTACTGTGGCAACACTTAAAAAGGAAAAGACACATCCAGTCCTTTTAAGGGATCAAGTAACTACTCCTGCTGGAACAACAATAAGAGGGCTCATGGTTATGGAAAGTGAGGGAATAAAATCAGCGATAATAAAGACCGTTGAAGCAGCATACCAGCGTTCTTCGTCAATAGGGAAAGAGATTGATAAGACTTTTGACTCCATCTGACCTAAACCTCGCCGAAGCAATTTTGCTTCTTAAAAATTTATTAGTAAATAAAACGAGTATTACCTTATGCTAATCATCACATCACTTTTAGATAAAAGAATGAGCGATCATGGAGTTAATGCTAGAGATGTATTGGACGAGATACTTCCCAAGCTTCTTGATTCAGTCCATATGTTTAGAAGTAAGGGGAGAATATATTCTGCTGTTGTAACAAACAAGTATATATGGACAATGAAAGTTAACCTTGAAATGTTTTCTGTTGAAATCTGTAAATATAAATATAAGTACTGGGAATTACCAGACTTACATCTTGAAAAAGTTGAGTGCTATAAGCTTTTAGGAGAAGCCCTTGATTATGTAAAGCAAAAGATATACTCAGTAATCACTCCTAGCTACATCTCTTAGCCTTTCATCCCCTTTGATTTTTTTGATAAATAAGTAAACGCTCTTTGGAACTAATTCGCTCCATCCTTCATTACCTTCTATCATCAGTTTCCTTATTTTAGTTGCGCTGTACATATCTCTGTTAAACATTGGCGGAATGTCAACTAAATAACCAGCATCTTTGGCTGTAGTCACCACTAGAGGGTTTCCACTTACCACTACATCAAACCTAGGGGAGTACTGCTCTACGTTCCTTATCCAAATTTTCCCTGTAAATGACTCTAAAATTGGGAATATAACTAATCTCTTGAAATCAGCGTTAAACTCTTTCAAACCGTTTCTTATCATTTCAACCCTTTCTCCTGCAGTAAATGGGTTATAAATACTGTGACTGTCTTTTCCGCTACCTACAATAATAATGACCTCATCATATTTTGAAAGTAATAATTCTATAACCGCCAAGTGACCTAAATGGAATGGTTGAAATCTCCCTGGAAACACGGCTCTCATTTCTTTTCCCACGTCTTATATGCTAATTCAACGTACTTATTTGGATTCATTATATCATAGGGATCTATTAAGTCCTTAATTCCTTTCATTATTTTTAACACATCCTCTCCGTTGTGTTTCACTATTTGTTCTGCTAGCAGTTTCGCTTTTTGAACTCCTATCCCGTGCTCACCAGATACTGATCCGCCTAAATCTATTGCAATCCTAGCGACTTCCTCAAATATAACTTCAGCCTTAGAGGGATCATCTATTAAAATGTTTGGGTGCAAGTTTCCGTCTCCTATATGAGAAATAACTGGCATCCTTATATTATATTTTCTTTCAACCTCTTTCAGCCTTTTTATAGCTTCAACTAGTTTTGAGACTGGGACTACAATATCTTCTACAAACATGTACTTGCTTTCAGCCTTTAATGCTATTGCACTCTGTGCCCTTATCGAATAAATCTTCTCAGCTTCTTCTCCTTCTGCAATTTCGTATTCCCTTCCCTTCAAGACTAACTTTAAATCCTCAAGGTAGTCTTCCTCAATAGAGATTATCAGAATTCCTCCTTCACTTTCCTTTAAATTAGCGTTTAAGTTCTTGTTTAAAGCCTTTATTACGTCTAAGTCAATATACTCAGCAATCTCTGGCAAAATTTTTCTCATCCTTAGTTCCCTTATCACTTCTGCTGTATCCTCTAGGCTGTTCATATATGCAAGAAAAGTGTAGGTTTTTCTTTTTGGCAATGGCGTTATTCTTAGCCAAATTTCTGTTATTATTCCTAGTGTACCTTCACTACCTACAAATAAATGGACTAGATCATATCCTCCTCTGTTCTTTCTCAATGGTTCCCCTATTTTCACAATTTTCCCGTTTGGCAACACAACTTTTAGTGCCAATACCCAATCTCTGAAAGTACCATATTTTACTCCTCTCATCCCGCCAGAGGAGTTTGCTGTTGCCCCTCCTACAGTACAGAGGAAGAAGCTTGCAGGGTCTGGTGGGAAGAAAAACCCTTTTTCCTCAAGCTTCTTGTTTAGGAATTCAAGATTTACCCCAGGTTGAACCCTAGCATACCAATCGATATCGTTTATCTCCAAAATCTTGTTCATGTATTTGCTCATATCGACAAGAATACAATCTTCACACATCAAATGTCCAGATAAGCTAGTCCCTGCTCCCCAAGTTACTATAGGTGTTTTTGTCTCCCTAGCGTAATTAACAATTTTTACTATTTCCTCTTCATCCTTTGGGTAAGCAATAAATTTTGGCTTTACTTTAAATCCTACGAAATCTTCCCTTTCTCCCTCTGAAATTTCAATCCCTTCTAGCACAATTAACTATTACCACAAGATGTAATAACTCTTTTTATGTTTTTTACGAAACTCTCTAATTCATCCTTATCAGGTTTTCTTTCATAAAAATTAAGTGCTGATGAAAGAATTGTAGAAAGTCCTACTTTTTCTGCTACTCTTTCTGTATACATTGGTGTCCATCCATTACTTTCAGCATTTTTAGCTTCCTCAAGATTTTTAGAAAGGGCTATAGCCCTAATAAGCAATTCAGTAGCCTTATAGATTTTATTTGCGGCTTCGTCATATTCTCCTTTTTCTATCAGCTCACATGATCTACTTAAAAGGATCTCAACTAGTTCACGATAAACTTTTGGTTTTAATGATTTGTCAAGGCTAAAATAGTCAAAGAGCAACTCAACAATATCAGCCTCATCTATATTCTTCTTAAGTAATTCATTTACAATTGAAGGGGGTAATTTCACAAAAATAGAGTGAAAAGGAGAAAATAAAAGGATTATTCAAATAAAATTTACTTTAGTTTACACCAATAAGATTTAAACGACTACAATTGAATCTTTAGGTTAACGCTTTAATGAGCATAAGTTCTCTTTTACTTTTCAAATTCTTAATGAAGCATGATAAGGAACATTAAACGCTGAATTGACTAAGAGTCTACTATACATTTTCTTTATTAATACATAGTGCTTTCCAAAAGATAATGTCACTTTTAAACCCTCTCTCCCTTTATCAAATCTAAGTAGTCCTCCGTCGTCCCCTCCTTCCATTACACATAATACCCCTTGTGAGTAGTAATCTCTATTTAAATGAAGCAAGTCAGTCACTGCATTTTCTGCAGAGATCATTGCACTTCTTGCCGTTTTAGCTTGAGTCATGCCTTTTGCCAAGTCTCCTATAGCATAAATTCTCTCATTATATTTGAAACTTGGTAACCTAACTGGAACGAATCCAGACTCATCAGTCATTCCAGCCTTCTTTACTACCTCTGGGGCAGAAAGCGTGGGTAAAACTGAGATTATATCTGCTTCAACTTCTTCGTTATTACTTAAAATCACTTTTCCTTTTTTTATCTCCTTTACGGAAGCACCTTTTATTATTTTAATTCCTCTCTTTTTCTCAAAATACTCATTCGCTTTCTGAGATATATAATCTACTGGTAAAATTCCAAAAACTCCTTTAGGGCTTTGAGTAGCTAAATAAACCTCTCCTTTTTTATTTCTCAGCAAATACTCAGCAATTAAAGCAACTTGATATGAAGGCCCCTCTATTGGGCTGTTTTTAGCATTTCCTACAAAAACTTTTACTCCCTCTTCTGCTTCTTCTAAAGCCTTTTTCAAGCCCAGAAAGCCCTCTAAAGTGTGATGCATAAAAGCAAACTCGTGCCCTGGTAACTTTTCGAAATTCTCCTCATAAGCTCCTCCCAATGCTATAAAAAGGTAATCGTAATCATATGTTCCCTTAGTTGTCTTCACTTCGTTAGATTGAGGACTTATTTCATTTATATCAGCTTCAACGAACTCTATGTTCTTCTTTTTTAACTCTTCCATTGCGTTAAATTCTGTATCCTCTACTCTTACCTCGTTTGTTAATAAGAGAGGAAAAATAGTGTTTTCTCTAACTATTTTGCTTCTTGATACTACTGTTATTTCTGCATTAGCATTATATTCTCTAATTCTGTGTGCAACAGTTAGTCCAGCATATCCTGCTCCTAGGATAAGGATTTTCACAGTTTAATTACATTTTATAAAACTTATAAGACTATTTACCAACTAAATAAGTTAAATTATGAGCACACCTAGGAGAACTAAATAAGAAGTCATCAAATGCAATTTCCCTTGTTCACTACATTTTGGCAAAGATTTAAATTAGTTCGGGAGTAAAGTATATTATGAACAAGCTTGGACTTACTATTTTAATAATTCTAGTAGTAGGAATTGTCACAGCTACTTTTCTTTATTCAATGACAAGAACAGCTGTAGCTAATGCAAACAACCCTTCATTAAAAATAAACTATCAGACTGTTGGTACTGTGAAAATTTATAATACCTCAGCTTTAGTTCCATTCCTTTCAGAGTATGTTACTAACGTAAGTTATATGAAACTTGTTTCGCGAGTAGTCCAATACGGAATACTTAACTTCACAAAAATCAACAACGTGAGCGGAGTGATAGGATACTTTAAGGGAGGGGTTCTTTCATCTTTTGCATTTACTCAATTAAATCAAACGCTTACCTCTCATGGTTTTAAGTATGCTGAGTATCAAAGTTTGCTTTACGATTATAACACTACAACTGCAGTTGGTTTTGATGGAAAATACTTTTACTTAGTTCATGACAATTCCACAAACCAAACATTAACAATTGATCTCCTTTACTATATTTACACTTCTAATAAGACCTTCTCTCCAACAGCCCAAACTAACATGATTGCCTCTGGGACATTTGAAAAAGACAACTTTACGGCTTACTCAAATAACTCCCAAATAATAGTTCAAGCGTACTTCCATGGCAACTATACTAACTTGACTAAATTACTTAAGTTCTTCAACTTTACTACATCTAACTTTACAGTAGCTGGCAAAGTCATTTTCAAGAACGCTACAGTGGAAGTATACTCGCTTAACTCTACATACAGCAATAAAACACTGTACGAGCTTATAGGCATAAAAGAAGTGCAATCAAATCTAATTTACGGTGTTGGTATAATATCTCCACAAGAGATAAGCTTGAGCGAAGTTCTGTCACTTCTTTAAATATTTGTTTAAAGAGATTTTTTTGTGAAGTTTCAAGTCGTTAAGTATTTTATTCTTTCTAGGTTCACCAAACCCTTCGTTATAGGCACAATTGCATTTCTAATCTTAATGATTATAACATATGTGTCTCTTTCTAGGAGCGTATTTGAGCCTAGAATAATAAGTGGATTAAAAGTAAACTTCGCTGAATTTGTAACATTTTTCGTAATTTTTAGCGGTCTTTCTTCAACAGTACAAAAAGCTGATTACGACTTTCTTTTGCCTACTCCTTTAACTAAAAGCGATATAGCTTTACTCTACATTATAGCCTCAATGTTGCTTGGTGGAGGTTACTTTATAATTTTAGGTTTGATTTTCCTCTTCATCTTCCCCATTGAAATTGGTATAGTATCTTTGATTTCTTTCTCTATATTCGGGATAGCAGTTAGCAGTTTATCATTAATAAAGGAAAAGCTATACCTTGTGGTGTTTACAGCATTATGGGTTTGGTTTCCTTTCTTCAATATACCTTTTTCACCTACAGAGATACTTTTTGGAAACCCAATCATGGGAACTCTCTCTAGTTTAGTTTACTCGATACCAGTGTTATTTAGGGCAGTAACAGATCCTCAAATTCAAGTGTCTTCAGAAAAAGGTGGGAAAACAAAAGAGATTATTAAAACCCCTGCAGGGAAAAACTTCCTTACAAAGTACTTCCTATTAACTTATGAGTTCGCATGGGGTTACGGTAGCTCACTATCTGGAAGAAAGCTGTTCTATTACATTCTCTCTTTTCCCAAGATGCTGGTTACTTCTTCAATTATTAGTGTAATTTACTTTATAGTCTTCCATTTTGTAAATTATAATTTCTACACTATAATGGCTCCTTCTGTCGTTATTCTAGCCTTTTTGATGAGCATGGGAATTTACTCGGTTTCCCAAGAGAGACCGTGGTCGGTGTTTATCTTTTTAGACAGAGGATCTTATTTGTCGAAAAGGATAAGGATAAAAACTCTTCAGAACGCATTAATCTCACTGCCATTTGCAGTTGCAGATACCCTTCTAGGCGAATTGCCTTTAGGTATCAGCCTATTCTTTGGCACACTATTAGGTTATTCTCTCACATCATTCCTAGCTAGCAAGCTCAATCCTATTCAGTTTCGTGGAGAAGTGTATAACTATAGAGCTGGAAGCGGAATGCTTCTTATTATATTCTCTGAATATTTTGTGATGGGTATTTCTGTAGTTTTTGGCCTATTTCCGATAACCTCTGTTATTTTAGCAACCATGTCAGTTATAGTTTTCTTTTTGTTAACTAGAAAAAGCATATGGGAAAAGATATCTTATGAGTTAGTGGAAAAGGGATTTGTATGAGTTTTAAAGATGAAGTCTTCGCTATTTAAGAAATAAAATGTCCTTACAGTTTAATTACATGAACAACCTTCAACGCTTTTTATGATTACACTTACTATATAAACTATATAGGAATATATAGTAACTATAGTTTATATTCCTCCTTTTGCGTACTGGATCAAGAATCTATATCGATAAGGTATAAAAGAAAAAATGCGAAGTATAACATTATGAAAATCCTGTTTATAACCAATGATAAAAAATTTTATTACAATGAAGGGAAAATAAAGGAGGTAAAGAATGTAGATAAGCTTGATGGGGTTGAAATAAGGTTTGCGAGGCCAATGATGGTTTTTGATGTTGATATTCCTCTTTCTTATTTTGTCGAAGAATTAGGCAATCTAGAGGTTGGTAATTATACGGTTTCGCAACTCACTCAGCTATTATACTTTCACAATTTTATTGTATTTGTTGACCATAATAAAAAGAAAATTGAGGTATTTATGGACAATGGTAAAACTTTAGAGTTGCCTTATTCGAAACTAGATTTTCTCAGATATTATTTTGCAAAAATAGGGAGGATATTACTTGAAAGTGAGTCATTCGAATACCTCGAAGCTTCTTCCAACGCCGAAATCGACAAACTTGTCCTTAGCGACAAGACTCTTAGCAAGATTACCGCTACAATGAGCAGGGCCAATTCTACTGGCTTCGGAAGAAAGCTTATTAATAACGTCGTTAACATGTTGAGCTTCGGAAGAAAGCAAATGAAATCCTCCTAAAACAGCATAAATTTTGTTCACACCAGTTACTTCCTTAGCATGAGTTATGATGTTTAAGACATTTGAATGACCACAACCAGTTAATATAACTAGCCCTTTTGTAGTATTAATAAATAGTGCTACATCATCGTACAAGTGATCAACATCTAATCCTTCTTCATCCTTTGCTGAGAACAAGCCAGAGTTATACTCTGGGTTACCATAGCGTTTTACCTCACCGCTAAACATTACACCCTTTGCGAATTCTAGTGGTTTTCTGGTCAAAATCAGATTAAAATTCTTTTCTAACTCTTCTCTAGTCAATGGTAGCCCTATGTACTGGAGCTTTCCGTTCCAGTTTAAAAATTTCTTTTCGAAAATTAGGGGATGAGCGATAACTGTTTTTCCCTTTAAGATGTTTAATAGTTCTTTATTTCCTAAACCTCCAGTATGATCAGAGTGGCCGTGGCTTAGAACAATGTAGTCTATACTTGAGAGATCTATACCGAGAAGTTTAGCGTTATGAAGTACTGGCAAACCAGAATTACCAACATCATAAAGGATTTTATTTCCATCGGCTTCGATATAAGCAGAGAAGCCCCATTCCCCTATTAATGGCGGTATTATTGTACTGGTGAAATTATCGCTCAGAACTACCATTTTCAGTTTTTTAACTTGATCCATGATTAATGATTCAATCTCTATGTTAAATACTTTTCAGAATTAGTTTTACTCCGTGTGAGACAACGTAGCACGTAAACCTCTAATTCGTCCCTAGTCTGATTTCTCTCTTACCTTCAGTCGTAACTTATCTTTCCAACTAGTTTTCAAAACCTGGCAATTTTGTTTTTATTTTTATCCTATTTAATGCTCCCCACATTGCAGCTACGTTCTCTGAAATTACTGGCATTCCTAAATCCTCGTGGAGATACTGAACAGCTTCATAAGTAGATAGGGCAGTGCATGCAATGTAAACTCCATCAGCTTTAATCACCTCATTCACATGTCTTTTAACCAATCTGTATATGGTAAAGATTGGCGTGTTTGAAATATCAACACCTCTAATTTTTCCTAGCCCATCAAAACCCACAATTTCAAATCCTTTGTCTTTCCACCATTCCACTTCCTCAAGGGTTCTCTCTTTTATATAGGGCGTTCCTATCCACAACTTTTTGATGTTTAATTTTTTAAGCAACTCAAATGCAGATTCTTCTGGTATTACAACATCTTTTATTACTTTTTTTATCACATTGGCATGCTTATGAGTACCATAAGTCCTCCCATATATCACAATGTCTGAAACTTCTTCCAACAAGGAATATGTTTGCTTAAGCTCTTTCTCAAACTCCTCTACATTTTCTGGCTCACATCCCTTTGTAGGCTTCATTCTTGTTGAGTGTATTGTTACTCCTTCTGGAGCCATTTTCCATAAGTCATATTCCATTCCTGCGTTGTTAGCTGGCAATATTAGTCCGATTCTTCCTCTTCCTCCAGGCATTGAAAAGTCTTTAATTCATTCAAAATAAAAAATTAGTGTGAGTGTTAAGACAAAAATTAGAAAAGCTATAAAGAACTTCTTCCAATACGAAAAAGAAGGAGATAAGAAATTACTGAAGAAGGCATTATCAAAGATAAAATATGAAGATGGCTACGTTTATTTTCATGATGAAAAAGTTAAAGTTAATTCAGAGGATGACGCTGTTGGAGTTTTCCTTGCCAATATTCCTTATATTATTTTAGGTGAGGGAGAACTTCATTGGGATTTACCAGAGAAAGTTGTGAAAGTTCAGAAAAGTGCTTTAAAGCTTCTTGATTGTGGGATAAATGATGTGGCAACCTTGGAGATTTATTTGGTAATGGAAATGGCTTTGCGTTCCCTTTATTCTGAGTATGTAAAAAATGGCGTCATCATCCAGTATAAGGATAAGAAAGTTAAATTGCAAAACTATGATTATCGCCGTATAAAACTCTATATTAGAAGAAAAGGGTGGAGTCAATACAAGGTAAAGGTTAATGGCGAGATCTTCCCATTTTCTCAAGGTTCTCTTTTATCCTGGGCTGAGAAATTCATGAATGAAAAAATGAGTTTTGCATTCCGCCTTTCATTAAATGTGAGAAATCTTCTAGCTCATGGAGAGGTTGAATGGGAACTATATCCCTCTTTGAAAAGCTTGATCTCTGCTTCTTATGCTTCTTGGTTATTGTTCAATAAACTGAAAGAAACTTTAGAATAATAAAATGATATTGGAATTTATATCCTTCTATTCATATTTCTAAATCAATAAACTATAAGTTAATTTAATACTTAGTTATACTAAAGATATAAAAGTCGTATTACCCTTCTCTTGTTTGTATATAACATTAAGCCATGAAGAGAAATTTCTGTGAAACTCCTTTTCCCTCCCTACCAGTTTAGAAATAAAATTTATAAGGTTCTTTTGATTACTTATATTTGATGACAGAAGTCCAAATGGGAAGGAAAAAGAGGACAAGGTATGAAATTATACATGATATACTATCTCAGTGCGAGAATGGTGCAAAGAAGACTTGGTTAATGTACAAGGCAAATCTAAGCTATGAATTAACAAACAACTACATTAACAAGCTGGTAGAAAAAGAGTTAATTGTACAAAAAGACGGTCTGTATTACCTAACAGACAAAGGAAGGAAGTTATTAGATCTCCTTAAAGACTACAAGGAAAAGAAGCAGAGCTTAGATAAGGTAACAGCACAGATCAAAGAGATATACGGAGAAGATTAATAAAATTGTTTTTGAACTAAAGGCTTTTTATTTTTCTTTTTCATATTTCTTTTATGAATATAGTTATTTTTGCTTCAAGTAGAGAGGCAGAAATGGAAGAACCCGTTTTCTGTGATAAAGATAGTGTAAAAGTTGATGTATCAAAATGTACCGGAAGGAGCATTTCAGTAGCACCGTTTATAGCAAGGTATCTTAAAGACTTAGGATTCAAAGTAACTGTTGTTGATCCCTTTGCGGATGACACACAGTACGAGGCTGATAAAGTAATAAAAGGGAGCAGTTTTCAAGTTCCAGATGAAGTGGTTAAAGATGCTTATGTTGTTGTAGCTACTAGGCATGTATATGATACTTGGGCTATAATGAAGTCTATTTATGGTGGGGCAAAGGAAATTGCTGTAATAATGAGTATAAAAAGGGCAAAAGTAATAATGCAAAGGCTTTTACAAGCAGGGATCTCAAAAGAGCAATTAAAGAGGCTGAGAATACCGGCAGGATTAGATATAGGAGCAAAGAGTGAAAAAGAAATTGCTTTAAGTATAGTTGCAGAGATTTTAGCCGTTACAAGGAATGGCACTGGTAGGCCATTATCTGAAGTAAAAGAGTTTAGCAAGGTTGTAGAAGAATTAAAATAACCTTGTACCACAACTCATACAGAACTTAGCTCCAGGAGGATTTTGATATCCACATTGAGGGCACTTTATTCCTTGTTGCATCATCGGTTGTTGTGATGGCATTGATGGTTGTGGCATTGGTTGTTGTGCAGGTTGTTGAGTAAACTGTTGCATGCCTAATGGTATTGGCATATCAAACATCCCATCATTTATTTGTTTATCAATATTAGAGAACAATCTATGGTTTACTAGTTCCCTTCCTAGAGGACCTATGTGTTCTTCCTCAACAATTATTGCAAACTCATTTGGATAACCTCTAACTCTAACAATTACTTGTTCTGTATGGTGCAAATGTCCTCTTTTCATTGCCCTTATTTCATAATCATAATATTGCATACCAGCTTGTGGCATACCAGGTTGCATCATTGGAGTTGATAACTGCATTATCTGACTCTCCCATCCTTCAGAAAGGAACAAGTTATTTATCTCTTGAGCTAAAAGAGGTATATTGACATATCTCCCTGTATAATTCTTCTGCATAAACTATACTGATTTAAGCAATAAATAAATCTTTCTCTAAAATCATCTTTAGTAGTTTGTTTATACATTTCTATCAGAATATTTTTAGTTAAAACATTTGAAATAAAAA
>ERZ1684502.169-NODE-169-length-13817-cov-184.635736_pt1 | contig 13817 bp, 16 predicted proteins | sample MGYA00580192_ERZ1684502 | MGnify/ENA primary metagenome ERZ1684502 (study PRJEB41476, sample SAMN13258264) | hydrothermal vent metagenome | biome: caldera [ENVO_00000096]; feature: acid hot spring [ENVO_00002120]; material: acidic water [ENVO_01000358] | place...
AGCAAAGAGTTTAAAGCTTTGCCTTAATTAGGATATTTTGGGAAAATAAATGGGCGTTCAATATACTACTGTGGGTGATTTAAAAGTAGGCAGTTATGTAGTTATAGATGGGGAACCTTGCAGAGTAGTAGAAATTAGTAAAGCAAAAACCGGAAAACATGGCAGTGCAAAAGCTAATATAGTTGCGATAGGTCTTTTCACTAATCAGAAAAGAACGCTAATGGCCCCAGTCGATCAACAAGTTGAAGTACCTATAATAGAGAAACATATGGGTCAAATTTTAGCTGATAAAGGTAACTCTATAACCATAATGGATCTTGAAACCTATGAAACATTTGACATAGAAAAACCTACCGAACCTGAGCTAGTTGATAAAATAAGGCCTGGGGCAGAAGTCGAATATTGGGAAGTTATGGGGAGGAAAAAGATTGTAAGGGTAAAGTAATTTGCTTGATAATTTAAAGGAAGCTATAAGAAAATTTTTGGGTTCTTCTAACTATGAGAAAGCTGTAAATGAGTTTATTAAAGAGTTACAAATCTCGCTGATTAAATCGGATGTTAACGTTAAGCTTGTTAATGATTTGACTCAGAAAATAAAGAAAAGACTTGAAACCGAAAAACCACCTACAGCAATAGAAAGAAGAGAGTGGTTTATTTCTATTGTTTATGATGAACTATCTAAATTATTTGGAGGGGATAAGAACCCAGAAGTTTTTCCAAAGAGTTTACCTTACGTAATAATGTTAGTTGGCGTGCAAGGTAGCGGAAAGACTACAACATGTGGAAAGTTAGCGATGTTCTATAAGAAAAAAGGATATAAAGTAGGGATGGTTGCTGCTGATGTATACAGACCCGCAGCATATGAACAGTTAGTTCAAATAGGGGAACAAATTAAAGTTCCCGTTTATGGCGAGCCGGGAAATACAGATGCAGTAGCCATAGCTAAAAGAGGTGTAGAGAAATTTCTAAGCGAAAAATATGATATAATAATAATCGATACGGCAGGAAGGCATGGTTATGGAGAAGAGGCCAAGTTACTTGATGAAATGAGAAACATGTTTAATGAAATTAGACCGGACGAAGTAATTTTAGTGATTGATGCCTCTATTGGTCAAAAAGCTTACGATTTGGCGTATAGATTTCATCAAGCCAGTCCAATAGGCTCCATTATAATTACTAAAATGGATGGGACTGCTAAAGGTGGAGGAGCTTTATCTGCCGTTGCAGCTACTGGTGCTACAGTAAAATTCATTGGAACGGGAGAAAAATTAGATGAATTAGAAGTCTTTAATCCTAGAAAATTTGTTTCAAGAATTTTAGGGATGGGAGATATAGATGCAATCATTGAGAAAATTAAAAGCATAGAAGAATATGAGGAAATTCAAAAGAAGATGGAAGATGTATTAAGTGGAAAAGCTAAGTTAACACTCAGAGATATATATAAGCAATTAAATGGATTAAGGAAAATGGGTCCATTAAATAAAATTTTGCAAATGATACCAGGATTTAGTATATTTTCTCAGATCTCCGAAGAACAAATGAAATTAGGAGAAGAAAAAATAAAGAAATTTCTTGCAATTATGAATTCTATGACGTATAAAGAGTTGGATAACCCATCAGTAATTGACAAGTCAAGGATCAAAAGGATTGCAAAGGGTTCTGGTACCACACCAGAAGATGTAAAAGAGTTGCTAAAGCAATATCAACTTACTAATAATCTCTTAAAAATGATAAAGAGGAAGAAAGGCCTTGCAAGACTCTTTGAAAACACAAATCCTAAATAAAGCCTTTGAACTTTTAAAAAAATATCCTTTGTGCGATAACTGTTTAGGGAGATGTTTTGCTAGATTGAGTTTAGGGCATACAAATGAAGAAAGAGGTAAGGCGATAAAACTACTTTTATTAATGGAAATAGATAGATTAATAAAAGAGCATGAGATAGAAGACATTTCTCAATTAAAAGAGATTCTTTATAATATTGGTCCTCTTGCAATTACGTTATATCAAAATTATTTTAGTGATAGTTTTCAAAATAGAGTGTGTTATTTATGTGAAAATAAAATAAATGAATATAAAGAAAAATTTGAAAAAAAAGCTTTAGAAAAACTTCAGAAAGACAAAACATTTGTACTTGGAGTTAAATTATCTGAAGAACTGAAAAAAAGAGAAGAAAAGTTTGTGATAGAGAATCAACTCCTTTATTATGAAAGCTTAAAAAATGAAATAAAAAGGGAGGTAGGAAAAAATCTTTTAAAAAAAGGCTTTACACCAGATTTTGATAATCCGCAAGTAGAGATAATTTACGATATCGAGAATGACGCTGTAATAGAACTTACGAGAACTACTAAATACCTGGCCTTCTATAATAGATTGGCTCGCGGAATTCCAATATCAAGTTGGGCTTCAAGGACTGGTGAATCGCTAGAAAGCATTTTAGGTATCAAAATAGTAGCACCCTACTCTGAATTTGTAGAGTTTAGGGTTATTGATGATTATCCTCTTATAGTGGAAAATATTACTGAGAAAGAGCTTCATGTGAAAGATTTCCATATTTTTGTTGCTTCAAAAGTTGCTGGAAAAGAACTTTCTACAATTTATACAATTAGGCCTACAAAAAGATTATATAGAGTTACTATCTATTCCGAGCAAGAAATAAAAGACGGAATAAGAATATATGATAATCTATACGATATATTCGTAGAAGCAAAAGACTTTAAGGAATTACTGAGCAAATTAAGTGGTTTAACAGTAATATCAGTTGATGTTATTTCTACATATGGAAAAAGCGAGCTGTTAGCGGATACATACATAAAAAGCAGTTCAACGAAAATTTAACCGTGTATATTGATATAAGCGGTAAAAGAGTTCTAATTACAGCATCAACTGAAGGGATAGGCAGAGGTGTAGCAGAAAGTCTAGCGAAAGAAGGTTGCAAAATTGTAATAACTTCTAGAAATAAAGAAAAAGTAGAAAATACAGTAATGGAACTAAGAAAATATAACCCTCATGTCTATGGCATTACTTCAGATTTAACGGATTATAATTCGTTAGATTCATTAGTAAGTTTTACACTTGAGAAATTAGGAGGCATAGATGCTCTTATATTTAATTCTGGAAATCCTCCAAATGAACCCTCTTATTTTGACGAGACATCTTTAGAAGACTGGGAATATTCTGTAAGACTCTATTTATTAAGCGCAATAAAGCTAACTAAACTAGTATTACCTTATATGAAACAACAAAGATGGGGAAGAATAATTTATTTGTCCTCCTGGACCGTCAAACAACCACAAAGAATTTTTGTTTTAGCTGACGTTTCAAGAGCACCGATAATTCAGTTAACTAAGATATTATCAAAAGAATTAGGAATTTTTAATGTAACAGTAAACACAATATTGTTAGGAAGTTTTGAGACAGAAGGAGCTAAAAGGTCTTTGAGAAAATTGGCAGAAAAGTTAAACGAAAACTTTGAAATGTTATGGCAAAGAGAAGTTGTCAATAGATCTCCTTTAAGAAGAACTGGAGATATTAAGAAAGAATTAGGATCCCTAATAGTATATTTAATATCTGACTACTCTGGATATATTACTGGGTCCGTAATACCAATAGACGGTGGCACAAGTGATGCGATCTAAATGGTAAAGGAAACCTTTATCTTTATCTTGCATTACTCATGGTATTATACATTACATGACTTAACAAAATCTTTATAAAATTGTCTAGCATAGTAATATAGTGATAAGAAATGAGCGAGAAAAAGCCGGTAAAGGTAAAAACCCCAAGTGGTAAGGAGATGGAATTAACACCAGAAAAAGTATGGATCTTAGCACCAAAAGGTAGGAAAGGTGTAAAAATAGGCTTATTCAAAGATCCAGAAACAGGGAAATATTTTAGACATAAACTACCAGATGACTACCCAGTCTAACTTTTTATTAAAGCTAAAAATATTTTTCAAAGATGAAGTTGGTCCTTAAGTTAAGTGGTAAATTTTTTGACGAGGAAAATATAGATAATTTTATTCAACTTAAAAATACTGTAAAGCAACTTCTTAGTGAGAATCATAGGCTTGCTATAGTTAGTGGTGGTGGTGCTACAGCAAGAAAGTACATAAAGATTGCCAGAGATTTAGGAGTGAACGAAGCTTATTTAGATTTACTAGGAATATGGACTTCTAGATTAAATGCTTATTTATTAACTTTTATTTTAAGCGATGTAAGTTATATGAAAGTACCAGAAAACATAGAAGAATTCATAGAAAAATGGGAAAGTGGCAAGGTAGTTATTACAGGCGGTTTTCAACCTGGCCAGTCAACTGCTACTGTTGCAGCATTAGTTAGTGAAGCAATAAATGCGGACTATTTAGTTTTAGCAACAAATGTAGACGGAGTATATGATAAAGACCCCAGATATCATAGCGATGCCAAATTAATTCCGAGATTAGATACTACAACTTTAAGGAAAGTTTTAGAGTCTACTCAGTCAGTAAAAGCTGGTACTTATGAGTTATTAGATCCTTTAGCGATAAAAATAATTGAGAGATCAAAGATAAAAGTGGTAGTTATGAATTATAAAAGACTTAATAAAATTTTAGAGATTGTTAAAGGTAATGAAGTGGGCAGTATAATTGAACCTGCGTGATAAGAAATGTCAATATTAAATGAAGAAGAATTCAAAATGCTCAGACAGTATAAGGGAAAAATAGACATTACAATTTTAGAGAAGATATTAGATGAGATAGAGGAAGATTTCGAGAAAAGTCATAACTTATCATCCTCCATTATATTTGTGTATGCTAATTATTTAACCCTTGTAAAGCAGAACAGAGAATTTTTTGATTTATTAAGTAAAATTTTACAGAAATATTCGCCTAAAATGGGAACCGAGAACGTTATTCAGTTAGTAATACATTTATTAAGATAGTTTTTCTTTTCATTTAGAAATATTCTTTATATCAGTATTAGTTTATCCGCAAAGTGTTACAACGAATACAAAGAAACCTGGAATCTAAGTTTAAGTTTTAAATAATGTAGTGCGGGGGGTGGGATTTGAACCCACGCAGGCCTTCGCCAGCGGATATCCCCCTAGGGCGGTCTTGAGTCCGCCCCCTTTGACCTGCTCGGGCACCCCCGCACAATATATATCTTAACTCTTTGTGCTTAAATAGGTTTTGTAGTACTAATATGGAAATTTGCTTTTTTCTTATTTTATATTTTACTAGAAGTTGTAACAGTGAACTTTTCTCATACTTTAAAAGTAATAGACTTTTTCTTCGTTGCTTAGATTTTTATTTTTTCTTCATAATCTTCCCTACATGGATCCAAAAGAAATTGTGTCACGATATATAATCGATAAACTTAGAGAGCACCAAATCATTGGTTTAGGTACTGGTAGGACTATAAAGAAACTAATAGAAGTTATGTATAATGAAAATCTTATAAAGGGGAAATTATTCGTAGCTAGCTCTATTGATACGGAATTAGAAATAAGTAAAAAAGGAGGTACGGTTGTTAGTTTATACTCTGGGATAAGACCCACGATATATGTTGATAGTTTTGACTATGTAACTTCTGACAAGATAATGATTAAAGGTGGCGGAGCTGCGTTACTTAGAGAGAAACTATTATACTATTTCTCTTACTCAAAGATCTTTATTGGTGAGGAACAAAAAAAGAAAGATCTTAACGTATATCCGGTTCCAGTTGAGGTCGTTCCAGTTGGGGTTTCATATGTGGTTTCTTTACTTAAAGAAAGAGGTTATGAAGTTAAAATTAGAGAGGGTAATGGAAAAATGGGACCTATAATTTCTGATAATGGGAATATAATTATTGATGTTATGGTTAAAAGGGAATTACTATGTAGCTTTGATAATGAAGTTAAGTCGATCCCCTCTATCATAGAAACGGGAGTTTTTTGTGGGAAAGATTATGAGATTTATTTGGCTAATGAGAATGGCAGAATAACCATTTTATGATAAGTGCCGCCGCGGGGATTCGAACCCCGGACAACCGGATGTCCCCCGAAACCGTATGAGTCCGGCGCTCTAACCAGGCTGAGCTACGGCGGCAATAAAAAATAAGATTTTCACTCTTATAAAGTTTAATTTCATTTACAGCCCTTTCTAATCGCCTCTGAACAACCTTAATATGTAAATTTTTATGTTAATTGTTCATTAGCCTAGCTTTTATTCAACGCAAGTTCAAATTCAACATAATAAGTTGCAGAAGCCCCGCTAAATAATATGTAGACAGTCTCTTTATAGCTAGAATTTTGTGAAATTATTGGTGTCCCCCCTATAGGTACAAGTAACTCATCATACCGATAAGGTATTAGTATGGTTGTGTTATATACTGAGACGTTATTCACAAATACTCTGAGTTCATAGCTTCCATTATTAATCTTAAAGTTAAGTGGATAGAATATCACATAAAACGACATTTTATAAGAATTGTTGCTAAAGAGTGTTATATTATATGGTTGAACTATATATAGGTATGGAGGCTTAGGATTACTAACTAGTGTCAAATTTTCGCTTATAAGATATGGTTGTGGCGCAAACTGCAAAGACGTAACATGTTGGACTAGGGTATTAATCTCCTCCATTAATTGCATAGAAGTATTAATATATCTAAAATTATAATACCCAGAAGCTTCGATATAGAAATATCTAATAATGAAATCTGGTGACAAATTATAAGATACCGTTATTATTTTCTTCGAAAAGGGGCTTAGATTTATTGATGTTGTATTAACATAAGTTTTAGAAGGCTGCTTCAATAACGAACTGAAAGAAGTGCCGTTAGATACACTTAAAACACTTGTTATTGTGAGACCCATGGGAAGGAACCCATTATTTTTAACTACAAGATTTATCTTTACTATAAAGCTTTCTGGTAATTTATTAATTAATGTTATACTCTGTACGTAAGATTGAATAACTATATGTGTATCCTCATAATAGAATAATACTCCCATAAGTACTAATAGTAATACAACTGCTCCTAAAACTAAAATCCCCTTCATTAATTGTGTAATTCCTAGCTTAATATTTGAGTTTATTCATAACGCAAAATATAATAGATTACTTTATTAGTCACGTATTACGATTTCATATCACGGAGGGTCTTAGGAAAAAAGATGAGTTCACAACTCGTCTTTCAGACGGTCTCTCAAGTAAATACAGATAGAATAATAGGAAAACATGTTTTTGGTAACTTATATGGTATAGATCCAAAGATTTTAGGTGACAAAGATTTTTTGCATAAAATAGTATTAGAAGCAGTAAAAATAGCAAATATGAAATTAGTAGAGAGCAAGGCCTGGAGCTTCGGTGGGAAAAAAGGCGGAGTTTCGGTAATAGCGTTAGTTGAGGAGAGCCATATAGCATTGCATACATGGACTGAATACAATTATGCTACACTCGATGTTTATACTTGTGGTGAAAAAAGCAATCCGCAGGCAGCATTCGAATATATAGTGTCTCAGTTAAAGCCAAAAAGGTATCAAATGTTCTACGCAGATAGAAGTTCAGAATAATATACTTTATAATTTAATTTATTATGTTTTTATTTTTAATACATTAATTTATTAATATTTTTTATTTTTCTTTATTATTTCTTTTCCATGGTCTAAGGAAGGTCAATATTTTCGACAATTGTCTATGAGTTCATAGACAATTGCAGAAATCCTTTTATTTGAAAAGTAGTTACTAACTTCAATGAACGCCGGAATAGTGGGTTGGGGCGCATATATTCCTCGTTATAGAATTAGTGTTATGGAAATAGCTAAGTTGTGGGGATTTGATGAAGGCGTCGTTAAGAGTTTAGGTTTAACAGAAAAAGCTGTACCTTCGGTTGATGAAGATTCCACTACAATGGGCTGGGAAGCTGCAAGAAATGCGCTAATTAGAGCTAGGATTAATCCATCTGAAATAAGAGCTGTAGTATTTGGCTCAGAATCTAAAGTTTATGCAGTGAAATCAACATCAACAATACTTATTGACTCTTTAGGAATTTCAAATGAAAGCCTAGGTGTAGACTTAGAATTTGCATGTAGAGCAGCTTCTGCAGGATTAAGGCTACTTGCAGGTATGGTTGAAGCAAATAAGATAAAATATGGCTTAGTAATTGGTAGCGACGTGGCTCAGTCAAACCCTGGTGATGTGCTTGAACTATCATCAGCAGCAGGTGCAGTGGCGTATGTAGTAGGTCCTGCTAATGAGTCTTCAGCTATAATAGAATACTCAGCATCATACACTAGTGATACGCCAGATTTTTGGAGAAGAGACGGAATGCCTTATCCTTTACATGGTGAAGCATTTACCGGTGAACCAGCATATTTCGCCCATATAATTTCGGCAGTTCAAATTCTTTTAAGAGAAGGCGGATACAAAATTTCTGATTTCGATTATTTTGTGTTTCATCAGCCCAATGGTAAGTTCCCTATCCAAGTAGCTAAGAAGCTCGGTGTCCCAATAGAAAAAGTTAAAGACGGGTTAATATCACCATATATAGGTAATCCTTATAATGCCTCTGCCTTATTAGGATTAGCAAAGATACTAGATATAGCTAAACCTGGACAAAGAATCCTAGTAGCGCCATTTGGTAGCGGAGCTGGCAGTGACGCATTTAGCATACTAGTTACCGACAAGATTGAAGAGAGACAAAAACTTGCACCTACAGTTGACTATTATATTAACAGTAAGAAACTCATTTCATACTCTTACTATGCTAAAGCAACTAACAAACTTAAGGTGTATGAATAATGGTAGCTGTAGCTGAGGTTTCTTTAATAAAAGTTGACAGATACTATGAGTACTCTGAGAAAGACCTAGTAATAGAGGCATATAAGCAGTTAGAGACAAAAGTAAAAGAAAGAATAAAACCTGATGTGGTTATAGTTTCTAGCGGATACATAGAGAGTATAGGAAAATCTAACCTTTCTGCGGTTAAATTCTCTAATTCTTTAGGATTTAAGGGTGTAAAGGCCTTTAGAGTTGAGAATGGGGATAATGGGGGTGCAGCAATTTATACTGCCTATTCTCTCTTAAAATCCGGCTTAGCCAGCTCCGTGCTATTAATAGGAATAGATAAATTCTCCGATCTTAACTCTAAACAAGTTAATGACTATACAGCGGCTAACTTACTTTACGATTATGAGTACCACTTAGGCCTAACTGTGCATTCACATGCTGCGATACTAGCAAAACTCTATATGAAGAAATATAATGTTCCCTACGAGTATTTTGCTAATTGGGCTATTAAAATGCACGAGTATGCAGTAGAGAATCCAAATGCGTATCTAAGGTTTAAAGCCGACTTAAAAACTATTGTGTCTTCTCAATTAATAGCAGAACCATTAAGATTATTTGATATTGCAGCAAGAGCTGATGGAGCGTCAATCGTTTTGCTCACAGAAGATAGTTTAGCAAAGAAATACACAGACACTCCAGTTACTTTAGATGGAATAGCGGGTGCGACTTCTGATTATTCTTATGATTTGACTCTGCCAGCAATAAGGCTAGCAATGAAAGAGCTAAACTACAAAATTGATGATAAAACTGTCATAGAACTACATGATTCGTACAGCATAATTGCAGCTTTAGAACTGGAAGAGTTAGGATTAGGGGAGAGAGGTAAGTCGTTAGAACAATTAGATTCTTTCCAGGTAAATTATAGTGGTGGATTAAAAGCAAGAGGATATGTAGGTGGTGCAACAGCACTATATCAACTTTCTGAAGTTGCAATGCAATTAAGAGGGGACTTTAAAGGAAAAAGGGCTGTAGGTGAAAAAGGAATTGTAGTTTCTACAGACGATTTAGTAAATTCGTCTTTTATAATTAGTCTAACGAGGTGAGATTAAAGTGAAGATAAGTCCTCCTAAGAACTGGAGACTAAAAAAGGAACTATATACAATAACTTTAGGAAAATGTCAAGAATGCGGTAATGTATTTTATCCTTACCAGCCAATCTGTCCCTCATGCGGTTCAAGTAGAGTTGAGAGAATAGTTTCTAAAGGACATGGCAAACTATTGGCGTATACAATTTCATATCAAGCTAGGGATGGATTTGAAAAAGTTATGCCAATGCCTATAGGGCTAATTGAGCTTGATGAAGGAGTTAAGATTCTAGCACCATTAACTGATGCTGAAAACATTAAAGAAGGAGACGAAGTAGAGGCAGTGTTAAGAAGAATTACTGCAGACTCTAATAATGGTTTAATACAGTATGGCATTAAGTTTAGAGTGATAGAGAATGCAAAACCTAATAGATGAAATTGTTGAGAAAGCTGTTAAGGGCGAAATTGAGCTTCATGAGATAGACAATTTTTTAGAAGGAAATGCTGCAATGTTAGCTAGAAGATTAGCCTTAGAGAGAATTACTAATTCTAAACTGCCTTCTATCGGTTCTACAATTATAGACTATAATGAAATAAAAAATAGAAATGCCGAAAATGTTATTGGAGGAGTTCAAATCCCCTTAGGCGTTATTGGCCCTTTAAAAGTAAATGGGGATTATGCTAAAGGAAATTTTTATGTGCCTTTAGCTACTACTGAAGGAGCTTTAATAGCTAGTGTAAACAGAGGCGCAAAAGCTGTAACTCTGAGTGGAGGCGCAAAAGTAAAGATCATTTTTGACGGAATGACAAGAGCCCCAGTATTTAGATTAGAGAGTATTGAGGATGTAGTAGAATTTCTTCAGTGGGTTAAAAATAACTTTCAACGAATTAAAGATGTAGTAGAATCCACAACTTCTCATGGGAAATTATTAAATATAGAGCCATACGTTTTAGGCAATAATGTATGGTTAAGATTTGTATATGAAACCGGAGATGCAATGGGCATGAATATGGTCACTATAGCTACTGAAAAAGCATGTGAGTTTATCGAAAAAGAGTTTGGGAAGGCAGAATGCATTGCAGTGAGTGGAAATATGTGTAGCGATAAAAAGCAGTCTCAAGTGAATTCTTTGCATGGTAGAGGCAAAACAGTTATTGCAGAAGCGATTATACCAGAAGACATAATAAAATCTATATTAAAGTCTGATATCAATTTGATTCATGAAGTAAACCTAAGAAAAAACTGGCTTGGTGGAGCTAGGGCAGGTACAATATTCCAATTTAATGCTCACTTCGCAAATATTATTGCTGCGATATTCATTGCTACTGGGCAGGACGTGGCCCAGATAGTAGAAAGCAGTTCCGGATATACATGGACTGAAGTAAGAGGTAACAAGTTGTACATCTCAGTTACGCTGACGTCCCTTGAAGTAGGGACAGTAGGTGGGGGAACAAGGCTTCCTACACAAAGAGAAGCTCTTTCCATAATGGGGGTTGCAGGATCTGGAAATCCGCCTGGGAGCAATGCGAAAAAATTCGCAGAAATTATTGCAGCTACTGTACTTGCAGGAGAATTAAATTTACTAGCAGCTTTAGCAAACAAAGAACTTGGTAAAGCTCATATGAGATTAGGAAGAGGACTCAAAGTTTAAAATTATAAAATTTATTTTTTAGTTGTATGGTTCAAATTCCTATTCCTAAAGAGCTTGAAGAAGTAATTGAGCTTACAAGACAACAAAATAGATGGAGAAGAACAGAGACAATTAATCTAATTGCATCGGAAAATGTAATGAGTCCTTTAGCTGAAGCAGTTTATATGAGTGACTTTATGTCTAGATATGCTGAGGGGAAACCATTTAAGAGATATTATCAAGGTACAAAATATGTAGACGAAGTAGAAACATTAGCTATGAAGTTAATGAATGAAATTACAAACTCAAAGTTTTGTGACTTAAGACCTATATCTGGAACTATTGCTAATGCAGCAGTATTTAGAGTTTTAGCAAGTCCAGGAGAAAAAGCTCTTATTGCACCAGTACAAGCTGGAGCTCATGTGAGCCATACAAAATTTGGCACTTTAGGTGCACTTGGTATTGAGCATATCGAATTACCATATGATGCTGATAAAATGAATGTAGATATTGACAGGGCAATAAAAATGATAGAAGAGGTAAAACCTAAATTTATTGTGCTTGGTGGAAGTTTATATCTGTTTCCTCATCCAGTGAAGGAATTAGCACCCCATGCTCATGCGGTTGGAGCAAAAGTTGTATATGATGCTGCCCACGTTTATGGCTTAATAACTGGTAAAGTTTGGCATAATCCATTAGAGGAAGGGGCAGATATCATGACTACTTCTACTCATAAAACTTTCCCTGGACCTCAGGGTGGTGCAATATTTTCTAATGAAGAGAGGGTATTCAAAAAAGTTTGGGATACCATATTCCCATGGTTTGTAAGTAATCATCATTTGCACAGATTGCCTGCTATTGTAGTTACCGCTTTAGAGATGAAATATTTTGGTGAGGAGTATGCCAGACAAATAGTTAAAAACGCTAAAGCTTTTGCAGAAGCATTAGCAGCTGAGGGATTCAAAGTTATTGGGGAACATTTAGGTTATACACAAAGTCATCAAGTTGTTCTTGACGTAAGAAATCTGGGTGGCGGCGCAAAAGTCGCTAAATTACTTGAAGATGCAAATATAATAACTAACAAGAATTTATTGCCCTATGATCCTCCAGAGGCAGTAAAGGATCCAAGTGGAATAAGACTCGGAGTGCAAGAAATGACAAGGTTTGGGATGAGAGAAGGTGAGATGCAAGAAATTGCTAAGCTTATGAGAGAAGTTGCAATAGATAAAAAGGACCCTGCAGAAGTTAAGAAAAAAGTAATAGAATTTAGAAAGAACTTCTTAGAGGTAAAGTATACATTTGAAGGAGTAGACCTATCTAAATACTCCAATGGAAAAATGTTGCCTCTGCTTATTTAAAAATTCTATTTCCCTGTCTTCTATTATTACTTATTGCTTGTTAAGAATATCAAAATTATTTTATATTTTTCTAATCCTGAATGAAAGATCAAATGATATGTAGAGACAAGTAAGCAGATTCTAACAAACAATATTAGATGCTACAATGTTCCCCCATAATAGGGGTATTAGATATTTAGTTCTAAATTTTGAGATGTTTATTTGAATTTCTAAGTTTCCTGTAGATATAGTTTTTAAAGATATATTTGGTTCTTCAGAAGAAAAGTAAGAGAATGATTCTTTTAACGCGTCGATTTCTACATTTTTATTCATTCTGCATTGATAGATTGATTCTAAATTTCCATTACTGAGACTTATAGTCGCTGAAGAACATGAAGTATTTAATGATCTTTCGACTAATTTTATAAATAAATCTTTCATTGTATATGGGATCTCGTACCCATATACCCCCTTAGGTGGTAAAAGTAACTTAACACGCTCTTCCTCAACCCTTTGAGCTTTCTTTAAAAATAAATCTGTAGAAAAGAAAAGAAAAGTAAAGTTACAAGCCCTTAGTCTACTCAGTCTCATTTCACCTAGTGCAAAGTAATTCGAAATAGAACTTCTTAATGCATTGTAAAAATCAAACTCGGTAATATAATCTTGAAAATTTATCATTCCTTTTATAGATAATAGGCCTTTAATTTTCTCATCTTCAAAGTAATAAAGGAGGCTAAAATCCCAGTTTTTTATTTTTAGTTTTTTCATCGTTTTCTCTATCAATAATTTAATTAAAGAAACATTGGGATTCCGCCTAATAAGCAGCCATTCCCCAAACTCGTCATTAACACTAAATAGGTTATCTTCTTCCTTCCTTTTAAAAAATTTCATTATCAAACCAGTCTTTCCTCTTATATTTTTTGATAAGTAAGGTTTAAATGTCCATACTAATAATTTATTAATAGCCGGGTCGTCTAGCGGTCAAGGATCGAGGGCTTTGGCCCCTCGGACCAGG
>ERZ1684502.170-NODE-170-length-13804-cov-1760.505928_pt1 | contig 13804 bp, 14 predicted proteins | sample MGYA00580192_ERZ1684502 | MGnify/ENA primary metagenome ERZ1684502 (study PRJEB41476, sample SAMN13258264) | hydrothermal vent metagenome | biome: caldera [ENVO_00000096]; feature: acid hot spring [ENVO_00002120]; material: acidic water [ENVO_01000358] | place...
ATTTATACAAAAATTTATAAATTTGTATTCTAAATAAAACCCGTGGAAACCACACAATCGATGAACCCGTATATCCCCTCAAATGAGGGGATGGGTGAGAAGTATAGACTAGCGTTAAGAGCTGAAGCAGAGGCGAAAGAAAGGGAGGAGTTGTTATGGGAGTTGATAGAGTACCGCTATAATATGCAGATGAGCTGTGGGACTTGAAAGAGGTGCCTGGAAAGAGCCAATTACACGCAATGTTTTATAATAGATTAGCAAAACAACAAGGCTATAGAGCACATGTAGCAAGGAATATGCACCAAAGAGCAGGGGAAATTGTGAAGGAGGCAATAAAAAATGAAGCTTCACATGTTCCAATAATGAAAAGGCTAACTGCTGAGTTTGATAATCAAGACGCAAGAGTTGATCTGAAAAGAGCAGAAGTCAAAGTCATTTTTAAGAGCAAAGGTAAATGGTTTTTACTTAAGTTAAAGCACAAAAAGGAGTACATAAAGAAATTTCAGAAATGCAAGTGGAAAGAGGTATTTGTATCATATCGTAACGGTAAATTCTACGTTAGCGTAGTATTTGAGGTTGAATATAAGCCATATTTTCCACAAGGTGCCATAGGGCTTGATGTTAACCTAGTAAAGTTAGTCTATTACGACGGTAAAAAAGTAAGAAGGGAAGATGCTCCCTTCGTCAAAGCTTTATCATTAAGGGCTAGAGCTGAAGAAATTCAAAGAAAGTATCCAAAGAGGTGGAGGCACAATAAGAGAATCTTGAAAAGAGTAAAAAGTCTTCATCAAAGAGCTAAAAACATTGTCATAGACGGATCTAGGAAGTTTGCCAAAGAGCTTGTTTTATTCTCATTGAAAAAGAAGTATGCAATCTCATTAGAAGAACTAACTGGTTTAATTGAGGAGTTAAGAAACATGAACAAACAGAACAGGTGGAAGACAATGCTCTTAGATTACCGCACACTGCAAAATGCTATAATAACTAAGGCAATAGAGTATAACGTTCCGATATACTTCATGGACCCTAGAGGCACATCAAAGTTGTGTTATAGGTGTGGATCTGAATTAGTATTTTACGGTAGACTAGGAATTTGTCCTAGATGCGGATTCATCGTGGATAGAGATAAAAACGCATCTATGAATATTTACAAGAGAATGTGGGAGAGCCTTGGGTCTCTCCTGAATGCCCCTGCAGTGAAGGATGAAGCCCGACGAAGCAGGGGAAGAAAAATGAGGGGATGAGGGGGAGTTGCAGAAGTTATCCATGTATTTAGAAATCACTAGAAATATCTAAAAATCAGCTCCCAACCTGAACCTTTTCTAAGAGCTGTATTCTTTTTGCTGGATGAGGATGGTCACTAAATAAATCTGCAAACGGACTCACTTTAATTCTTTTCCAATATTCTACTAATTCTTGTGCTTTATAAGTTGGTATATCTGTATCTACTTGAAAACCAGAGAATAATAACATACTCCCTATCTGCCCGTACTTCTTCTTATATCTTTCTACTATATCTGGATCTGTAGAGAGCACTATTTTAGCTAAAGCAGTTTGTAGATTTCTTGCACCATTTGGCACTGTTAAAGCTGAATTTACATCAGCATAAGACTCTCTCATTCTATTTAAGAATAGGACAAAGATGTTAAATACAAAGCTTACTGCTATCATTGCTATTCCTACTAGGAATAAAAGTCCAGAATTGTTATTCCTCCCTCCTCCCCCTAATAATCCTCCCCACCACAATCCATAGCCTATCCAGTAAAGTAAAGTTGGAATTAAGCCTACAGCCAGTAGTAATTCTGTATCTTTATGCCTTAAGTGACCTATTTCATGACCTATAACAGCCTTTACCTCATCTGGTGTTAGCATTTTTAGTAAAGGTAATGTGATTGCCATATTCTTGCCGTAAATAGGGCTTTCAAACGCAAAAGCATTTGGGAATGGTACATTTGCAATGTAAACTTTAGGCATGCTAATTCTATTGTAAAGTGCTACTTCTTGAACTAAGTTATAGACCCATCCATAAGTTGGGTCATCTGGTTTTACTTCAGCTAAATGATATACAGCCTTTATTATTGCAGGCCCAAAAAGCCATTGAATTATTGTAAAGAACGTTACAAAGGTTAATGCACCAAGTATCAATACTGGTGCATTGCTAAATCCAAAGAAGTAGCCAAGAATTCCGTAGATCAAAGCAAATCCTAAAACTAAGATACTTATAGATGCAAAAATCATTCCTAGTTTTAATTTAGTTACTTCCCAAGCCATTTCAAATTTAAATACTATCTTGTGAGCTTAAATTCTTTTTCCAAAAGGTTTGATATTCGTCGCAATACCTACTATGGTAATTGCCATAATAACTCTTTTTAATCTCTTTATCGAATAATATAATATGGAAGAGGAAACAATAAAAGATTATATGAAAACAGAGGTTATTTCAGTTTCTAAAGACACTAAATTGGTCGATATAGCAAAGATCATGACTGAAAAGAATATTGGGTCTATAATAGTAGTGGACGAAAATAAGCCAGTAGGAATAATTACGGAAAGAGATATAGTTAGAGCAATTGGCAAGGGGAAGGATCTAAACACTAGAGCTGAGGAAATAATGACAAAGTCATTAATTACGATTAGAGAAGATTCTCCAATAACCGGTGCACTAGCCCTTATGAGACAATTTAATATAAGGCACTTGCCTGTAATTGATGATAAAGGCAACCTGAAAGGTATTCTTTCTATAAGGGATATAGCTAGGGCAGTAGATGATATGTTCGAAACGATGGGCGAATATTAATAGGTCTTTTTTCTTTTATTTTGTTGTGAAGTATAGTATTCCAAAAGAATGGTTTGAAATCCTTTCAAAATTAAGCAAAGATAAAAGGATTAGCTTAAGTCAGCTTCTTATTGAAATATATAAGTCAAATGAGTGTCTGAATTTACCATATGTAGAGCCGACATCATACAAGAGTATAAATATTCAGTGTGAATGTAGTGATTTGATAAAACATTTAAAGTTTTACTTGTTCTGTTTGGATGAATGAAAGAAGAACAACAAAGGGTAAGGCTAGTATATACTGGAGTTAGAAATCTCACTTTGCGAATTATTACTGCTCCTCTTTCATTTATTTTCACTTATTTAGTTGCCCATTATCTTAGCTCTTTACCTAATGGTGAAGTAGTTTTTGCATCATGGCAATCTCTATATGTTTTAGTAATGGGTTACTTTACAATCCCTGCAGATACATTTTCGCTTCTGTCATCTAGATATACTAGCGAAAACAGACCGGTTGGCGGTTTAATATTACTCAATCTAACGTTGGGTGGAATAGCTAGTTTAATCTATGTCTTCCTAGTCCCATATCTTATTTCTTCTTTACACTACGTAGACTATTTGGCCTTTTACTCAATAGCTTTGATTATCATCTCTTTTTATCTATATAGAATATCTTATTCCATTGTTAGAGGTAAAACACCATTAATTATTGGAACTACCGCATTGGCTTTTCAAATAGTTAGGCTTGTCACGGTAATAGTTGCTTTTTATATTTTTCACCTAACCATACTAGGTGTAGTATATGCATATTTCGCTGGCTATCTTACTCAGACCTTATTGTCGATCCCTAGAATAAGGGCTAATCTGAAGCTAGATTTCGGAGTTGCTTTTGCGACAGCAAAAAAATCATTAGCAACAGTAATTTACTATCTTCAAGCAATTTTAGAAGCTACAATTGTCTGGATAACTATTATTCTTCTCCATAACGATATTCCTATAGCTTATTTTGAATCGGCCTTAATTATTTCTAATGTGGTAACGTGGTCTTTCTCTCTGTATGATGGGTTAATAGCTAAGCTATCCGAAACCAAAGACCCTGGAATAATAGTTACCTCTTCAAGGATGTATTCTTTCTTATCAACTTTATGGTTAGCTTTAGTAATAGTAGAAGGAGAACCTTTGCTTTATCATATTAGAAGAGATTATCTGGGTGCAATTTACGCTCTAGTAATTTTGTCAATTTCAAATTATCTACGTGGTTGGTATTCGATCTTTTATTACTCCGTGATAATGAAAGATAAAAGCTTAGGTTTAGATGAATATGAAAACCCCTTTAAGGGTTTGACTGCAAAACTCAACTTTTCTAATCTGCTGTTCAGTATCATAGGCATTTTTGTCTCTATTTTAACAGTATATCTTCTGCGTAATTCTCCCGCATATTTAATAGCTCTAGGAATGACTATAGGAGTTCTTATTAATTCTATTTGGATGGTAAAATCCTCTTATTCTATATCAAGAAGAGAGTATAACTTCAAATTGCCTATGAAAGAATTAATATCTTCAGTAATATCTGCTATTGTAACTATTCTTCCTTTCATGTTTATACATTTCATATCTTATATTGACATGATAATTTATGGTGTTTTAGCTGTGCTCATTTTTGTAGGGATAAGTTATTTAATTAATCCTTACGCTAGGTCATTTATTAAAGCCATGTTAAAGGAGCTAAGAAAAATTCATATTTAGAGACTTTGCAATTATCATAATGACTGGTTTGGAAATTAGAATGAGAAAGCTTTTTGAAAAGGGAAAAGCGTTTGTTGTTGCACTAGATCATGGCCTTGTCATGGGCCCACTGAGTGGAATAGAGAAAGCAGCGGATGTAGTAAAGAAAATAGCCTTTAATGGACCAGACGCTTTACAAATGACTCCGGCAATGGTCAAGTTGGTTAAGGAAAATTTCTTCTCAAGGTCTTCCCCAATGCTAATAGCTAGATTGGATACAGCAAATGTCTGGAGACAAAAGTACAAAAAAGCTGAAAGTGGCTATTATTCCGCAGTTTATAGTATTAGAGATGCCATTGAGGCTGGTGCAGATGCCGTCGTAACATACTTAGTAGTTGGATATGGAGAAGATCAAGTAGAAGGACTTAATATAGATACTCTTTCCGCCTTAAGAAGGGAAGCTAACGACTACGGAATTCCCTTTATAATTGAGCCTTTGTATGTAACCCCAGATAACCCAGATTCAGTAAAAGAACCAGAACTAGTTAAATACGTTACTAGGCTAGCTTCAGAAATAGGTGCTGATATTCTTAAAGTTGATTATACTGGCGATAAGAAAAGCTTTAAAGAAGTCGTAGACTTAGCTTTTGCTCCAATACTAATTAGGGGAGGTCCTAAAACTAAAAATGATGCAGAGTTCCTATCAATGTTAAATGATGCAATTGATGTAGGGGCATCTGGAATAACTGTCGGAAGAAACTTATGGCAAGCTAAAGAGCCAGATAAAATGGCAAGAGCTATTTCAGCATTAATCCATGAGAGGAAAAATATTGGAGAAGTTTTAAAAATGTTAGAATAGACTTTTTTTCATGGACAAAATCACTCTAATCTCAGTCATTATTCTTATTGTATCATTAGGTATTTATACGTATTATACCGTAGTTACATTTGCACCAGTTCAAGGGTATATTGGAGATGAAGTGTGGTATCCTACAGCTGCCTATAATATTTTGAAACTAATTTTCCATGTACAACCTCCAATGTATTTCAATTATCCAAACGAGCAAGGTATTCAGACTTATATAAATCCAGAACACCCTCCTTTAGGTAAGTATTTCATGGACATTTTCATTTTACTCCTTGGTTATCAACCTCTAGCTTGGAGAATACCAAGCTGGATTATGGGAGATCTAACTGTAGTAGTAGCTTTCCTACTTGCTAGAAAGCTCGTTGGGAATGATTTGTGGGGTAATGTAGCAGGTTTAGTTTCAGTAGCACTAATTATGTTATCTCCAAATATTTGGGTGATTCATGGTATAGCAATATTAGATGTATATGTAGGTTTCTTCTCCTTATTAGCAATTTATCTATTGCTCTCTGATCATAGGCTAATTTGGGCATCAATAGCTTTAGGTTTAGCATTTGCATCTAAAGAAAGTGCTTTCCCTCTACTTTTACCATTTTTATTTTACGTGGGTGAAATAAAGAAAAATCCGTTACAAAGAGCAGTTTACGGTATAGGTATTCCAGTTTCAGTTTATGCAGTCCTTTCAATTCCTATAATGGTTTATTTTGGAGGACTATCTGGCTGGATGCATAATTCTTTCTTACATATGCTAGGCTGGGACGCTACAAATGGCCATATTACTCTTTCAGCTGTAACTCAAATATCTACACCATGGGATTGGTTTTTTAGTATACATCCATTCTATTTGGGGTATAATTTTTACGCAGCAACAAACCCAATATTAATGTGGTTGTGGGTAGCAACAACACCAATAGCGTTTATACTTAAAGATACTAAACTGATCACATTAACTATGTCAGCCTGGACAATGTGGCTAGCGTTCGTAGCCGTATACTTCTTGGGCAATCACACGCTTTTTAGTTTTTATGTTACCGATTTTGCACCACTGGTAAACACATATATAGCAGCCTCAATTTTTAAAGCCTTAAAGAAAATAGATGTTAAAAATGTGATGAAATATGGTAAGTAAAGCAGTAATTACTGCGGCAGGTAAAGGAAGTAGGATGAAATATATAACTTCCGTTTTGCCTAAAGCTTTACTACCTCTGTTTAAGGCGGAAGACGGCAAAACGGTTATGATGCCTGTAATTGACTTAATCATGGAATCATTAAAGCAGGCTGATGTAAGTAAGTTTTGTCTAGTTGTTGGTAGACATGGCAAACTTCTTATGGACTACCTTTTTGAAAGAGGAGTTACTTTCGTTTTTCAGCCAGAACCAAAAGGTTTTGGTGATGCAGTATTAAAAGCTGAAGATTTTGCTAACAATGATCCTTTTTTTGTTCATGCTGATGACGGTGTATTAACTGGTGGATATATGGAGGCAAACTCCTTATTTGAGGAGATTAAACCGGAAGCCGTTTTATTAATTAGAGAGGTTAGTAATCCTAAAAGATATGGTATCGTAACAGTTCAAGAAAAGGGAGAGTATATGGGTCATAAATATTATAGAGTTGTGGAAGCCCAAGAAAAGCCTGAGGAACCAAAAAGCAATCTTGGAATATCAGCCGTATATATTTTCTCACCTAAGATATTTAAAGCGTTAAAAAGCGTTAAAGTGGAGGAGGGTAAAGAACTTGAATTGACTTATGGAATACAAAGACTTATTGAAGATGGTGGAGAAGTTTATGCTATAAAACTTGAAAAAGAGAAATGGTTAAACGTAGGTGATCCTCAGAGTTATTATGAAGCCTTAAATTATTCGTATAAAATTATCTCCATGTAGTTCTAGGTAAAATGGCACTTTTGAACCTCTCTAGTCTCTCCTTGTAAGGCAACAAGTCTTTTATCATATTTTTAACCTCTTCTCTTAAGTTTTTCTTAGGATAGAAACCTAAAGACGGCAACACTTTCCTCTCCGGATTATAATAGTGGTCTTCTGCTTCAACTCTTGGATTTGGCAGGGGTCCTATTTGGACGTTAAGCCCTAACTCTTCTCCCGCTTTTTTGACCATTTCTGCTATTTGCTTTACACTATATATTTCAGTAAACTGATTAACTACTCTGTATTCTCCTTGCTTTGGTGGATGTTCTAATAGGAGTGCCAGGGCTTCCATGCTATCCTCTAGAGAGAGAAATCCTCTAGTCTGTCCACCTTTTCCATATACTGTTAAAGGTATACCTAAAATCGCCTGGACACAAAATCTGTTTACTACAGTTCCCCATGTTTCATCAAAATCAAATCTAGTCCTAAGACTTTCATCTATAATCTCTTGAGTCCTAGTCCCATAAACTGGACCTTGCATTATATCAGTCACAGTTAAACCCCAAAGTTCTTTAAAGAAAAGCAAGAAGTCAGTGTCATGGACTTTTGTCCAATGATATACTGAGCCTGCCTTCCTAGGCACTATAATTTTGTCTTTCTTCCCATTGACTATTGCTTCAACATATATGCTTTCTGGTATATCAAAATTAGGTGTGCCATATTCTCCCATTGTACCCATTTTAAGGATGTGAATTGTTGGATCTATCTCTTTTACAGCATACACCAAGTTTAACGTACTTACTTCATTATTTATAACTGTGTAAACAGCGTGATCTCTATCTTTCATTGAATAAGGAGCAGATCTTTGTTCCGCAAAGTGGACTATGGCATCTGGTTTATGTCTCTTTATTATTTCTTTAAGAAAGTTGTAGTCCGTTACGTCACCAACATAAAAATCTATGTTGATATCAAGATGTTTTTTAGCAGCTTTTACTCTATCTTCTGGTTTAGGCAATGGAAAAGCGGAGTCTGCTCCTACTTCTTCAGAAAATCTTCTTGTAGATAAGTTATCAATTCCTATGACTTCATGTCCTCTTTTGCCTAAACGCAAAGCTAAAGGCCAACCTAAATATCCGTCAATTCCTAAGATAAGTACTTTCATCATTATTTTTACATATCCTAAATATAAGAAACTTTTGCAAATGCAAATATTTAGCTATAAAGCCCTATTTAGCTTAGATAATTTCCCTCATAATGTTTAATTAGAGATAATTATAATCTATTAACTAAGGTGTTTTTATGATTATAGTAGGAGTTGACGCAGGAGGAACTAAAAGTAAAGCTGTAGCTTATGATTGTGAGGGCAATTTTATTGGTGAGGGACTTTCTGGTCCTGGTAACTATCATAACGTAGGTTTAACTAAAGCGATAGAACACATTAAAGAAGCAATAAGTTTAGCAGTTAAACAGAAAGAACCAAACGTGGTTGCAATAGGTGCAGCAGGATTAGATTCTAGGTTTGACTGGGAAAATTTTTACCCTTTAGCCTCACTTATTGCACCTAAGGTAGTAATACAACATGACGGGGTTATAGCGTTATTTGCTGAAACGTTGGGGAAACCAGGTGTTGTAGTCATCTCGGGTACTGGAAGTGTAGTTGAAGGTTTTGATGGGAATCAGTTTATAAGACTAGGTGGAAGGGGTTGGTTATTGTCAGATGAGGGTTCAAGCTATTGGATCGGAAGAAAAGCCTTACGTAAAGTACTAAAAATGATGGATGGAATAGAAAAGAAAACCCTGCTTTATGATAAGGTCCTAAAGAGAATAAATGTAAGAGATCTAGATGAGTTGGTATTGTGGGCATATGAAAGTAGTTGCAAGATAGATCTTATAGCCTCTGTAGCAGTAGCGGTAGATGAGGCTGCAAAAGAAGGAGACGAGAACGCATTAGAAATTCTAAGATCTGGGGCTGAAGCTTTGGCAAATCAAGCGGTAATCTTGGCTAATAAGATAGGTGCTAACATTGTTTATCTGAAAGGGGGAATGTTTAAATCGCAGATATATAGGGACTTCTTTATCTCTTACCTAGACGAACATGGATTAAAAGGTGAGTTAGGTAAAAGGGAACCAGAGTTTGGTGCAGTAGTTTTAGGATATAAAGAAGCTGGATGTGATATAAAGAAGCTAATTAGGGACTAATGCTATTCCTTCACTTCTCGGATCTGCTACTGCAATAGAGTATTTTTTTGTAGTTTTTAATGCTTGAACAACCCCAACTTCTGGTGAATAATAATCAACCTGCTGATATTTGCTTTTTATTCTCTTTTCCGCAATAACCTTACTACCTAAAAACATAAATCTTGGGGCTTCAATTGCTTCATCAATTTCCATCCCATAGTCAGCATAGTATTCAAAAACTTGGGAATGTATCTGCGGTCTTAAATCTCCGCCAGAACATCCAATAATTAGGTTTTCATCATCGTTCTCAGCCATTAAAATTGAAAGAGTATGCATAGGTCTCTTTCTCGGCTCTGGTTTATTCTTCCCTTCAGTAAATCCAAAACCTCTATTGTTAAAAGGAATATCTTTTACTACAATTCCAGAGCCAAAATTAAAGAAAAGACTTTGTATAAACCCTATTTCGTTTTCTCCGTCACTTACTACAAAGAACGTTGTATCCTGGCTATTTATTTTCTGAGTATTGTTTCCATACTCCATTAATCTTCTGTGTAAGTAGTCTTTATCTAATAGGTTAATATCTAAGGGGTAAAACCTCGGATCAGCTATATGTTCATTTCTATCTTGATATACAATCCCGTAAATTCTCAGATGCTCATTAATTCTAGTTTCATCATCAAAAGGCAATCTGTTTATATTACTTATCTCTACTAACTTCAATGCCTCTAAAGTAGATATTCCTTGAGTATTTGGAGGTAGTTCGTATAGTGTGTAATTTTTATAAGTCGTTTTTAACGGGTCAACTTTTTCTCCCCTAAAGTTGGCAAAATCTGAAAAATCTACATTAACTCCGTGTTTCCTTAAACCAGTTACTATGTCTTCAGTTATTTTACTTTCGTAAAATTCTCTAGGGTCTCTAGAAATTACTTTTAAGACATCACCCATTTCTCTAAGTTTCAAAATATCTCCAGCCCTCTTTCCTCCGTAAACCTTTTTCCAATTTTCTCCTAGTTCATTTCCTAGGTTTGCTATAGCTCTTCCAAGAGTTTTACTTATGTAAAAACCATTAGTTGCTAAAGATATAGCTGGCTTAAGCAATTCAGTCAAATCCATAGAGGTAAAGTTTTCATAAACGTAGTTCCACAAATCAACTAACCCGGGTACTACAACAGTTGATGGGTGTCTTGAAGACGGTATCCTTTCTACGTTAAGTCCCTTTGGTGACCATCCGGAAGCATTATAAGCTATTATCCCTTCCGGCGTTTTGGCGAGTAAAAAACCATCACCACCTAAACCGCTTGTCTGTGGCAAAACTACTGATAGGGTTGCACTTATTGCTATTGCTGCATCAAACGCATTTCCACCTTGTTCTAAAATTTTTGCCCCTACATAACTTGCTATATAATTTTGTGTAGAAACTACTTTTTCACCATAAGCTACTTTCATCGATATAAGTTTTTTAATGAAGCAAATAAATCATTTTGATGTATTATGAAAATTCCAGATGATATAAAATCTCAACTTAAAGAGGACACTTGCATGGTCTGTTGCAGAGAGTATGTGGTCTGTTTAACTAATGATTTGCCGAAGAGAACTAATGTTGATGTCGACCTTGAAATTGACAGAGAAAAAGGAGAGGTTGTACTCAGAAACATTATCTATGATGACCCTTCTAACCCACTCTATCTTGAGTACTCTGTTGATAAGGAATTTGTTGAGTCTATCTCTGAGAAAGGCGAAATAAAGGTAGTTTTCGTTGATAAACAGTTCAATCAGAAGTTGGAAATGAGTATAAAAATTAATAAAGAAGACTTGAAACTCTTAAGAAGGGAGTTGGGTATTGGAAGTTAAGTATGTTCAACAGAAAATGAAAGAGTTGTATTTTCAAAAAGATTCAGAAAGAGGATTATATGCAACATTTACGTGGCTAGTTGAAGAAGTAGGTGAATTAGCAGAAGCGTTGCTCTCAAATGATAGAAACTCAATAGAAGAGGAGTTAGCAGATGTTATTGCATGGGCTTTTTCAGTTGCCAACTTAACCAACATAGATGTGGAAGAAGCTTTAAGGAAGAAATATAATATATAATCCATGAACAAAGAAGAATTCTTTAAACTTCTCGAAGATAGTATCAAAGATAGTATTCAGAGATACTATAGAAACGTTGTATTTATTCATGATAAGGATTACCTTTTCTACGTTAGAGAAGTGTTAGAACTTTACTTGAAGATAAATCCAAACCCAAGGACTGCCTATGCATTTCACCCCTGGGTGACTGGTTCAAAAGACAGATTAAATGAAATAAGAAAAATAGTTGATGTCATAGACATCGATTACTCTTCATCGGAAAAGTATTTGGGTTCAACATTCGACGTTGTGATCCTAGATCTAGTAGATAACTTTGAACCAAACTTCATTGGTAGGTTAGTCGATCTTGTAAGGGGAGGAGGAATAGCAATCCTTTATACAGACGATTTAAAGGAGCATAAGCTCTTCAGAAATTCCATAATGAGGAACGGTAAGATAAGGGATATATATGAGGAAAGGTTTATGAGAAAATTAAGGGAACATGCAGGAATATTTGCTATAATAAACTCTGATTATTATGCTAACCCTTTTAAAGGAGAAGTGGGAGAAAAGCCATCTCCAGCTGTTCCAAGGAGACCTCTAATGCCTTTAGAACTCCATAAGCTTTGTATGAGTAAAGATCAAAATCATATCCTTGAGAGTTTTTACACCTTGAGGCAAGGGAACAAAAGAGTTCTCGTAATAACTTCGGCTAGAGGTAGAGGAAAGAGCGCTGTTACTGGTTTGGGAATTGCTGGATTAATCCACAAGTATGGAGATAGGAAGAGAAAGATGAGGATTGTCGTCACAAGTCCCTCTTCTACTGGAATCTCTCAGCTGATGCTCTTCCTAAAGAAAGGGTTAGATGCTCTCTCAATACCTTATAAAACAAAGGACTCAATATATGGTTATCCAATGTCGATAGAGGGGCCTAACTTCAAGGTTTATTATGAAATCCCAGAGGCAACACTTGAAGATGAAGGAGATATTCTGGTTGTTGACGAGGCTGCAGCTATAGGTGTTGGTTATATAGATTCTGCTCTAAAAACGTGGAAAAAAGTTGTATTAGTTACAACAGTTCATGGCTACGAAGGATCCGGAAAAGCCTTTTTGAGATATTTAAGGAGGATATTGGAAGCGAGAAAGTTTGCAGTAACTTGGCAAGAAATGACTAAACCACTTAGATATGTTGAAGGAGATCCAATAGAAAAGTGGTTATATGATACTTTACTTTTGGATGCAGAACCGGAAAAACCGCCAAGAGATATTTCTCACTTGGTATTTGAGACAGCATCGCAAGAAGAAATATTTTCAGACGACAAAAAGTTAAGGCAGATTTATGGTATTTTAGTTACAGCCCATTATAGGAATAACCCTAATGACCTAATGATAATGGCAGATGGTATACATCATAAAATAATGACACTGAGCACTCCAGATGATAAATATGTTGGTGTCGTTCAAATTGCAGAAGAGGGTGGTTTGCCAGATAGCATGATTGATCTTGCTTTAAAAGGAGGAACTTTTGATGGTGACTTGATTCCAGACAGGCTCATCAAGCATTCAAGGTTGAGAGAATTTGGAAGGATGAAAGGATGGAGGATTGTGAGAATTGCTATAATGCAAGAACTGCAAGACATGGGTTTAGGAAGTACCATGCTGAAAATGATAACTGAGGAAGCAAAAGGTCAGGTAGACTGGGTAGGCTCAGCGTTTATGGGTGACATAAGGGTATTGAATTTCTGGATCAAAAATGGATTTATACCAGTGCATGTATCTCCTAAAAGAAATGAGAAATTAGGTGATTATCCAGTAGTAGTAATGAAACCTATAAGTGAATTGGCAAAGGAAGCTGTTGATATTGCTTCCTATATCCTTAAGGAGAAGATGCTCAACACCATCCATGACATATATTTCAGTATGGATCCAGAAGTCACTAGGATAATATTAAGAGGTATTAAGGTTCATAAAGACGTTCACGTGAATAAAATACTAATTGATAAGGCTCTTGCCTTTATCCAGGGGGTAAGTCCTTATGAATCTTCAGCAGATGGGATTCATATGCTAACTCTAAAATACTTCTGGGATGCTAAAAGAGACTGGTCTCTTTCACCAGAACAAGAGATTATACTTATTGCAAAAGTTTTACAAGGTAGGCCATGGAGGTTTACTTCGTCTTCCTTAAGTGCTAACAGGACAACAGTAAATGAATTATTATATGAGGCAATAGCAGAGTTGTTGTTTAGGTATTATGGATTAACACCAGATTCAAAAGCGGGTTTAGAGATAAAAAATCTGGATGATGAATTTCACACAAATGAGCTGTGATT
>ERZ1684502.171-NODE-171-length-13783-cov-53.781469_pt1 | contig 13783 bp, 15 predicted proteins | sample MGYA00580192_ERZ1684502 | MGnify/ENA primary metagenome ERZ1684502 (study PRJEB41476, sample SAMN13258264) | hydrothermal vent metagenome | biome: caldera [ENVO_00000096]; feature: acid hot spring [ENVO_00002120]; material: acidic water [ENVO_01000358] | place...
GAATAAGGATACTTAAAGGTACATTAGCGCCAGAAGGTGCAGTAATGAAGGTTGCAGCAACAAATATACACAAATTTGAAGGTAAAGCAAAAGTTTATGATGGAGAAGAAGAAGCTTTTAACGGAATTAAAAAAGGTGAAGTAAAGGAAGGGGATGTTGTAGTAATTAGATATGAGGGGCCTAAAGGTGGACCGGGAATGCCAGAAATGCTAAGAGTTACTGCTGCAATAGTTGGAGCTGGATTAGAGAAAGTCGCACTAGTTACTGACGGTAGATTTAGTGGTGCTACCAGAGGTCCTATGGTAGGTCATGTAGCACCAGAAGCAGCAGTTGGAGGCCCTATTGCTGTAGTTCAAGATGGAGATAAAATAGTAATAGATGCTGAAAATGGCAGACTCGACTTGCTAGTGCCAGAAGAGGAGATTAAGAGGAGATTTAAAGATTGGAAACCAAAACCCCCCAGGTACACATCTGGACTATTAGCAAAATATGCCTCGTTAGTTACTCAAGCCTCAAGAGGTGCAATAACTCTACCTAAAGAGTGAAAACAAAAATGTTATTTAGACTAACTTTCTCCAGTGCATCAAGGGTATTAGCTTCCATTTATTTAACAATGAGAAATAAAATTTGATATAACAACTCATTTTTAGATTTTACCTATAGAACTAAAATAAGGAAACTCTTTTACCACAATAATAGTCGTCAGCTAAGCTTTAAAATATACTGTCTTATTTATTCTCAGCTTTTACACGTTATGTCACGCTTTGCTCTAGTATTTGCATAATATTTTTAACGCGATCTAAACGCATTTTCGGCAGCTTTAACAACCCCTAGTCTATTTGGAATATCTTCATGGAAAGAGTAAATTCCTTCTTCATCTTTTTTCAAGAAATCTAAATCAACTAGTCTATTTAGCATTTCATAAGCCCTCGCTCTAGGTATATCTTCTCCAGAGAGGGTACTAGCAACTTTAACAATTTCGTTCAATTTTCCTTTACCTCCAAGTCTATCAATCGCTAAGACTATTGCTGAATACCTCAAGGGGGATTGAGAGTACTTCAGGAAATTCTCGACCTCATTTTTCACTTCCTCAATCGCTTTCTTAACTATTTCTTCAACATCAACCTTTAGGCCATGTTTAACGGAAAAAGAATATTAGAGCCAAATAACGTTAGCCAACCTGGAATTCCATCAAATTTCTTAATAGCGTCTTCAATTGTACTTTCGTCAACTTTTATTTTCTCTTCTTCAAATCCTTTTAACAGGAAATCCTTACTTTGTTCCTTTGTAAACCTAGTTAACTCAATTTTTCTAATGTACCTGCCGAAAAATGGCTCATTATATTCAACATCTTTTAGCGTTTTCTCTACTAGCCTGATCATACTGCCAGTAAATATTACAATAGTGTTTGTGCAATTATCGTAAATGTCGTGAAATAGAGAGGAAAAATTAATTCCGGATACCTTAGATAGTTCTTGAGCCTTATCAAAAACGAGAACTAATTTCTTTTTATTATCCTTTGCTAAAGTGTTTAACAGCGATAAAAATATAAATGATATCTTGCCCCCTTATTTTCTTTAACTTTATTTTTACCTTGTCTATTTCAATTTCATCAACTCCAAGTATATTACTTATTACTCTTGTAGTTTTACCTAGAAAAGTATAATTCTTGATCGCGTCATTAACAGATTGTATTAAAGGAGAAAGAAATTCTTCTTTACTATATTGCTTTTTTGCAGGGTTATATAATCTAAACAGATCAATTCTCAGTTTTATGCCACCACTCTCATTAACCGCAACATTTACTACGCTTGTTTTCCCAATCCTTCTCATTCCAAGCACTGCAATCCACTCACCCCTTGAAATGCTGTCTTTTATTATCTCAGTTTCTTCAACTCTGTCATATAAGCCCTCTCTTCTCTCTTTTGGCCTAGTGCTAAAAAGCAATGTTACGGTACAGTAATAATTTCGGCGCCGTAACATAAAAGTCTTTCGGCATTAAACAATCTCTTTTCCTCCACAAGTTATAAAAATTTCTAAGACGACAGTATAGTATGACTTTCTCGATAGTCATCTATGATCCAGATGAGAGAGCTTGGGGAGTAGGTGTTGCCAGCAAATTTTTAGCTGTTGGTGCATTCGTCCCTTGGCTAAAAGCAGGAGTAGGGGCAATTGCTACCCAAGCTTTAGCAAACTTAACTTATGGTCCTAGAGGGTTATCACTTTTAGAACAAGGAATGGATGCCCAAAGTGTGATAAAAGCGTTAACATCTTCTGACCCTCTTAGAGAAAAAAGACAAATAGGTGTAGTAGATTCAAAAGGAAATTCCGCCTCTTTTACTGGAAAGGAATGCTATCCCTATGCGGGGCATATAATAGGAAATAACTTCACAGTCCAGGGCAACATATTAGCAGGGGAAGAAGTCCTAGAAGCAATGGCAAAAGAAGCTGAGGGAAAGGGAAAAATTTATGATAAAATATTAAGGGCGTTGATTGCGGGTGAAAGAAAAGGAGGAGATAGAAGAGGAAAACAGAGTGCAGCAATTGTTGTAGTTAAAAGTGGGAGTAGTGGAACTGAATTTGATCCCTTATCTGTTGGAAAGTATATAGATGTCAGGGTTGATGATAGTCTAAATCCCTTAGAAGAACTCGAAAGGATTCTAAATCTATGGGTAGCAACTTTTATTGAAGAGGAGATGGTAAATGTGAAGGATTATGAGAAAGAGATTCAAGAAGCTTTAAGAAAACTAGGTTATAAAGATTTGAGAACTTGGATGGAAATGAACAATTTTGAAGGGAAATATACTGGTGATAAAATAGGTAAGTCTGTCCTTAGGATCTTGCTTTCCTCAGCTAAATAACACAAGTTCTAATGATACTACAGCTAGGGCTGACCCAGATAGCAGAATAACGTGGTATGGTAGCTCAACAAGGTGAAGCTAATTAAGTTATTAGAAACTACAGTTTAAAACAAAAACAAATAACTTCTGAAATTAATCATTGGCTTTTATAAATCTCGTTAAAAACTTCAATTTCCCCCTCATCATTAAACCTAACGTAAAATGTATACACTTTATCTCCACTCTTAACCCTTAACGTCCTTCCTGTATAGAAATTACCCTTTATCTCTATTTCATCAATTGTAGTAAGCCCTTTCCTCTTCTTAGCCTCATTTATCATGTTTTTAAACTCCTTAGCACAAAAATCGCAACAGAAGAACAACTTTTGACCTTCAATCTCCTCATAATAGTTGCCCCATGTAGATCCACACAGTGCACATCCTAGATCCCTACTTCCAGCTATCCTCCCATTAACTATAATATTCATTCACAACACCTCCTAAGAATTTAGCTACACTGCTATCAATCAAAATTGCTCTCTCTAATCTAGCCAATAAATACTTGGAGAAAGCATCAAATGACTTTATTACTGTTACTTGAACTTGTTCAACTAAATTAAGCTCTTCAGAGTATTTCTCAACAAGCTCTAAAGCCTCTTCAGCATGATATTCATCAGCCTCGTATCCCTCTCTTAAGAAGTCCTTTACAGCTTGAGGGTATTCTTCTGATTCTAATATTGAAGGATTAAAGTAGTGCATCTTGGCCCCATATGTCCTCAAACTCCTATCGGCTACTAGTTCTAAACTATGCATTGAAGCCATAGTTTCTACCCAAGTCTTAGTTTCGCCAATTCTCTTCCAGGTATTTATAGCTGAGAGCGTGGAAGGCAAAGGTTTTGTTGAGAATATCTCATCCCTCTTCATTCCTAAACTCTCTCCCATCCTAATTAGTAACTCATAATGTGAGGGTTTATCCCTCCACCCTAAGAACTCTACAGCAATGTTCTCTAGTTCATATCTTGCAACATCATCCTTATCAGTCTTTGCTATGATTAAGGAAAGAACTCTGACCCAGTTCCTTAAGAAGTGTTGATGCTCTAAAACATAGCCTAAAAGAACTGCTCTGTTTGGCTTCTGCATTGCCAGGATAAGAGGGTGGGGCTTATCAGAGTAAAACTTCTGAATAAACTTCTCCCTTATCCAATTAGCTAAGCCCTTTCCTTTCAAGTCAAAGAAAGTTTCTAACTTGTCCGCCAAATTCCTAACCGAGGTCTCTCTTGTCTCTAAATTCCTATTTAGCCACATTATATGTGAAGATTCGTTCTTTTTTGCCAACTCGTGTATGTGATTGGCTACACTTACCCAGTCATCATATTTAATTTCACATATCGGGCATAATGGCATAATATTTTATTCTTTGAACACCTTTTTATTTTTAACTATTAATGGGTAATTGCAATCAATAAGTTTATCTTGAAATAAATTTAATCTGTTTTTTATGATTTTATAAAGTATTTATTTTGTCGCTATTTGAGCAAAAAGAATCAGATTATATAAATATCACTTTCTATCAGACTAAGTGTTCTTCAAATTTTTTATATTACGTATATGATCTAGGAAATTCTTTAGCTATAAGCAGAAAATATAATAGTAATAGTTTGTATTACAATAGAACTAAAAATTTTCTAAATCTCCTATCAAATAAGATTAAAAGAAAATATAAAACAAAGTAATGAGTGAAAAGAAACTTCATTTTGAATTTAATTTGGCAAAAATTAGACAATGAATTATTTTAACGTTCTTTTAGATCTAATCCTTTTTTGCACATACCAAAAAACTTATATTTCAAAAATTATAAAATAGACATATGGAACAAGAAAGAAAATTGGGAATTGTAGTGCAATCTGGAGCTGCAAATAGAATATGCTGTGTTGCAGTATATTCTGCCTCTGCATTAGCTGCAGGATGGAAAGTAATACTGCATTTAGTAAATGAGGGTTTAGTAGCGTTTAGAAAAGATGTAGCCAAGAAAGTTTGGGCTAGTTTAAACCCTAAAGATTTTAGCATTTATCCATTATTTTATGCATCAAACGTGGAAGTGTTTTTAAAAAACGTCCAAGAAATGATTAAAACTGGAAAACTTCAAGATTGGCCTGATCTATTAACAGAACTTAAGAAGCAATATCCAGATAGGTTCAAAATTTATGCTTGCCCTCTAGCAGCTGCAACTTATAACATCAAAAGAGAGGATCTATTAGATATTGTAGATGATATAAAAGGTGCAGAATCGTTCTTAGAAGAAGTTTATCCTGGGGTTGTAATGGTTTTTTGAGAATAGAGTAGGAGATTTCGACTAAAAGACTCTTTATTATAAGGGAATTTTTGCTTTATATTATTCCTAAGGAATTCGAGAAGTTTAAAAATTTCTCTTACTATAATAAAGATTATTCTCTATCCCTTGATAGCCATATTTTGGTATAGCTGAGGTATTTTTCGCTATATAATCCATAATGGAGACGTGTTTTATTCCTCAATAAAGAATCCTGGTTATATGAGTATGTATTTTGAAAATATCTCTAAAAATAAATATAATAATTAAAATTCAAAATGTTTTCATATCATTAATCAAACTTATAAGAAAGAAAGACAATTATTATCAAATTTTATAGTCTAAACTTAAAATAGGAAACTCCATATTGCTGGACTACCTATATAATGGTCTAAGTAGAATGACTCATGTTTTCCGTCAAATGCAACAATCCTTGATGGCTGATCCCAAACATATCCATTTCTAACTAAGTTGTTCCATTCCTTTTTACACATATTTAACGCATCTTTTATCCCTTTCTTATAAGCTAGCCAACAAATGGCAAAAGTCATTCTAGGCCAGGAAGAATAAGTTTGGACGGAGGTTAGCGGAATTTTTCCATTTTCTCTAACTAAATTAGGGACACAGTAAGATGACGCGTTACCGTTTATTTTTACAATGCTCTCTAATGCTTTCTTTATCATTTCTTCGTCTACAATGCTCTCTAAACCCAGCATTTGTGTCCACCATTCACCAAATACTTGTGCTGAGGAACAACCATCTTCCCCTTCCCAAGCTATGAAGTATCTTCCATTGAACATCTTCTTATAGCTTTCCCTAGCCTCTTTAATCTTCTCTTCTACAAACTTTACTGTATCGTTATCTCCCATTAACTTAGCTATTTCTCTCATAGCTATTAATGAAGCGATAAAGACGGAAGAAGTATAACTATCATGTCCATTAATTATTGTAGCATCAAAAGAGCTATCAACTTCACCTTCAAGAACTGGTAAACCATCTTTACATTGATTTAACTCCCATTTCAGCACTTTTATCAACAAGGGGTATGTTTCTTTCAAAAACTTTATGTCACTAGTCATCTTGTAGTATCGATAAACTAACAAGATGAAAGTTGGGTTCATGTCTTTCCATTTTGGTAATGTAAGGGCTCCATCTGCTGGGCAATCTAAAGAGCTATAACCTACATCATGAGGGACATAACCCTCTTCTCTAATATAACTTCTAAGCAAAGTAAGGAAGGACTTTTCAAGTTCTGGATAAAACAGAATAATAGGAAGGGAACCAAACTCGTGTGTAGTTGCTATTGTACCTACAGCAGGGAAGTTCTGTGGGGCTTCATAAATCCCAAATCTACCTTTTTCGTCCAAGATTGTGCCAGCAGATAGTATATAAGCACTATTTATTATTGCGTCCTTTAACCAATCTTCTTGAACTTTGATATAATCATGAAATTCCTTCTTTGTCCTTTCCCTTAAAGAATCGAAGTTCTCCATGAAGTAATTTGCAACCTCAAAAGAGTCATGGAAAAAGTTCTCGTAATAGTGACCATAGGGGTAATATACTTGTTTACCGGTAAAATACCAGGCAAATACATACTTTATCTCTTCGCCATCATGATAGTTAGAAATTATCATGCTTGCTGGTTCTTCCCTATATCCAGTAACTTCATGAGGGTCATCCTTAGGCCTTTCTCCATTATCAAGCTTTAACCAAGGCTCATCGTCTTCCCATTCAAATTGATTAGTTCTAGAAGGCATTCTCCTAATATTATATTGAGCAATAATATCATCTGCGTGATCGCTTATGAAAGTTGTATTCCCTTTTGCTGGGTCATAGTCGTTTGCCCTTAAGTTTTTGTGAATAACTCCGTTTTTCACTTTTTCATTTATCCTACTTAGGTTTACACTACCTACAATATTAGGGAATGAAATAGCTACAATACCATTGCTTCCTCTAATCCTTAAACTTATCCCTGCTGCTGGTAATGTTGAGTCTTTAAGATCATGAGGAATGAGTGGTGAGAAAGCCTCTAGTTCAATTTCAATTTTCTCACTTTTTCCTTTTATCGTTACGAAAGGATATAGACCTTCATAGACTATACTGCCATTAAATTCTGGGATCTTATATAGCCCGTATACTTCATAGTCCCTTTGAAAGAAAAACCCTTTTTCCCCTTCTGGTTTAATGAAGATGTGAAAACCACGTAATATTTTCATTGGATTTGTAAAATTGTTTGTAATTGTTACATTCACTATTTTAACTTTATTATCTATTTCTAATTTTCCTGCTCCAATTCCCCCCAGTGGTACACCTGCAAAAAGTACATCTTTGTCTGTATAAGTAACCATATTTTACTAATGATAGATTAAGTAATAAATTAAACCTTTGGAAAAATGGGCAGAAAAGCTTAAAATAAAGAGGATGTAAGGAATTAGGTCAATGAAGAAAAACTTCCTGATCGCATCGTGGCTTTTTAGTTTTGGCAATAGTATATCTTCTCCTCTAATTAGCTTATACATATATGTTACGTCTTCTATTTCTTATACTTTCCATTTTCTTATCATCAATTTAACTTTTCTTTTATTTTCTTATTTCCTTGCAGGTTACCTAACTAATTTTAGAAATAATGCTTCTCTTTACTATAAACTAGGAATAGTCCTTTACGTAGTATTTTATATAACACTGCTTTTATTAAATGTAAACACTTACAAGTTTGTGAGTTTTGTAGCAGCATTATATGGTATTGCTCAAGGATTTTACTGGTTTGGTTGGGACATTTTGTTTTATAACACCCCAAAAAAGTTGAATTTCATTAACAGATGGGCATATTTAGGTTACATTAACACCTTGCTATCCCCAGCTATATATGGTGCTTTTTTATCATTATTTCAAGAAAAAGGTTACCTCTTTCTGTTTCTAATAACTTCGGCCATTTTGTTTATTGCTATGATATTGATGGAAAACGTCAATGTGGCTGGAACTTTTAATCTTAAGGACTCCTTTGCTGTAATAGTGAGAAACAAAAGCTATAGGTTTACAATGATATCAGTATCGTTAGTTGGTGGATACAATTACATCGTATCAAACTTAATTCCAATCCTTCTGTATAGAATAGTAAACAGGAATTATTTCTACTTCGCAGTTTCGAATTATCTTTTAGGACTCTTATCCCTTTTATCTATATATTTTGGCAGGGACAAATTGTTGAAAACAGGAAAAATAAAGCCTTTTTCTATTGTAGCCCTATCTGTTGTAGCCCTAAGTTTATCTAGCTTTTCACTTTTCTTTTATCCCCTGATATTTCTAGTTTCGTATTACATCCTCTCTCCCTTAATATATCCCATAATTGATGTATATAATTGGAATAATATGGAAAGAAAGTCGTTATCTTCTTATTTGATTAACAGGCAGATATTTCTGAACATAAGTAGAATTTCTTCAACAATTCTTGTTTCATTTTTCACCATTAGTGAAGGGACAGTTTTACTTATTCCAGTACTAGTAGCCGCATTAGTACTATTTTCGAGATCTAAGAGCGGAATAAAAATTGAATAAATGAAAATGATAAAAAGTTAACAGCTGACGACCAAATAAATTACCGACCCTCTTTATCTTCCTTGGCTTTCAGTACTCTTTTATTATCTTCAATTTCAACTTTTACAAGTCCCTTTTTTATTAGCGACTTTATTTTCCTATATGCAGTTGCCTTTGGCAATCCTGTAGTTTTCATAACCTGGTTTAGTGTCTTTGCACCATTTTTTATCGCATCTAAAACAGCCTTCTCTTTATCATCAAGTTCCTCTTCTGAAGAAATAATGACTTCCTCCTCTTCCTTTTTAGCCCTTTTCTCTAGAATAGTCTTAGAAATAAAGAAAGCTGATAACCCTAATAATATATCAATAGGCAAAAAGTATTGTAATGGAATCATAATTTTCGTTTTTATCATCAGACTTTAAATTTATCTAGTTTTCCCACATAACTTCATAGCTTTATGAAGAAGTTTGTGAAATGTTAAAGAGCTTTTGCTCTGAGAAAACTAGATATATTACTATATTATTATTTAACTACCGGCGTAGTAACAGAGTTTCCTCCAAATCCACTTTCTCTCCATATAACCCAAATCTTGTACTCTTTTTCCGGCACGTTTAAGGTAACATTAAAAACTGAAGGGTTAAGCCGATCACTATTATTATACCTTATAATTAAATATGTATTGAAAGTATTATTACTGACATTTAACATAAGGATACCATTACTAAAAGTCTTAAGCTCGTAGACCGCTAATTTTGAATATAGGTTTTGTAAAGTAGCATTTATTGGCGTAACGTAAATTATAAGGTTTAATCTAGTTTGTAATGGTAAATTTTTAAGAAAGTTTAGATAATTTGGAGTAATATCAATATTTATCTTAGATTTGCTATAAATAAACACTACAAACTTATAGTTATTATATGTTTGATTAATATAAATTGTGTTTAATGAAGTAGTAATTTTAAAGGAGATATTTAATAAACTATATTCTACTAATGAATGCGAAATTAATACTAATACTATTAGAAAACCTGCAACCAAGGCTAAAATTTTCCATTTCATGTGATGTTTTACGAAAAAGTACTATAAAAACTTCAGGTTTCAAGCAAAAAGTTTATATATAACCTACCTCTTTTTCACATCCTAATCTATAAATAGAACCTTTTGAGATTAATCACTTGATGAAAAGCCCTACTCTCGTGGCGGCAATAATAGGAGTGCTAGTAGCTATAGCGGGGTTAATAGCATATAGCGTAGTAGCACTCAACCTAGTCAATATAAATGTCGAAATACAACCTAGCCAAGTGATTGTAAGCACAGTAAATCTAAATCTAGGTACACTATCCCCTGGCAGTAATGGTACAGTTTCTACTTCAACAACAATAAAAGTGAATCAAGGAAGAGAATATTTCTTCGCTTTAGTAAATACAGAACAACTAGAAGGGGAGTTCTCCACTTTCCTAGTAACAATAACGTTCTCAAACTCAACGCAAACTACAACTATTACACTAGGATGGCCAAATGGAGGATATAATGACACTGTATATTTAGCTCCAGAGACATATACCTTGTATATAACATTGCAATATACAGTATATAGTAATGCAACTGCTATGACTTTTAGCGGACCTATAGTTGAGCTAGGATATAACTGAATAAAGTTATTTCTTTTTTATTTTTAACCTCCATAGATAATGCTTTTAATTTTCTACTCTGGATTTTTTACTATGCCCAAAGAATTAACTCCATTAGAACAATTACAGCTCCTTCTCCCTGGTTACAGAGGGTATAAAATTAAAGATTTAATTAGGCAAGATGATTTTCTCGTTAGGAGAGCAGTTGCAGATAGATTAGAACAAACAATTAGGATTGTATCAGAGAAAGAGAGCTATATAGCCTCAATAGACCCTTTCTCACAACAACTGAAAGTTATGGAGTTTTTAGTTTCAAAAATAAGGGAACTAATTACTGATATTATGTCAAGTCAAGGAGGAGGTGCAGATATTTACGCTAGATGGAAAATAAATACTGAAGAATTAGACCAAATAGTTGCACATGATTCAAAAATGATCAATATTGCGTCACAGATAGTTGAGTTAGCTAAAAATGAAAGGTTCAATGATATTATCCCCTTGTTAAACGAGCTAAGAAATATATTTTATGATAGGACGAAATTGTTCTATCCCCCAGAATTAAGATCTTGACTAAAAAATTTAAATACCAACAGATATATTTTTTTATAATGTCTATAACAGTTAGAGGTCAGGTCGTTTCAACTGAAAAAGAAGACGGATCAAGTTATATGACCACCGATACAATAATCTTTAAGTATCCAAGAGAAGCAATTACTTCAAAGTCGCTTATTATAGTCCAACCTACAGAAAGAGCAATAGTTGCAATTCAAGGGCAAATAGTTGCTGATTTACCACCAGGCAGTCATAACATTCAAACACCTGGAAATCCAGTGTCAGCTTTTCTATCCAAGTTTAGATATAACCAATTACCTTATGACACGGTAGTTTATTTCGTATCTACAACAAGACATGAAGTCAGAGTAGCTGGCGTAAGTCAGACTGATGATTTAGTTCCACTAGAATATGAGACTGCTGTTTACTTTAGAGTTCAAAACCCTGCTGCTCTTGTAACTAGTGTACAGTTTGGTTCATTAGTCTTTAGAGATGCTGATCTAGCCAATTATATTTCTCCGATTGTAGACCAAGAAGTAAGCTCAATCTTAAACCGCGTTTCATTAACAGATGTTTACAAAAAATTCACTGATGTTTCAACGGCTGTTACTGCGGCTTTAAAACAGTTCCTAGCAGAAATAGGAATTGAACTCATCTCAGTAAGAATCACTAAATTATTACCTCAAGACCCAGAGTTAAGAAGAATTATTCAGTTAAGAGATTTAGGAATACCTATAGCTGATGCAGTTAGAATGGGGTTAGCTAGAATACTAGCTGAACAACAAAACCCAGCAGCAGTTAATATGGCTATAGGGGTACCTTACTTCCCTAATTTATCAACAATAGTCAATCTGCCAGAAGGAGCAATAAAAGTAAATATACCAAGTTTGAGTAAGGGGCAACCGGGTAGTGGAACCCAACAAGAACAACAGTAGAATATTGGCTTATGACATAACTACTGCAATAGGTTATTCTTTTGTACTAACAATAATAATGGCTATCATCTCTCTAATAGTTAAGGGATTTTATCCTCCAAGTGTTTTTGAAATATCTCCAATAGAAGCATTACTACATTCTCCTGCCGAAGGAATAGTCCAACTTCTTGTTTTAGTAATTCTCATCGTTTTTACATTGCCAACTAGATCAACCTTGGAGAAATTTTCATTAGTAAGAGTAAGAAAAATTGCAATTTATACTGGAATTGGATATTTAATATTCTCTCTGCTGCCTTATGCCTTTATAGTCCCATATCCTCAGACATACATAGGCTTAGTTATTGCTTATAATGTGCTAAACGGAGTAGTTTGCGGTTTTCTAAGCACATATGCATAATATAAACTTAAACAAGGTTAGCAGAAGAAATTTTTCTTAGACTTTTTGCTTTTTACTCAGATATTTAGTCTTAAAATGGCTTCTAGCTATTATTATATCTTCTACAGTTATTATATGACACATTTTTGTTTTTAGTTCCCTTTTATTTAACTCTATTTGAGAAATATTCTCTGATATCTATTGGATCACAAAAGAACGTAATGCTCTTTGCCTTTAATATTAACGCTATCTAAATCAACTATTCTCCTTTTTAAGGTTCAATCTCGTTACTCTTTCCATTATCGTGTTTCATCTCCCTTTTCTTTCTTTGTTATAATGTCTTGCGTGATATGTTTAGCTCGATTATAAATGAGAATAGGAAGTATAACTTTTTATCTTTTTAAATTAATTATATAGATCTTTATTCATTTTTAACTATTTCTCAAGATGGAAATATATTTTTGTACTGACTTATTGTCTTAATTTCTATTAATAAATATTATAAATTTAATATAACTACTATCATACTTTAATACACTAAACAAAATTATCATTTATTAATCAATACGAAATATAAACCACTAACGACCATATTATTCAGAATAATACAAACCTTTATATATCCTAAGTTCGATTTTATAACTATGAGTGAACTTATTGGTCAGAAAACCGAAAAGGTGATAGAAGAAGATAAAGAATACTTAATGCAGTCTTTCAAAAGATGGTATCCATTAGTAATAGATCATGGCAAAGGTGCTTTAGTATATGATATAGAGGGAAAAGAATACATAGATTTTAACGCTGGAATTGGCGTCGTTGCTTTAGGACATGCAAATGAAAAAATAATTAATGCTGTAAAGGAACAAATGGAGAAATTCTTCCATTATAGTTTAACTGACTTCTACTACGAAATTGCGGTTGACGTAGCTAAAAAACTAGTCTCATTTATGCCTTTTCCAGCAAAAGTATTTTACACAAATAGTGGTACTGAAAGTGTTGAAGCTGCTATAAAAATTGCTAGAGGTCATACTGGTAGACAATGGATTATAGGTTTTATGAATTCATTCCACGGAAGGACTATGGGATCATTAGCATTTACTTCAAGTAAAGCAATACAAAGAAAATCCTTCTCTCCTCTACTACCTTCCACTTATTTAATACCGTATCCAGATAAGAGAAACCCACTATGTAAAGAGGATTGTACAAATCAATTGCTTTCATTCATAGAGGATTGGCTATTTAAGAAAATAGTAGATCCCAGTGAAATAGCCGCATTTATAGCTGAACCAATACAAGGAGAAGGTGGAGTAATAGTACCACCAAAAGATTTCTTTTATGAATTAAACAAGTTGCTAAAGAAACATGATATATTACTTATCCTTGATGAAGTACAGACTGGGATTGGAAGGACTGGAAAGATGTTCGCTTTTGAGCATTTTAACGTTGAACCAGATATAGTTTGCTTAGCCAAAGCCATAGGAGGTGGACTTCCATTAGGAGCAGTAGTTGGGAGAAAAGAAATAATGGACTTGCCTCCTGGTTCACATGCAAACACATTTGGTGGAAATCCTTTAGCTCTCTCTGCAG
>ERZ1684502.172-NODE-172-length-13449-cov-31.842989_pt1 | contig 13449 bp, 10 predicted proteins | sample MGYA00580192_ERZ1684502 | MGnify/ENA primary metagenome ERZ1684502 (study PRJEB41476, sample SAMN13258264) | hydrothermal vent metagenome | biome: caldera [ENVO_00000096]; feature: acid hot spring [ENVO_00002120]; material: acidic water [ENVO_01000358] | place...
TTCCAAAGCCCAATAATCATCCTCAACGTTTTTTCTAGCATAGAAAACTAAATCGTTATATTTTATTTTTGCTAGTTTCTCTTCTTCCATATCTAATCTAGAGACGTATTTAAAGCATTAAAATTTTACCGATAATAGTGTAGATAACTAATTAGTATTATCACCTTATTAGGACTGATAGTGAATTTAAGATAATACGTAAAACAGTTAAAGACATCAATAAAACACTAAACATTTTTAAATGCCAAGTTAACTGGAACATGTAAATTCCCCGTGATTTATAAATAATATCTATTTATAGGCCTTGAAGAAATCCTCAATGACATGCTTGTTGGGTCAACTTATACTCTTGTAATTTCATGGCAAATTGAGATTTTGTCATAATAAGGTAAGCCATAAATTCAAAATCTTCCCTAAATAAATACTAAGGATTTCTATTGCACTAAAAAAGCGATAAATTTTATAACAAAATGAAAACAAGCAATTATTATCAATAATTATCATTATTATATTATACTCTGGTTAGAAAGTTATCTCATTCAGACATTATCAATTTATTTCAAGTTAGGCAGCATATTAAGTGTTGTGAAATTGTAATTTTAGTCTTCTCTCCTTGTGGCAAAAATGTACCCTGATTTCATATTAGGATTGGACGCATAAGGATTATATCCGCTCCTAGGCTCTGTATATTTTACATCAAAATTATTATCTTTTAAATATTTATACAATTCTTCATAACCATAATGGTATTCAATTTGAATTCTTTTGAACTTTCTTATTGTATCTCTGTCTTCATTCAATAGATTGTACTCACAGCCTTCACAATCCATTTTTAATACTGCCTCTTTGATACTAAACATTGAAAGTATCGTTTTTAAAGAATATAAGTTTATCAGCTTTCCCTTTCCGTCCTTACTTTCTTTTAAATCAGATTGACCTCTTGGTATAAAACTTTCGTCTATTCTTATCACTCCATCTTTGCCATACCCCGCATTGAGTGGCATTATTTTGTCTGCACAACCATTTATGTTTATGTTTTCAGAGAGTAATTTAAAAGTGTAAGGATAGGGCTCTAATGCGATGACCTTTTTTGCCCCCTCAACGCAAAAATAAATAGAGGAGTCACCAATGTTAGCCCCTATATCAATAATTATTGCATCTTTTGGATTTAAAAATTTATAGTCTTCATTAACGAAAACTCCTATAAGATCCCCTTTCTCAGGCTCAACAAATTTTAGCTTATATCCCTTAAATATAAAAGAAATTTCGTTATTTTCAATGTCAATATCTTTAATGTTAGAATTTTTAAGTAAAAAAGTGTATAAAGACGCTAACTCAGGATTTACTTCAAATATTTTTCCATTATTTCTAAGAATAACCTTTATTTTATAATTCCATTTATCACTTAAGTTTCTAGCTTTATATCTATGGTATAATACGGACACCCAATTTCGATAAGCGTTTCTATATCGAGATATTGTATCGATTAAATTCATACTTTGAATTATCTTAATCTCTTTATTAAATGTTACGTTTAACGACTTCGTATTTCATATATTTTAAGTGCTTGTTTACTTGTTGTTATTACACCTAATGAAGAGGTGCCAATTTCTATAGGTACCCTTATTAGCATAATCTTAGCTTAGCTCTGTAGAAACCCCTAGTAAAGCTTTTATTTAAGGAAGATTTTGAATTTGTAGCTTATTGTATTATGGTAAGATTCCCTAAATTCATAAATAATCTCAAGAGTAGAAGTTTATCAAACAAGCTATAACTATATCCAAAAGAGTTCTTCCCTCTTACCCCTCTAATCAAAAAAGAAATGCAAGCAATATCAACTCTTTGTCATCCTTTTATACAAGGCTTGGGTAAACGTAAGCTATATAGATATCATTGAGATAATATCATCTAATCCTGTATTTGTTGCCCTTTTGTCCTTTCAGAAATACCTCTTACAACGATACAGAAGTTTTGTAAGAGGATTAGCATGAAACTCATTGAGTCTGTCTTCAACAAGGTTGTCAAATCGTTCGTGAAACTGTTGAGTAGCATAACGTTAATTGATACTACAGGGTTTTCCGTTAAATACCATTCATTACGATAAAAGGCTTAACGATTTTGAATAGAGGGTAAAGAAGAAGTACGTTAAAACAACAATAGTTGTTGATGATAAACTGCAAATAATTGTTGCGTACAGCGTTGGAGAGATCCACGATTCAAAGGAGATACTGAAGAGTATGGACAAAGAATTAGTTGGTAAGTTCAGAATAATCATTGGTGACGAGGGATATGATTCGGAGGAAAACCTTATTATTGTAAAAAACATAGTCTCTTTGCAATAATAGCCGTAAGAAACGAAGATATATACCAGCGTATCAAACCAAAGGGAAAACGGAAAGGGGATGACAAGGTATTTGCTAGTAAAGTACAAATAAGGAGACCAATAGTAGACGCTGTACATTCAGTATTAAAGAGGGAGAATGGGTCATTTGTTAGGTCAAGGATTCTAGAACTACCAGAAGTAGAGATTTCCTTAAAGAAAATAGTATACAACATAAGAAGGATAATAATTCTAATTAATTCTATGTTTATTTTCATAATTTTTGAGGTTTTACTGAGCTAATAATTCTAGAAAGATATATAAACATGCTTTTCATAAGCTAAAGTAAATTTCTTTCAATTTAGCAGCTACTGCGAATTCAGATAACTCATTTTCTGCGACTTTTCTCGCTTCTTTCTGCATTGAAGTTAATAAATTAGTATCCTGCGATAGCAACGTAATAGCTTCTGCTACTGCGCCAGGATCATCAGAATTAACCAAATAGCCATATGGTAGTTGCTTTATCCTTACACCTTTAGCTCCAGCGATTATGGCACAACTTGATGCTAGAGCTTCTTGGCGTGATGGAGCTATGAGAACTGGTAAGGGATCTAATGCAATTATTACATCCATTTCATGATAAAAGCTTGGTAAATCTTCATAATTAAATCTTCCAACAAATTTTATACGGTCTTCAAGTTTCATTTCTTTTACAAGCTTTCTTAATTTTGCCTCTTCAGGACCCCAACCAGCTATAAATAGCAACGCATTTTTAGCTTTTGAGATTGACATTGCTTTAATAGCGACGTCGATTCTCTTTCTAGGTATTAAGTTAGAGGCTGTGCCAAATTTTACGAATTGCCTATCAACAACTTCTTGTCTTGGTTTAAAAAATATATTACTAACTACTCCAGGTATAATGGTATATTTTTTATTCGAAAGGTTAGGAAGATATGATAAATACAAATTTCTTGTTTCTTCACTGTCAAATATTAAAAAGTCAGCTCTAAGAAGTGTGAGCTTATTTAGTATATTTAGGGTTTTTCTTAGTAACAGATTATTATAATTGGTAACTTTTTTCATGTATCCTAACTTCACTAAGAGATCAGGCTCATCCTCAAAATTAGGATAGATCAAGGGGCCGATTACATATTTACTTCCAAACTTGGGAGTTAAAAATGCAAGATTGAATCCTGATCTAAATCCTAAGGGAAATAAATGATGCACCACTTTGGACTTTAAAGTTAGTTTTATTATTAGGAGTTTAAGATAAAACTTAAAATCATTTAAAGGAGTTCGATCAGGGCTTATATGCATATCTATTACGTGCGATTTAAGTTCCTCGTCTTTTATTTCGCTAGACCCCGTTACTGCCAATGTATTTGGAGAAAGCCGGAGGGCTGCTTTTAGAAAATTCATAGCCAAAGCATTTTCAGACCCATATCTGAAAGTAACGTATCTGTGAAGTGGTAAAAACAGAATATCCAAGTCTTTTTTCATTTCATTCGCCTCATAATCTTCAAGAGCTTCCTTGCACTAAGCTCAGCTGAATAGAGTTCTATCGCATATTTTCTTGCCCTATTCATATCTTTTGGAGTATTTAAAAGTTTTTCAAATGCTTCAACTATATTCTCCTTTGGGTCTGATACCTTAACAGCACCGGTTTCAATATGGAATCCCTCAAGCCATGGTTGATATGTATCCACTAAAACTGACATACCAAACAAGAGTAATTCGGATCCCAAATATCCAAACCCTTCCCATGCTAGGGCTATATATGCAGCAATTGAGCTAGTATACAGCTTTGACAGTTCATTATCACGTATAAATTTATGGCATTCTGCATTTGGGGCTTGTCCTCCAAACCAGTTTACTTTAAGATTGGAGGCAAACTCTGATATTACTTTACATATATCCATAATGTAATAGTCTGGATAATGACCAACGTATACAAGGATACTCTCATGATCCAACTTTTCCTTTAGCAAGATGTCTGTAAAATGATGAAAGTTTATTCCAACTGTTGGGCAAACTACACCATTAACTCTAATACCATAGAAGTGGATAAGAACATAATGTATCGTATAACTGTTGGCGATAGCAACGTCAATTTTTTCCATCGTTTCTTTGTATTCATAAGCAAGTAAACGCCAAGGGACTAATGAGCCCACTCTGAACTTTATATTGGATTTGCTTCTTGAGTAAAAGGTATTAATACCAAATAGGAAGTGGGCATAAACGCCAACCCTAATTTTTAGATCCTCTTTTATTTGTACCAGTATCTTCATCACTTTAGGATAGTCTGAGCTAATTATAAGGTCCGGTTTGAGATCATGAAACTTACATAAAAAACTGGTCTTGCTTTTAAACATATACACATCTAATTCTGGGAATAGATTGTTTATATCTTCCTTAAGCTTATTCGATGACACAATGGAAATCAAATACGGGTTGCTTTCTAATCTCCTCAAACCTAAGGCTAAATCCAGAATAGGCTTAACTCCGCCTTTAAAATAACAGTCATCATCCAAAATAAAAGCCAACTTAATCATCTATTTTATCATCTTAATCTTTTTATATATTAAAGTAATATATATGTATAATGTATATAGAACAGCTGATAATCAACCTTGAATCAAGAGGCTCTTGTAAAGCATAATAAATAGTCACTTCACCGTCCCCTGACGGTAAAATAAAGCCTGTAGCTGCACCGGAATAGAGAGATTCTGCATAGTAAGTCTTGCCATTAAATAGAAGTCTCCAAGCGTTTGAATATGGTTATATAAATACCAGAATGGAGCTAAAATTGGATGAATAATATGCTTTATATGTCACTGGGTTAATTTCCTTTATACCAGTAAGCTGAATCTCTAGGAAAAGCCTTGGAAGTATTGCAAAAAAAGCTAACTCAGCTGAACCGTTAGTGGTTTTAATGCTGAACTCATATTCACTGTTAACATTAACATAAAACATAACGGTGAAGTTTTGGGTTAAATAGTTGCCATTTAGAATTGCGGAACCGTTTATGACCCTTATAATTACCGTATGGGTTCCCGATTTAGGGGTTTTAAACCAAAATAAAGACTCCGAGTTAGGCTTTGTTAAATACACACTAGAGGGGTAATTAGATCCGTGAAAATTTATTATACATAAATTAGGCATAATGGTTACATAGAGCTTATAATTGTAATTATGTTTGAAGAGTTTACTATTTTCATAGTTGTAGAGTTTACATGGACGCCTTCGTATAGCTTTATATGATAATAAACGATGGTGTTCATACTGAAGGAGCCATTTGATAATTGAGGAGGCGATACTTGATGTATGTATATTCTATTGGTTACAGGCTCATTTGTTAGGTCAAGGATTCCAGTATTAGCTGAAAAAGAAATTGTGTTAAAGATCGTAGCATGCAAAATAAGAAGGATAATAATCCTTGATAATTCAAAATTCCTTTTCATTCTTTTTAGGTTTTCTACAGAGCTCTTACATGCAAAGATTTTAAAAAAGCTTGTGGAATAAGGAATGAAGTACTTTATTTATTTGCATGCAAGTTTGCTTTTTTGAAAAGTTTTCTTCGACAAATCCCCTAAGCTCCTTGTATTCGTTCTCTAATTCAATCTCTTTTATAATCCTTGGCATATCTTCAACTTTTACAACGTAAACCCCTTTTAATCCTTTAGCAGCTTCAAGCCCTTGTATCCCTTTTTCAGTTGTTACTACAGGCCTTCCGTAAGCCATGCATTCAAGAACCTTAGTCTTTATCCCCGTCCCCGCAACTATAGGTATTATGCATGCATCAGCGTCCTCATAATAAGGATCAAGAGATGAAACTAGACCAGTAGGCTTAACGTTATTTGGATGAGTTTTTATTAGCTCACTTCCAGCCCCTACAATTACAAATTGAATTTCTGGCATTTTTTCAGCAATTTCAATTATTTTTTTAGCTGCAGTGAAATTGTTAAAAGCACGTAAATCTCCTACGAAAATAAGCCTTTCTATTCTATTTCTTTTTAATTTAAAAAAAGGAATCTTATCAACATCTATTCCATGAATTACTGTATAAACTTCTTTATTTTTATTATACCTTCTTATTATCTCCTTATCCTTGTCTGAAACAGTTATTACGATATCGGAAATATATGTTGCTATTCTGTCAAGCGTACCTCCAATTATTTTTCTAAATATTAAGCTTTTAATATCCTTAGCATCTTTTGAGACCTCTTCTATCGATCCATGAAAATCGTGAATAACTTTTTTTCCTAAAAGCTTTCCAAGAATTCCAAAGGGAACAAAAAGGCTTCCTTCGAATATTATTATGTCTGCTTCTTTCAACTCTTTTAACAATTTAATTGGATATGTTGTGAATTTAACAAAATATGATAAATAACTCTTATTAACTTTCACAGATATTATATCATTTGAAGGAGGAACATCCTCATTATTTGTTAAAAACTGTATTACTTTTACATTATTACTTGTTCCTTTAAGACAGCTTAGTAAAGTGGACACTCTAATTAGGTATCCATTATTTGGCCTTTTAACATCACCAAAAGAAATTACTAGAATCCTCATTTAGCTTATTTGTTAGGATAAACTTTAAAATAAAAAACTTTTGATTAAGTTAGAGTTATATGATTTCGTCCAAGAAAGACTTAATAGCACATATTGTTGTTCTCGTTGTATGTGTGATAGAATTTCTTGCTTTGTTTCATAACATAATTTTTCACCCACCTCCTAGCTTGCTGCCAATAAATGTTCAAAGGGAGCTTGCATTTAATGTAATGAGTGTAGGTTATTGGATTGGAATTATTGGAACAATGATTTCGTTCCCGATAAGTTTAATTAGCTCTTACTTAGGGCTCTCAAGCTTTGCCTCAGTTCTTCAACTATTTATTAACTTTTCTGTGCTGTTTCTAGGCATTTTCTTTTCATCTAAATATTATCTTAAAAAGTATTTCAATGGCAGTGGCACTTTATTGTATCTATCCTCTATATTATCAGGGATTCTTGTCCCCATAACATATTATACCATTAATAGCCCTACCTATTACTTTCCTGGCGTTATGGCAATTGCGTTGATGCTTTTTGATTATGCACTTGATATCGAAAAAATTAACGTAAAGGAGTCTTTAAAGAGAGGAGCTATAGCTGCAATTGGCGCAACTTTTGGCTTACCAGACCCTAGGGGCATATTTTTTACTTTGTTTGCATTTCTTTTGTACTCACTGTACTTTATGGTTATAAAAAGGAGGTTAAGTTATTTTTTAACATGGCTTAAGATATTTTTGTTTGGTGTCATTTCTATTATTATTTTAAACATAAACGTAATAATTTATACTAAACTCATTGCTCCCTTTATCCCGTTAGTAGGAGTTTCCAGTGTCTATAATCAATGGGGTCTAGCGTTACAACATGTTCATCCATTTTATACATTGATTGGTGTTATGAATGGGATAAATCCTGCGTATTATTTGAATGCATATCATCCTATAAGCATAATCTTAGGGGCATTGGGAACGGCTATTGCCCTTTCAGCTCTCTTACATAGGAAGCCAATTGCGATATTTTTAAGCATATTTGTTTTGTTTGTTACAACCTATAATTTTGTGGGATCTTCTACGATTGGATATTGGATTATACAAACGCCCTATATAGGATACTTGGTTTACTTTTATCCAACCTATTTGCCTACATATCTGTTTGTAGCCCCATTTTATCTCCTATTAAGTTTTACGTTATATGGAGTAGGTCAAAAAATTTATGGTAACTCTCATAACTACTTAAGATTTGTTATATCGGTTCTCTTAATTACTCTCATAGCCTCTACCCTTTTTATCTTTTATCTTCCAGTTGCACAATCATTTGTAAAAGAAACTACTGTTTATCCTCCTAACGGGATAAAGGGAGGAGTAGATCTTGTAGCTGAGAACGAGAGCGGAATAGTATTAGTGTTAGGAAATCTTACACTAGCTAACTTTTATGATTATTATCCATTTATATCAAGTCCTGATTTTTATGGTTACATGAATTTTATTTGGTATGCAATTACTAATTCATATAATCCCGCAAAGGCACTGTCTTATTTAGGAGTTCAATACGTGGTGTTTTTAGATTATAATTCGTCACAATACTATAAAATAATCAGTAGTAACTCAAACTTTAAACTTGTATATAATAGCAGTAATACTCAAATATTCTATAACATTTTATACTCACCATATATTATAAATAAAGGAATTTATGTGGCATTTAATTTTCCTCAAGTTATACTTGATCTCTCAAAAATTAACTCTTCATATGTTATAGTTCCTTTTTATTATGTCAATAATTTAACAGAGATTTTGCCTTACGTTAAAGGTTTCATTGGTTATAATGTAAATATGAACGATCTGATCCCAATGCTAGTTAACAACTCTTCATATGTTATTTCTGCTTCAAATATATACACAAACCAATATTATACTCATGGCTGGATTCATCAATCGCCTTTCTGGACACCAGATGCCCTTAATGCAATTACCTCGGGGAATCCAAATATACCGTTAAACTTGAGCTTAAATATTCCTAATGGTAGATATTATGTTTACGTTTTACCCGTATTCACAACTTTATCTGGCTCGACGCAGGATTCTGGCTGGATAAAGGTATCTTCTTCTAATGAGTTGAATGTTAATATAGATAGTTCAGTATACAACGTGAGTTGGGTGAATATGGGAGAGCTATACATTAAAAGTCATGAGATTCATATATATGTCTCGAATGCAAATATAGTACGGATTGTATTAGTTCCAAGCAATATGTACCCCGTTCTAGCAAAGGAAGCTGTATCAATTTTACAAGAAAGATCCGTGATTTCCTTTACCAGCAACTTAACTATTATTAAGAACTGCAGTTATCAGCCTAAAGGATTTGGAACAAGCGTACTCGCAAATCCTTGGATCGTTCAATTTGTATATACTCACACAGTTAGAGTATTAAATTCCATTTATGAATTTAATTACTACTTTGGAGTTGCTAATGTGTATATTACCTCGTCATATCCGAAAATTGATGCAGAACAAGTCAGCGACTTACCATATATTTCACTTAATTTTATCATGGATCTACTGATAGTAATTTACATTCTATATCCTTCCGCATCATCCGCTTACTTGATTAGACTAAAAAGGAAACAGTAACTAATTCATTGTAATCTCATCATTAACCATAAATATAATGCCGAAAAAGACTGTATTTATGAAAATTTTCAGAATTGCTTATCCATCGCTTACAATGGGAGGAGGTGAAGTTAGAAGCTATAACATGTTAAAATTTCTCAGCAAGAAAGCTGAAATCACTTTAGTCCCTCCCGCATTTACAACATGCGGAAAAAGCGAAGAAACTATTGAAGAGACTGTTAGGTGGGCATCTAAACTAAACATCTATGTACCGGAAGAGGTTATTAGTTTTGCAAAGGAATGCAAACATTACCCTGCAAATCCGTTAGCGGAAGTCAAACTTGAAATCAATTATTACTCAAAATTTCTTGGTGAGGTAAAAAATTCGGATGTTATCTTTTCAGATTACACTCTTTATTCCATAGTTAAAGCTATGTCGATTTTAAAGAGAAAAACAGCAACAAAAAGTATCTTATTTTCACAAATTTCCTATTCTAAGTTGCTTAGGAGCTTAATATGGAACATAAAAACTAAAGGACTAAGTTTGTCTACGCTTAAAATATACCTTAGTAGCCTCTATACAAGTGGTTTATTCCACAAGTTTATGGAATACTCTAAAGATATTGATTTTCTTTTAGGTGTATCAAAGGCAAGTGTAGATGATCTTATAAATGCAAAAATGACAAGAAAGGATATTCCTTGGAAAGTATTAAAACCAGCAAACGCTTTTGAGAGGGAGTTGTTAAATTACTCTACGCTAAACAAAGAGGACTATGCTGTATTTTTCGCTAGGTTACTGCCTGAAAAAGGCTTATTTGACTTACCTGCTATCTGGAAGAAAGTTAGAGAAAAAATGCCTAAAGCAAAGCTTATTATAGTCGGTAAATTTGATAACGAAAAAACAGAGAAGAAGTTTCTTTCCATGGCAAAAGATACAGGGATTGAATATATAGGGTTCCGCTCTCGAGGAGATACAGATTTATTGCGGAAAGTAGCAAAGGCGAAGGTCTTTGTCTATCCCACTTATGTTGATTCTTTTGCTTTAGTTATATTAGAATCTCTGGCGTTAAAGACTCCAGTAGTAACATATGATATTCCAGCAATAAGAGAGATTTATGGAGGCTTAAAGGCAGTAAATATTGTTAATAAGTTTGATGTTAATGGAATGGCGCGAAAGGTAATTGAAATTTATAGCCGCGATCCCGAAGAAATGTTTGATGACACCTATAGGAAATTCATTGAGTTTTATAGCTCATGGGAAAGGGTTGCAGGTGCAGAGTATCAAGCGTTAAGGGAATTTACTGGAAAGGATTAAAAGTAAAATCTAACAGCAAATGGAACACTTTTAATAAATATCATTAGCAGGAGTTTTTCAGTATAAGCGACTCTGAGCTTATTCTTTCTGTTTATAATAAATTCATAACTTGTCCCTTTATGAGTCTTGAATCCTTCCATAACTATATCTTCTTTTAAATCTGCCATCTTCATATAATAAACGAGGTTTGTACAAACTTTGTCTTTAACTCGAAAAATATAACAAATAAAAGAATCTTCGAATACATTTAAACTTTTTAGTACACATAGCTCTGTAGAAATCCTTAGTGAAGCATTTATTTAAAGAAACTTTGCTGAATTTATGACTCACCGTATTATGACAAAATTCTCTAAATTCGTCATGGGATCACAAGAGTACAAGTTTATCAAACATACTGTAACTATATCTAAAAGGGTTCTTCCATCTTATTCCTCTAAAGTTTTCGAAGAAGAAGTATAAGCAATATCAGTTCTTTGTCATATTGCTGTACAAAGTTTGGGTAGACGTAAGCTATCGTGACGTCATAGAAGTAATATCTTCTAACTCTACATTTGTTTCTCTTTTGTCCCTTTCAGAAATACCCCACTTTACAACAATTCAGAAGTTTTGCAAGAGGATTAGCATGAAACTCATTGCTTCTCTCTTTTACAAAGTTGTGAAGACTTTCCAAGGAATGTTGGGAAATACAACAATAATTGACAGCACTGGGTTTTCCGTCAACTATCACTTTTTTATTACGATAAGAGGCTTAACGATTTTGGTAGGAAAGCAAGGAAGAAGTACGTTAAAACAACAATAGTTGTTCATGATAAATCATAGATAATTGTTGCATACAGCGTTGGAGAGATCCACGATTCAAAGGAGACGTTAAAAACATGGACAGAGAAGTGATTTGCAAATTCACGATCATAATTGGTGATAAGGGGTATGACTCAGAGGAGAACCACGTAATTGCAAAAAGTATGACCTTTTAGCTATAATACAAGCTAGAAATAAGGATGTACCGATATATCGTACTAAAGGGGAAAATAGGAAGAGGATGAAAAGGCATTTGCCAGAAGAGTACAAAAGAAGGTCAATAGTTGAGACTATGCATTCAGTAATAAAGAGGAAGAGTGGTTCTTTTGTTAGGTCAAGAATTCCAGAGTTAGCTGAAAAAGAGATTACGTTAAAGATAATAGCATATAACATAAGGAGAACAATAATCCTTAATTATTCTAAATTTATTTTTGTTATATATAGGTTTTCTACAAAGCTAAAAGTCATAGAAAGTTTTTAAATCTAAACGTGAAAATCAGTAAAGGTAAATGAATCCAATAGTAAATGCCCTTAAGAACTTGAGCTTGGCTACCGTTAACATCATAGTCGCTTTGATTTTTTTCATTATTACTGCAAAAATTACTAACCCAGCTTTCTTTGGAAAGGTAGCGATTATTCAGCTTTTAGAGGTAATTTCTATTTCATTTTTCATGATTCTTAATCCCAATATAGTAAACAGAGAAGTAAGTTATATGTATGCAAAAAACGAGTTTGATAAGACTTTTATTTCGACAGTCCTATTAACCCCTTTTCTTGTCTCACCAGCTTTTTTAATACTTCTACTATTCCCTACATATATTAAGCTCGCAATACCTTATCTAGTCTTATACATATTTGGCGCATATAACAGCAGTATACTCATTGGAATGAATAAATTTACAGAGAATACTATATTACAAAGCACCTTTCTGATAATAAGATGGATAGTTTCAATCATTGCAGTTCTCCTTAGAAACATTTACCTCTTCGTAGGTGTATGGATACTGGGCGCATTACTGACTAGTGGTATTGGTTTCTTTCTCATATATAGAACTTTAAACGGTTTACCTTTGAGATTTGACTACAATATTTTCAAAAGGATTTTCAAAATCGGTTTACCTTTGTATATTTCTAACGGTACTAACTTATTAGCCAGCCAGGGTGACAGAATCACCACTTCTTACTTATTAGGAAGCTATTATCTGGGTCTTTATCAGTTTGCTGCTTTAGTTGCTAGTGTACCTTCAATGATTATCTCTGGCATTACTAATGTCCTTTTACCTTCTTCCTCTTACTACAAGGCTTTAGGAAAAGATGAAAATTTGATGTCTCGCCTCTCTTTTAAAGTTACTTCTTTTCTGACTTTACTTGTTGTAGCAACTTCCCTTCCCTCAGCAGTAATTTTAATTCCTAGGCTTTTCCCTGACTATATAAATAGTATAAAGCCCATGATAATTCTTTTATTAATTACTGCTTTACAATTGCCAATTACCACTCTTACGACTTTTCTGATTTCTTTTAAGAAGAGTTTGAGACCTTTTCTAATTCTTTCTGGAATAAATACCTTTACAACACTTCTTACTTCTTTCCTCTTAATTCCAAGAATTGGAATAATGGGGGGTGCATATTCTCAGTTAGTTGTTGGTATAATTTATACATCCTTTGGATTATATTATGTCTTAAGGGAGAAAGTATTTTATCCCACTGGAAAAGAATGGATCCTTCTCTCCTTACTTCCACTAACATTCCTTTTTGAGTTATTTGTAGATCCAACTTACATGGATATAGTGTATGTGGTACTAATCATCTTGATTTTCAAGCTACTAGGAGTGTTTGAAAATAAGGAAAAAGAAATT
>ERZ1684502.173-NODE-173-length-13415-cov-43.680314_pt1 | contig 13415 bp, 11 predicted proteins | sample MGYA00580192_ERZ1684502 | MGnify/ENA primary metagenome ERZ1684502 (study PRJEB41476, sample SAMN13258264) | hydrothermal vent metagenome | biome: caldera [ENVO_00000096]; feature: acid hot spring [ENVO_00002120]; material: acidic water [ENVO_01000358] | place...
AGGATAATTGATGTTAAAAAGAATCCTCATCCTATAACTGGTGATAAATATTGGATATGGCCGACTTATAATTTTGCTAGTGCAGTAGATGATCACGATTTAAATATTACTCATATATTCAGAGGGAAAGAGCATGAGGTAAATGCTGAGAAACAAAAATGGATTTACAACTATATGAATTGGAAGTATCCATATGTCGAAGAGTTTGGTAGACTAAAGTTAGAAGGGTTTATGATGAGTAAATCGAAAATAAGGACAATTCTTGAGCAAGGGACAACTATTAATGATCCTAGATTACCTACGTTAGCAGGATTAAGAAGAAGAGGCATCTTACCAGAGACTATAATAGAGACTATAGTTGATGTTGGGTTAAAAATAACAGATGCCACAATAAGCTTTGAAAATTTAGCTGCTTTGAACAGAAAGAAACTTGATCCCATAGCTAAAAGGTTAATGTTTGTTTCAGAGCCAAAAGAATTTACCATAGAAATATCAGAACCTATTATAGCGAAAATTCCATATAATCCTAATAATCCCGGAGCGGGGTATAGAGAAATAAAAGTTTTTCCAAATGATTCTATCTATATAGAGAAAGCCGATGCTGAAGAAGGGGCAATCATTAGACTCATGGAACTATGTAATGTAAAAGTTGAAGACAATAAGCTAGTTTTCCATAGTAAAAGCATAGAAGATGCAAGAAAACTTGGAGCTAAGATAATCCAATGGGTTAAAAAAGATGAATCAGTTAATGTAGAAGTATTTATTCCAGATCCAATGGAAGAAAAACCACCAATTAAAGGATTTGGAGAGAGAGCAATAGGTTCTCTTAATGTTGGTGAAATAGTACAATTTGTAAGATTTGGATTTGTCAGAGTTGATAAAAAAACTAATGAAGAAATTAAAGTCATATTCTCGCATGAGTAACTTTATTAATTAGGCAATCTATGATATTTTCGCGTGACGAAATAAAAGGAGGATGAGCGCATGTCAAAACCCTCATATGTAAAATTTGATGTACCAGAAGATTTAGCTAACAAAGTTTTAGAAGCTATAAAAAAAGCCAAAGAATCAGGGAAAATAAGAAAAGGCACTAATGAGACTACGAAAGCAGTTGAAAGGGGTCAAGCAAAACTAGTAGTAATTGCAATGGATGTACAGCCAGAGGAGATTGTTGCACACCTCCCATTATTATGCGATGAAAAGAAAACACCATATGTTTATGTTCCTTCAAAAAAAGCTCTAGGCGAAGCATGTGGCTTACAAGTTGCAGCGGCATCAGCGGCTATTATTGATCCGGGCGAAGCAAAAGACTTAATAGATGAAATAGTAAAAAGAGTGGAAGAAATAAGAGGGAAAGGAAAAGCCAGCTAATTTTTTAGTAATTTTTCCTCGTTCTGCTATTTCTAAAATAATAAATTTTATTCCTTAATTAATCATAGTTTCTGCTCATTGTTTTGCTTTGTATAAATTCTTTCAAAATACAACGGGGCCTCCGGTATTAGTTTAATTAATTAAGCAAATACTTTTCTTTAAATTTTTAATTTAAATTGCAAGATTTTCTTATTTAAAGTAAGTTATTAAAACGATAATAAACTTTTTGATTTTTTGTTCAAAAAATCGATTTTTTGAAACTTAATAAGTTTTGTAAACTCTAAACCCTTATTTCACAAAAAACTTCCTACAATTTGTTACACAAAATTCTTATCCTCATTTATGTGTAAGGGTATAGGCTGTTCCCAATATAACGATAAATTTATATACTTTCAAACACTATTAATCATCTTAAGACAAAGCTGAGCGATGCTTCCTTTGATGATACGCAATGCGTGGAGGGAGGAGCTTACAGCAGAAGCCTCAAATGGGAGGCTCATGGCGTTAGCCTCAACTGAGCCCATGCGGTGTGGTTGAAGCTGATGAAGCTATGCCTAGGGCTAACCAGACTATTGATCGAGAAGTATATAGAAATGGCATGGTCTGAAAAATGCTAAATAACAAAATAAGAGCAATTTATGGATTCAAAGAATGTAATGATAAAACTGGGACTGCCTTCGGGAGTAGGTATTCATCATTTGTATCCTTGTTTACACAAAATTTGTATCACTGCTTTGTTAGAGTTAGAAAGTGGGAAAAAAGAAATTATTATATCGTATCAAAAATAAATCAAAAATGAAAATACTGTATTTTATTGTTAGATTAAATTAGACATGTGGATAGATTGATTAAAAGGTAAAAAATACATATGAAGAAAATTTCAAAAATTTATAAAAAATGCTGTAAAATTATATAAATTAGCATGGAACCCACTGAAAAGTACATGTGGAGTGCAGTGAATTGTGCTGTTAAAAGATCTAACAAGTTTCTGTTCCAGTTTCTCTTATTTAATGCAATCTTTGAGAGCTTAACAGCCCAGGGAATAGTCAGGAAGGATCCAAGTATGGGGAAGAATTCTGGTTTGAAATAGACAGCAAGACCAAACAAGGGATAGGAGAGCCAGATGAGCAAAAGATAATAGATCATGGATCCCTTCTCACTAAGTATATTCGCTACTGTTCTAACACCTGACATAAGATCATCATCCATGTCCCTCCAGTTGTTCCCATGCAATATTGCAACAATAACAAGTCCTAAGGCTATGGATATTAATATTTCAGAAATACCTGGAACACCACCTTGGAGAACATATGATCCAAGGAATATACCTGGACCGAAGGAAATGAACACTGCTAGATCTCCTAATGCATTCCACTTACATCCAATTTTTGGAATGCCGTAAAGAATGCCTGCAACAAGTCCAATTAGAACGTATGGAAGAATCTGTGGTTTTAATATCGTGAGAACAATGCCGATTATTAAACCTGTTATGAATAAAGAAATAACGTAAGTCAAAAATTTCTTCGGATCCATTATTCTATCAACAAGAACCCTCGATCCCGAAGAGCCCAGTGTTGTTGGTCTATCAACATTTGTTATAAAATCGAAATAGTCTGAAAAGGCGTTGAATGATCCATGTAGGAGTGTAAGGGAAATTAATGATAAAATGAATAAAATAAGGTTGAAATTCGGGGCAAGTATTGCACCAAGAACTAAGGCTGTTATGCTTTGCTGGAAAGACCAAGGTCTCAATGCCCTAAAATATCCTATTTTTCTTTCCTTCAATTCATCAAGAGAAAACTGTGCGTTGTAAATTTTTCTCTCATTCCTCATATCCGTTACCTTTATGTAATCTGGTATAAGCCTTGCAATATAAACATGACCAGATTTAACGAATAGTGCATCTTGTGGATTTTTGTAAAGTAGGGAACCCCTTTCTTCATGGAATTCACTGGGTTCGCCCAGTATTTTTACACATCCCTCACCCTGAACAAAATAGTCTGGTCTATTCGTGTCAATAGTGAAAGAAACTCTACAGTTTTTCTGAATATTTTTTAATGTTCTTCCTTCCTTTTCAACCAGGAAAACAAATCCTCTATCCAAGGCATAGTATACCTTTGCTGACCATGGTGTTTCCCCACATGTTGAAATTACCATGGTTTTGCATTTTCTGAGAAATTTGAGCAGATCTTTATCCATAGAATTTTTAAAAAAATCGTTAATTTAAAGGTTACGGGTAGAATCTATCTTTAACAAAAAATTATCGTAACTACTGCAAGGAATTGCAAGGCGACAATTTCTCCCGTCTTTTCAGGATCTCTTCTGAGACCATCGTTCAAAAATAAAATATGCAGAATTGAAAGTACCAAGAATATTAAAGTGGTTATGTAAACTGTACTTAAAATTAGAAAGGATGATAATACAAGAGAGGAATAAATTACCCTGAACTTTTTAAAGCGTATTGAATTTTTGTTTTCTTCGGGTAAATGGTGAATGAACCTTATTGCAGATGTGCTTAACCCAAAGAATATTGAAATTAGGATATAATTAATATTTATATTAACGCCTAAAGCCGTTATAGATGCGAGGAATAATAATGGGCCGAAATTAAAGAATGTTGAAATTTCACCAACACCTCTTTTATAAAACTCAAATGGAGGAAAAAGGTATGCATAGGAAAAGAATAGAGCAAAGGCACCGTAAATTAAAAGTATTAATTTTTTTGTTAAAAATAGGACAATAAATCCAAGAGAAATGGATATAAGGAATGAAATCACTGAAATTAAGAAAACTTTTTCAGGGCTAATTTTTTCCACCTTTATCGAATATGGCCCCATGGGGAAATATGAGTCGTGGAATTTTACATCCCTACCATATTTATAATCTCTCACATCCATGGAAAAGTTCATACTCATCTGGAAGAAAATCACAAAAAATAAAAGAAGAATGAAAAATAAAAAATTACTAAATTTTCCAAAAGACCAGGCAAGCAAAACAGGTCCGATTGAAGTTAAATAAAGAGGCAATTTTGTTAACTTTAACAGATTCATAAAAAGATAATTCAAAGATCGTATAAAATTTTTTTATCCCAATCCGATTTTTTAGCTATGAGACTAATGCATATTCATTATTTCACCCATTTTAATTATTTTCAAAATATTGGTGTGTGTTGACTCCTATGAAAAAAGTTCCCTTTTTTCAAACCTGAATGATGATATAGCTGTTGAGTCGGAATTAGGTAACTATTGTTATGCTTAACCTTCTAGGTTTTCTGCAAAAATAATATTAGGGTTGATTTCAATAATAAAGGTTTTAGTTTATTTTTGTTTTAGAAGTTTTATATGGTGCCTATTCATCAAAAAAGGGGAGTAAAACTTCAGCGTGAAAATAAGGTTTGATTTTTATCAATCTCTAACTCCCTTCAGTTAGGAAATTGAAAAATACTATAAATTTTGTTTTGAATTCGCTCGGGCCTTATAATCTATTATTTTAGAGATTATGAGGTATAGTTACAACAAAATGAGAGCAATTCATGAATTCAGAGAATGTAGAAATGAAATTGAGGATGTCTTCGGGAGTAGGTATTCATCATTTGTATCCTTGTTTACACAAAATTTGTATCACTGTTAACTAATATGCTTGCTTTCACAAAGAAATTAATTTGTAGTTATTAAGTAATAAAGATTTATAGATTAACAATGATTATCATTTATGTATTCTTTACAGGTTAGAGATAAAAATTAAAATTTTGAGTATTCCCATGATATTGCCGCTATTCTTGAAGCAATTGTTCTTGATGTTTATGCAGTTAGACATTTGAAAAGAGAGAATATAATATTAGATCTCGGTGCAGGAATAGGTGCATATTCAATTTTAGCGTCAAAAATTATAGGTCCAAAAGGGTTGATTGTAGCCATAGAACAAATCCGTTAATTACAACATTTTATGTGAGAATTTTTTAAGAACAATATAAAAAATGTCTTGCCTTTAAAATACGCAATAGGTAAATCTGATAAAATAGAAATTCGGTTTAAAGATCAAAAATTTTTAGCCGATACTATTTCTACAGAAAGATTAAAAGAAATTTTGCTCCAAAGAAATTTAGATCACCTTTATCATAAAAATAGATTTTGATGGTGCAGAATTTTTGCTCTTTCTTTATTACCTGAATTTTTAAATAAAGTAAGATTCATACCTATAGAGCTACATGGAACAAAAGCGAAAGTTGATAAAATTTTAGAACATTTAGGATTTAAATTTCAGAGAATAAAAAGAAATGAGTATATCCAAAATGCATTTAAATTTGTAATTCTGCATCAGATTCAAACATATAAATTATACAATACATTCAAAACAAGCCTGCCCCGATATTTTCATATCATCTTTTTAAATCTTCATTTTCCAACAAATCTCTGTACTTTAGTTCGTAGGTCGTGACTAAAGATAATATTCGCTACTATCTAAAGTATTCACTTAATATTTTAAACGGGCCCGCCGGGATTCGAACCCGGGATCTTGGGCTCCGGAGGCCCACGCTTTATCCAAGCTAAGCTACGGGCCCTATTAAGTATTTAAGCTTATATCGTATTTCAAAATAATAATATTTTGTAATGGCTAAGCAGATTACACTTTTCGATTTTACAGTAAAGCAAGAGAGTAAAAAACAGCAAGAAGAAGAAATCCAGGAAAAGGTTGAAAATGGACTCGAAGAGAAACCTAGACAAAAGGAGTGGGTTAAAGAGGCAGAAGAGGGGAAAACTTACTTTCTTTTGCAAGTTGATTATGATGGTAAAAAGTCTAAAGCAGTTTGTAAGCTTTATGATAAAGAAACTAAGAAAATTTTTGTACTATATGATAATACGAATCATAAACCTTATTTTCTCACAGATATAGAACCAGATAAAGTAAATAAAATCGCTAAAATAGTAAGGGATCCGTCTTTTGATCATATTGAGACGGTAACTAAAATCGATCCTTACACTGGAGATAAGATAAAACTTACAAAGATAGTTGTGAAAGATCCGTTAGCCGTTAGGAGAATGAGAAATTATGTTCCTAAAGCTTATGAAGCTCACATAAAGTATTTTAACAATTATATTTATGACTTAGGCCTTATACCTGGCCTTCCTTATGTTGTAAAGAACGGAAAGCTTGAGCAAGTAAATCCAGAGTTAAAGGGCGAAGAAGTAGAGGAAATAAAAAAAGCGTTTAGTGATGCCGATCAGATGACAAAGGAAGCAGTAAATGATTGGATTCCAATCTTTGAGTCCGAGGTGCCAGATGTAAAAAGAGTTGCAATAGATATTGAAGTTTATACGCCCGTAAAAGGCAGAGTTCCGGATCCGGAGAAAGCTGAGTTTCCAATAATTAGTATTTCGTTGGCCGGAAATGACGGGTTAAAGAAAGTTCTAGTTTTGATAAGAGAAGATGTAAATTCCACAATTTCAAAGCATGAAGTTGAAGTAGAAACTTTTAAGACCGAAAAAGATCTGTTAAGGAGATTTTTTGAGATTATAGTCGATTATCCCGTTGTTTTAACTTTTAACGGCGATGATTTCGATATACCATACATTTATTATCGTGCGTTAAAACTCAACTTCGTACCAGAAGAAATCCCATTTTCCGTTTCAGCAAATGAAGGAAGATATCTTGCTGGCCTTCATATAGATCTCTATAAGTTCTTCTTTAACAAAGCTGTTAGGAACTATGCTTTTGAAGGAAAATATAGTGAGTATAACCTTGATGCTGTAGCAACCGCTTTACTTGGCATTTCAAAAGTTAAGCTGGATACACTAATTAGTTTCTTAGATCTTGACAAGCTAATTGACTACAACGCTAGAGATGCAGAGATTACGCTTAAATTAACAACTTTTAATAATAATCTAGTATGGAAATTAATAATATTATTAGCTAGAATATCAAAGATGGGACTGGAAGAACTAACAAGAACAGAAGTATCTACATGGATAAAGAATTTATATTATTGGGAACATAGAAGAAGAAATTTGCTCATTCCTTTAAAAGAAGAAATTCTAGCTAAGTCTAGTGAAGTAAAGACTACTGCTATTATTAAAGGTAAAAGATACAAGGGCGCGGTTGTTATTGATCCGCCAGCTGGTATATTTTTCAATATAGTAGTATTAGATTTTGCCTCACTGTATCCTTCCATAATAAGAAATTGGAACATTAGTTATGAGACGGTAGATGTTAATAACTGTAAAAAAATAGAAGACGTAAGAGATGAAACTGGAACAGTTTTACATTCTATATGTATGGATAAACCTGGTATTACTGCAGTAATGACTGGGTTACTAAGGGATTTTAGAGTTAAAGTATATAAGAAGAAAGCAAAGTCGCCTAATGTTTCTGAAGAGCAGAGATCTGTATATGATGTAGTACAAAGGGCAATGAAAGTATTCATAAATGCTACTTATGGTGTTTTTGGAGCTGAAAACTTCCCATTATATGCTCCTGCTGTTGCAGAGAGTGTAACAGCTTTAGGAAGATTTGTTATTACCACTACTATAAACTATGCTAAGTCTCTGGGAGTTCAGGTACTATACGGAGATACCGATTCAATGTTCTTATGGAATCCTTCAAAAGAGAAATTAGAAAGTATAATAAAATTTGTAAAAGATAAATTTGGTTTAGACCTAGAGGTTGATAAGACTTATAAATTTGTGGCATTTTCCGGGCTAAAGAAGAACTATTTGGGTGTATATACTGATGGGAAAACTGATATTAAAGGGATGCTAGCTAAGAAGAGAAATACGCCAGAATTTATTAAAAAAGAGTTCAACGAGATAAAGGATTTGATAGTATCTATTAATTCTCCCGATGATATTCCTAAGATTAGGGATAAATTAGAAGCTAAGATTAAGGAAATCTATGATAAACTTAAAAATAAGGGATATAACTTAGATGAGCTAGCCTTTAGAGTAATGTTATCCAAGCCCTTAGATAGCTATAAGAAAACAACTCCTCAACATGTAAAAGCTGCACTACAGTTGCAAGCCTACGGGATAACGGTATTGCCAAGAGATATTATAATGTTTGTAAAAATAAAAAGTAAAGATGGAGTGAAACCTATTCAACTAGCTAAACTGAGTGAAATCGATGTTGATAAATATATCGAAACAGTAAGAACCACTTTCGAGCAAATACTAAAGGCGTTTGGAATAAATTGGAGTAAATTCACGACAACATCAATTGATTCATTCTTTAATTATAGTAAAAAGTAAATTATTCTTCTTCTTTTGTCTCTTCTTCCGTTTCTTGTTGTGGTAAAGTTATTTGCTTAGCGTATTCTAAAATTTCATTTTCGGTTTTATCATCAATATACAATGAGACAATATATACTTTTTTATCCTTAAAATCAGAGTCTAGCCATTCATTATCAAAACTTATTACATATACTGGAATCTCTGCTATAGCTTCTTTGTTAGTTCTACCTTTTATGTAATTTTTAAATATCTCATATGTTTGTGGCTTAAGAGGTAACGGTATATGTATTTCATGAATATCTTTCATTATTATGAAATCAGAAGAATTTTCATTCCATTCCTTTAAGGCGTCATTTGCAACACTTCTTAGTATACTCGAGAGGTCTCCTTCTATTATGTCTTTTTTAGAGACGTTTCCATTTTCACTTTTTACTATAATTACCTTCATTTATGCTCGCCAATTACGTAAAGATAAATCTGATGTGTCATTCCTCTATCTTCAACTTTCACTACTTCTTTTGGTATCCATCCCCTCATTTCAAACTCATGTGATACAATTCTAGTTCCCGGTTTAAGCTCTTTTTCTAGCTTTGGCTTTAACATCTCATTGACATTTGTTAGCAAAAACATCGTTACAATTGTTGCTTCAGATATATCAACTTCGAAGAAATTACCTTTAATTACTATAGCTTTATTCTCTATACCATTTCTCTTTATATTCTCTAAGGCCTCTTTTATTCTTTCATCATTAATTTCTATTCCAACTGCTTTTTTTACATTGAATTCTTTTGCTGCCGTAACAAGTATTCTACCATCTCCGCAACCTAGGTCATATACTACATCTTCTGGTCCAGCTTTTGCTATTTCTAGCATTTTTCTAACTACAGGTTCAGGTGTCGGTACATATGGTACATGTGGTATGTAACTCACTTTAACCACTATACAATTTATTGAGCCAGGACATTTTTAATTTTTTCAAGCGCTTGTTTTTTTCCTTCTTCAGGGTCTGGTTCTAGTTTTTGAGGATTGAATGGCATTTGTGTTAGCACTGGTATAATTTTTCCGTCTTCAGTCTCTATGAAAAGTTGTGGTAAGAATGTGGCTCCGAATTCGTCTTTTTCTCCATAATCTGCTAAGAATGCATAATCTTCGTTCTTTATTTCTTTTTCTATATTCAATTCTTTGCTTAATTCTTCTAATACCTTTAAAAATGGTTTATGTGAAGGGTGTGATTCGGAAGTTACCAAGATCAGTTTTTTAGCCTTCATCCATTAAAAGTAAAATCAATAGTTTAAAACGGTGTTGGTTTTGCTCACTAAACTGAGAAAACAATCAAAGAAGATTTTACAACCAATAGCTAAAGCTCTTGTAAAAGCAAAACTATCTGCGAACATAATAACAATTATAGGTCTTGTTTTTTCTTTTATATATTTAGGTATAATGCTCTATTCAAGGAATGTTATTCTAGGAATATTGCTACTCGCATTATCAGCCTTTATGGATGCTTTGGATGGAGAGATTGCTAGAATGGGCAGTAAGGCAGGACCAAAAGGTAGTTTTCTTGACAGTAGCTTAGATAGAATAGAGGATATAAATTATATATCTGGTTTGTTTGCTCTAGGATATACCCCAGTAATCTTAGGTTTTTTAATAGGGGTTTCTGTAGTTATTTCTTATTTAAGAGCTAAAGCTGAATCTTTAGGACTTAAAATGGAGGGCAAAGGATTAATAGAAAGAGGAGAAAGAATTATCTTTTTGTTGGTTCTTCTAATTATTTATCTTATCTCTCATAAGATATCTTATTATTTTCTACTAGTTTTTCTACTGCTTTCGATAATTACTGTAATTCAAAGATTTATAACCATTTATTCTAATTTGCCATAATAAAGTTGTAATGGATTTAAAACATTACAAGAAGCCACACATAATCCTAATTTCCTCATTTTATCGCAAGAATACACTATATACTTAATTCTTTTGTCCCCACGTAATTTTTTAGCGAGATCTTTATCTTTTGAGAATATTTCGGCATTTTTATAATCCCCTATATTTATGAAATAAGTTACAATGACGGAAAGCTCAATTTCATTAAGTTCATTTTTATTTAGTAAATTAATGATACAAGGGGGGGTTTTTCTTCCCTTTAATTCCTCGGCGAATTTTTTAATTTCTTCTGGTATGTTAACTTTACTAATGTTAATGCTTTCGTACAACATATCTTTTACTTTATAAGAGAGAATTTTACTTATTTCTTCTTTTGTTAGAAATATTTTTCCATCTTTTAAAATCCTTGAAGTAAGTGAGAATGCATCATTTTCTTTTCTAGCTTCCTTTGTATTTTTAAGATAATCTATGAAATTCATTGAAAACTTAAATGGAATTGTAAGAAGCTTTCTATTTTCCTTATATTTAATTAGAAGATTTTCATGACTAACATTTACTTGAAGAATTTTTGAAATTTCTAATATCGTTTCCTCAGTTTCATTTAATAAGTTTTTTTCAATTAATTCTACTTCTTTTTCAACGAATTTTTTCTTTAAAAAATCACTATCTAAAGCTGCTATTAAATATAAAGTTGTATAAAAAACAAGGATAGAATCCTTAATTTTTTCATATGGCTCTAATTCTTCATCACTAAGGATTTTCTTGATTCTTTCTTTAGCCTTGTTTAGATAATAAGTACCGCTAACAAGAAGATCATTAAGCGTTATTCCTCCTGCATATTTTTTTAGCTCTTCTTCTAAGGGTTTTAAAAACGGATATTTTTTGAAATCTATGAGTGGCACTCCTTTTATTATATTAGGGCTTAATTTTTTATAAGCTTATTACCTTTTACGGCTTATTAAAGACCAATATGAAGATCTTTGTTGCTTCGGCCTGGCCATATGTAAATACAGTGCCGCATTTAGGTAACTTAATAGGATCTGTTCTTTCAGCAGACGTTTTTGCTAGATATGCTAGAATGAAGTATGGAAAAGAGAATGTAATTTTTGTAAGTGGTAGCGATGAGCATGGAACACCGATAGAGGTAGAAGCAAAAAAAAGAAATGTAAATCCAAAAGATTTAACAGATCAAGCTCATGAATACGACAAAAAACTGTTTTTGGAGTCATGGAAAATTAGTTATGATAATTACACTAGAACTGAATCTGAGACACATAAAGAATTTGTTCAACAATTCCTGTTAAGGTTAAAGAACTATATTAAGGTAGAAGAAGATGAAATTCCTTATTGCGAATATGACAAACTTTATTTACCCGATAGATTTGTGAAAGGCACTTGTCCTTATTGTGGTTTTGAGGATGCTAGGGGCGATCAGTGTGACAATTGTGGTAGGCTATTAACTCCTAAAATGCTAATTAACCCTAAGTGTGTGCTTTGTGGTAGGACACCAATATTTAAAAAGACTAAGCATTGGTTCTTTGATCTTTCTGCATTTAATAAAGAAATAGAAGAATGGATAAAGAATTCTAACTCAATGCCAGAGAATGTAAAATCTGTTGCGTTAAGTTGGATTAAGGAAGGTTTAAAGCCAAGGAGCATAACGAGAGATAATGCTTGGGGAATTCCAGCACCATTTGAAGGAGCTGAGGGTAAGACAATTTATGTTTGGTTTGATGCTTTACTAGGTTATATATCTGCTACCATAGAATACTTTAAGAAAAAAGGAAATGAAGAAGAATGGAAGAAATACTGGTTTGGTAATGACGTAAAAAGTTATTATTTCATTGGTAAGGATAATATTCCATTTCATGCAGTAATATTTCCAGCAATGTTAATTGCTTCTGGAGAAAATTACGTTTTACCTACTGTTATAGCTGCAACTGAATATTTACTTTATGAGGGCCAAAAGTTTAGCAAAAGCAGGAGAATAGGAGTTTGGATTGATGAGGCTCCTTATCTTTTTGATATAGAATACTGGAGGTTTATTTTAATTAGATTGAGACCAGAAGAAAGAGATACTAGTTTCACATGGAGAGAAGCTCTGAGAATTATAAACACTGAGCTTAATGATGATATAGGTAATTATGCTAACAGAGTCCTAAGTATGGTAAATAGGTATTTTAACGGAGAATTACCTGGCATATTAGAAAATAAATTAAACGAAGATGATAAGAAATTCATTAATGAAATTAAAGAAGCTCCTAGAAAGATGGAAGAGCTATTTGAACAAGGAAAACTAAAAGCTGGAAGTGAAGAGATATTAAAACTAGCTAGAGAAGGAAATGCGTACTTAAACCTAAGAACTCCTTGGAGCTTAATAAAGAAAGATAAAGAAGAAGCAGGTTCAGTTTTAACTATTGCAACTAATTCACTAAGGACTATTGCAATAATGTTATATCCAATAATGCCTTCATATGCAGAGAAGTTATATAAGATGTTAGGGTTAAATGAAATAGAAAAAGAGAAATGGGATGAGGCTGGAGATTTGAAGTTAAATAAAGGTCTTAAAATCGGCGAAGTAAAAGTTCTATTTACTAAGGTAGAATTAAATGCAGAAGATATAGAGAAAAAGCTTGCTGAGATAAGAAAAGAGTTAGAAAAAATAAGACCTACATTATTGCGATAACTCTACATAAGCCATAACTGGTTCGAATTTTGTTCCTCTTCCCTCGTAGAATTTGCTAAACATTTCGTAAAAGTGAAGTCTCATGTTTTGTATGAATACTATTAGCCCTTCTAATGCTATAGCAAGTAGATTTCCTATAATTAGTATAACTAATCCAGCAGGGTTTATAAAAACAGCGATTACTGATTTTGGTTCTCCAGCAGCTAGAAATGCCATATAGGAGAAGGCATAGAGTATATAATAGTGCGCTA
>ERZ1684502.174-NODE-174-length-13365-cov-152.018557_pt1 | contig 13365 bp, 19 predicted proteins | sample MGYA00580192_ERZ1684502 | MGnify/ENA primary metagenome ERZ1684502 (study PRJEB41476, sample SAMN13258264) | hydrothermal vent metagenome | biome: caldera [ENVO_00000096]; feature: acid hot spring [ENVO_00002120]; material: acidic water [ENVO_01000358] | place...
CGAAAAAGAAATTTAAATTAATTATCTAATTACTCTTTTAGCGTCATTTTCAAATATCTTTAATGCTTCTTCTATTTTCATCACTTTACCCTCTTTTATCGAACCTTTGACTTTTACAATCCAAGCTTCATAGGGTTTCTCATTAATTAAAGAAGGATTTTTAATAACTTCTTCATTAACCTCAACTATTTCTCCCTCTATTGGCAATCTAAATTTTCCAATCCATTTTGCAGACTCCAAAGTAAAAACAACTGTTCTAGGAGTGATTTTAGTCCCTTTTGGCTTAACAGAAACTTGAAATATTTTGCCTGCCATATATTGACCTAATGAAGTAATTCCTATTACTAGCAAATCTTCTTCACTTTTTATCCATACATGCTCTTCTGGGTAATATAGCAAATCGTCGGGGAAATCGAAACCTTCTATTTGCATGAATAAAAGTATAAAATTTAATCTTATTAACTTTTATTATTAATTAATGAAATACGCTGTTTGGTTGGATGGAGTTATATTAAAAATAAATTTGACTGAACAACTATATAGAATTTATAAAGGGGAAATGGTTGATATACCAATAACTTTTGACACTTTTAAAGATTGGAGAGAAATTTATAGTTTGGGCAAAGACGTCTATATCCTTTCTCCTTATGATGAGACTACTACAAGAGAAATACTAGGAAAGCTTGGCATTAATTTCCCTTACATTTCAAATGACGGAAAAACTAAGCCTTCTAAAGTGCCATATGAGAAATTAGTCAAAACAACAGGCTGGGATCCTCTTGAAGTAATAACTATTGGCTCTTCTCCCTTAGATCTTCTATCTGCTAGATTTTACGACTCAAGAATAAAGGTTACCTGCATAGAAAGATTTGAAGATTGCTCTAGGTATAGCCCTTATTTAATCGCTAAAGATTTTCCTTCTTTAATACAATCTCTTAAAAGATTACGAAAGCTTTAGATATTTTGTTTTATCTTCTATTTTGGCATCCTTAAAGGCTTCCTTCCTTTTAACACATTGGCTACACTGACCACAATGATAAGTATGCCCTAACAAACATGAATAGGTTAATGAAGGGTCTAAGCCTGAAGAGACACCAATTTTTAGTAAGAAGGATTTTGGAAGACCTGCAAATGGTGTTGAAACTTTTACACCTAAGATCTCACCTAAACCCTTAAGTGCTTTAATTATTTCTTGCCTATTTGTTTCATATTCGCAATCTTCTTTAACACTTGCAATTATAACTTCATCATATCCTTTTTCTTTCGCAAACGCTATAGCCAAAGGTACAATTACTACATTTCTATGGATTATTGGTTCATGTGGTTTTAACCATTCGTTATCGTAAGTGAATAAGTCCCTAAGTTTTCTAATATCTGCTATAAGCAACTTCTTTCCTAATTTTTCGCAAATTATCTTACCACTCCTTAATTCCATCCTTGCTGATTTTTGCCCATAATTAATGAAAAGACAATCAAAGCACAATCCTTTTTTAGCAAAGTAGTAGGCAGCTGATGAGGAATCTAGTCCTCCAGAGAAGAGTAATAATGCTTTTCCCATCTCAATTTTAATACTTTTTTGTTTTAATTATAAATTATGTCTATTGAAAACGAAGCAAAGAAATTAGCAGCAACTTATGCTAGATGGCTAAGAAATCCTCAAGAGGCCTTGTTTGGCAATAAGGGAGGAAGGGGAGTTGTTATGGTAATTTATGACAAAGTTAAGCAAGCAAAGACAAAGAACGATATAATTAATGCTCTGGATTTATCTCAATATCAAGATTTGAGCAAACAAACATATAATGACTTAGAAAGGTTTTTCACAGAGCTTAAAAACAAAATTTCTCAATTTGATGATGAGACAGCAGTTAAGTTTGCTATTGAAGCATTTAGGTATTTTCAAATAGCTCTTTTCACTAAGATTGAAGATATAAATAAGGGTTATTGGGCGTAGTCAGCTATTTTTACTAAATACTTTTTTTGATAAAATTTAAATATATGGTTTATGAAATATTTTATATGCAAGAAGAAATGGAAAGAATTGTTTTGCCCTCAGGAAAAGAAGCAAAATTGCTGGACGCTTTATCATTCTGTTATGATATTTCAGACACAGAATTTAAAGTATTAGAGACAGTTATAGCAAAAGGTTCAATAACTGAAGATGAATTAGTTGAATTATTAAAATTGTCAAAAGCTTCTGTAAATAGAAGTTTAAACAAACTGGTTTCTTTGGGCTTTGTTGATAGAGAAAAAATTCAATCTGCAAAGGGAGGAAGACCAAAATATGTATATAAAGCTTTACAGAAAGAAGAATTGATAAGAAAAATAACCGAAGATTTCAAGAAATGTGCTGATATGTTTATAAGTACTTTGCCTTCAATTATTCGCTCTTCTTTTGGCAAGTAAAGACAAATCTTTCCGGTTCTCTCATAAATGCTATTTGGCATATTTCTGTATCAAAATAATATACCATGCCGTTATACGTTGTTTTATATGGCGTGCATTCAGCCTCAAATAGCCTATTGCAAACTGGGCAAACTACTTTCATATAATTAAGAAATCTATATACATTTTTAAGTTTGCACTGTTATTGTAAGAATATGGAAATAATAGATGCGACAAACTTGGAGTGCCCCGAACCATTTATGAAGACTGTGGCAAAGTTAATGAGCATTAAGTCTGGGACTATTAAGGTTATGTTTAAGGATCCTAAGTGCGTTGATATGATTACAGAGGCTGTTAAGTTAATGGATTGCAAAATAATAGAATCTACAAACCAGAATGGGGTTTATGTGATGGTAATAGAAAAAGGAGAAAACAGCAAAGAAATAAAAGACGTTAGACTAGGTGGCTGCTAACTCCATTCTTTTTGCACACTCAAGTAAGTCGTTTCTTATTTTATCCAAAATATTGGGGATAACTGAGTAATAAAACTTTGGCCTTCCTATCTTCTTCCCTTCTTTTTTACTCCTTTCTACTAAGCCAAGTTCTATTAACTTTTTCAAACTATTTTCTACCGTAGTTTTACTTAACTTGAAGATATCTGCTAATTCTTCTGACGTTACTGGTTCTCCAATCTCTATTAGTTTTAGCAATACTGCTACATCTGTATCTGTAATCTTATAACAACACCTTATTTGTTCCTTTTTCTCCTCTAATTTTTCTTTCATCACATAATACCTTATCTTTTTTAATATTTAAAAATTTCTCAAAGTAAAAAACGATTGATAAGTTTGAACTTTCAGATAAAAACCTTTTACAAAGGTTTTATTACTCGTAACATACTCTTAATAGAAATCTTTAAATAAATAAAATAATTTTATTTTTTTTAGGATGAGTCAATTTAGATTTATTGTAGAAGAGGGCCCACAAGATTTAATATTGGCTGGGGAAGAAGCACTGCTAGAGAGCGTTAGCAACGGAGCTCAGCCCATTTTAAGATTTGTAATTTTCAACCCTACTGCCGTTTTAATAGGCTATCACCAAGCAGTGGAACAAGAGGTAAATATTGATGAAGTAAAGAAATTAGGATGGGATATTGGGAGAAGACCAACCGGTGGCGGAGCAATAATAATGGGTAAAGAGCAATTAGGATGGGAAATATATGCAGAAGCCTCATTATTGGGAGGTACGCCAGAAGAGGCTATAAAGAAAGGCGCGCAAGGAGTTATAAAAACCCTAGAAAAAATGGGGATAAAGGCAAACTTTAGGCCTAAAAATGATGTTGAAGTAAATGGTAAGAAAATTTCTGGGATTGGAGCCTTTTCACAAGGCAGGTATATTGCTGTTACTGGTACTATACTAGTTGATTTCGATCCAGACACAATGGTATCCGTCCTAAGGCTAACTTCAGAGAAGTTGAAAGATAAGTTAGCCAAGGACTTTAGGGATAGATTAACGTGGATAAACAGAGAGTTAGGAAAGAAAATTGAAATGAGCGAAGTTATTCCCTTAGCGAAGAAGTCATTTGAAGAAGCCTTAGGAGTTGAGCTTAAGGAAGCTTCTTACACAGAAGAGGAAAAGAAATTGATATCAGAATTAAGGCTTAAATATGCGTCGCCCGATTGGATATTTAATTTAAGGAAGCCCTTGGAAGGAGATATAAAATATATAGAAAAGAAATTCCCTGGCGGTCTAGTTAGGGTTCAAGTGAAATTAGCTGGAGAAAAAATAATAGAGGCTGTGTTAATAACTGGAGACTTCTTTGTTGAGCCAAGAAGAGCGATATATGACTTAGAAGCTAGGTTAAAGTGGTCAAGAGTAGAAGATATTGAAAGCGAAATAAGGGATTGGTATAAAGGAGTTAAAATAATTGGCATTACTGAAGACGATCTAGTAAACTTATTTAAGGAGGTTCTATCAAAATGAGGAAATTATATCTTTATGCCCCAGCATTAAAGAAATATGAAACTGATTACATAACTTCTGAAAGAGGATGGAGAATAGTTTCAGTTACTGGCAATTATTGCGCATTTAACTGTGACCACTGCAATAGGAGAATTTTAGAAACTATGGAAGATGGGTCAACAAAGGATAAGATGAAGAATATAATTGAGAAAGTTATAAGTGAAGGCCATAAAGGTCTTGTAATTTCTGGGGGCTCAACTATTAGGGGGGAAGTGCCTATATGGCGTTATGAAGAATTATTAAGTAAGTATAAGGACAGACTCACTTTTATTGCTCATACTGGCGTTGTAAGGAATGAAGAAATAGCAAAGAAGTTTGCAAATGCTGGAGTAAAGATTGCATTACTAGATATGGTAGGAGATGACGAGACTATAAAAGAAGTGTTAAAGCAACCTTTTACTGTTGATGACTATCTAAACTCTTTTAAATATTTAAAGAAAGCAGGGTTGAAAATAGCCCCTCATGTCATAGTTGGATTAAGCAAAAAAGGCATTGAAGGTGATTTGCACGCAATTGAGCTTTTAAAAGAAGTTGACCCAGATGCAGTAATCATTGTAGGTTTGATGCCTCTAGTGGGGACAAGAATAACTAGACAACCAACCCCTCAAGAGTTAATATTAGCATTAAAGAAAGCTAGAGATGAGTTTTCCGTCCCAGTTATGTTAGGTTGTGCAAGACCTAGAGGAACCTCATATTTAGAAGTAGAAAAGTTTGCAGTTGATTATGACATTGATGGAATCGCTTTCCCAGAAGAGGAAACAATTCCATATGCTCAAAGTAAAAGGGAAATTGTTTTTAGTAATGCATGTTGTGGGAATGTAATTTTTGACGCTTTGGGGGTGATCTAAATGTTGAGAATGGTAAGTAGTCCGGATTGGGTTAGGTTAAGTTTTGGAGCAGATATGGTTTTAGGATTTAGTCCAGGTATTTTTTTACATAATGCATTAAACACAACAATAAACCTTCTGGAATACTACCCAGATGGTTGTAAAGCAAACTGCATCTATTGTGGACAAGCTAGAGAAGTTGCACAAGGGCCAGAATGTAAAACATTAATTAGAGTGGAATGGCCATTACGCAGGCTTGACGACGTAATAAAGAAAATTAAGGAAAGGCAAGGGGATCCAAGATATGGTTTACAAAGAATTTGCGTAGGTCAATTAGCCCATCCTAGGGCAGCACAAGACTCAATTGAGATAACTAGAAGGATAAGGGAAGCTGGAATAGAGCTGTCAATATCTGAGTTAATAACGCCAACTTACACTTTCAAGCATCACTTAATAGAAATGAGGAAAGCTGGAGGAGATATGGTAGATGTAGCAATAGATGCTGCAAGTAAAAGGGTGTTTGAAGAAACTAGAGGAAAGAAAGTGAGAAGCATGCATAGATGGGAAAGATATTTGCAAGGGATAGATGAGGCAGTAGAGGTATTTGGAAAAGGAAATGCAGGAATTCACCTAATTATTGGACTTGGAGAGACAGAAAAGGAAGCAGTAGACTTAATGTGGTATGCTCATAGCAGAGGGGCAAAAATAACGTTATTTGCATTCTATCCAGAACAAGGCACGCCAATGGAGAAAGTAAAGCCAGCACCAGTAAATGTATATAGAAGAATGCAATTGGCTAGATGGTTAATAGAGAATGATTTAGTTGATTACTCTGCGTTTAAGTTTGATGAAGATGGCAAACTAATTGACATTGATATTCCAACGGATTTAACTATAGATGAGATAGCCCCAGCATTCATGACCTCTGGCTGTCCAGGATGCAATAGGCCTTACTCTAACGAAAGGCCAAACATGGTGTTAAGGAACATACCATGGTATCCATCAAGGGAGATGGCATTAAAGGCAGTTTTGCAAACTAGATTGCCTACTGTAATAAAGCATTTCGAGAGCATGAAATGAAGATCCTTAAAGGGAGTCTTCTAAGTTTTTTCTCCAGCGGATTTCCCTCTCATGTTAGGATAAAAGCTATCGACTTGAGTTCTCCCGATCAAGAGTATTTTTATTCCCCATTTTCTGGCATAGTTGAAAAAATAGAGAAGTTCAAAATAGGTAGGCCTAACAAGTTCAGTAAGATTGATTACGACGTTATGATGCTTATCAACGTTAACGGTAAAAGGGTTAAAATTCTTCACGTAGAACCTTTTGTTTCTCAAGGAGATGAAATAAAAGAAGGGGAAAAAATCGGTAAATTTTTAGAGTCCCCTTACACTGCAGGAGATTTTAAGCATGCGCATATAGAAAATATAAGGTTGGTATTTCCTAAGATAAAATATTATAGAGAATCAACTGCAGGCAGAGTTGTAAATAAAGCTGAAAGTTACTTCGATCTTGAAGTGCTAGATTACTCAATAGCTGGAAACTTTTATGGTTTAGGTTGCTGTGGAGGTCTCTTAAATACAAGTTTTCCATATGGCTGTTACGGCGGTATTATAGGCAATTGGGATTCCTCTCTAAACTTTCTAGGTTTTAGTTTAGGCTTTCCTTACAAAGTGAGAAGGAAAAACTTAGTGATGTTTGAAGGCAAAAAAGGTATTATAAGGAACTGGGAAAAAGTGGCTTCCTTTAAAGTTCTCTCAAATAAGCCTATTTGTGGTTCTTCATTTATAGAAGTTGTTCTTGGCTATAAAACTCCACCTAGAATTAGGGTTTTTAGAAAGAGCGAACTTAAGGAAGGGGACGAAATTGAGCTATGGGAGTTGAGGAAATATGTTAGGGATAATCTGGGATGAAAAATTTAAGGAGATTTCATTTTCTCACCCAATGATTAGAGATGTTTCTAAAGAGAGAATAAAAAGGTTCATTGAACTAGCTAAGCAAAAGCTAACTTTCATTGAGATTAAGCCAGAAATAGCTGAAGTTGAGGATTTGCTAAAAATTCATGATAAAGAGTATGTAAAGAAGCTTGAGGAAGTGAGCAAAATACCTCATATTGGTTTTTTAGATGGAGGTGATACAGTCCATTATCCCGGCATATTTGAAGATGTGCTCCTTGTTTTAGGAGCTTCAAAAACTGCAATAAAATACTCTAGATTTATAGACAAAATATATATTCCATTAGGTGGATTTCACCACGCTTTAAGAGATAGAGCTATGGGCTTTTGCCCTATAAATGATATTGCATATACTGCCCTTACTTTATTAGAGAGGGGAGAGAAAGTTGCAATAATAGATGTTGATGCCCATCACGGAAATGGATTGCAAAGCTATTTGTATGACAAACCAATCCTTAAAATAAACATATTTGCCTATGACGGAAGGTTTTTCCCTGGAACTGGGAAAGTAGAGGAAAGGGGAATTGGAGAGGGAAAGGGGCTAAATTTTAATGTGCAACTTCCCCTTTATTCTGGAGACGACGTTTTTGAAGAAGCTTTGCGGATTTTAGAGCTTGTAACTGAATATAAGCCCACTTATATTTTAACGCTTGCAGGCGTTGATGGGCATAAAGATGATGGGTTGAAGTCCCTTAACTTAACTTGTAACTCTTATAATTTACTTGGCTTAAAAGTGAGAAGACTTCTTTACGAAACAAATGCAAAGTTTATTGGTTATGGTGGGGGTGGATATGGAAGGATGTCTGCAGATTGCATGGTTTCTTTCCTTATGGGCATTGAAGGTAAAAAAGAGGAGCTTGAAATGAAAACTTTTTCAGAAAAAGAAAAAATTTCTCGAGTAAAAAATTTAGTGAATAGCTTACTGTCTCAAGACTTTTCCTAGATCTTCAGCAAGCTTAAGTAATGCGCCCATTGCATAGCTTGTATCTTTATTTCCTAAAGCTCCAACAATTCCAAATGCACCTACTGGCTTGACGCTTGGTAAGTCATTGATCCACATCTTTAATGCAACTCCCATCTTCTGTGTTATCGTGACTAAACCATCAATTAGTTGAGGATCACCAAGCACTTCAAATATCTTCATTAATTTATCTAACACACCAGCTTTTTGCAGTTCTGCAAGTCTTTCAAGGAGAGTGAGCATTGAAGAGACGTCTATTTGTGCTAGAAGCTTCACTGTCTTCTCACTTGTTAGTTGCTTTAACATTGGAGTTAGAACCATCATAGAGTTTAACATCGAGTCTATGTCCATTTGCTCGATTAATGAAATCGCCCTATCGCTAGTGAGCTTCTGCAATACTGGTGTTAGCTTTTCCATTGATGTTAATAATGAGTCAATATCTAATGATTGCAGAACTTTTATCGCCCTATCGCTAGTTAGTTTATTCAGTATTGGAATCAATTTCTCTGTTGCATTAAGTAATCCGTCTATATCAAGAGATTGTATAAGGTTAAGGGCTTTGTCACTTGTCAGCTTTTCAATTAATGGCCATATAGCTTGTATCTTTGTTACTTGATCCATCCCGAAAGATATTAACGCATTTATTAAGTCAGCCTTTTGAACGGCATCAAGCAAATCTAATGACTGTTGCATCAAGTTTACTAACATATCTATTTGACCTTTCTTCTGCATATCAGCAATCATTGCTCCAAGTTTATTTAACAATGGCATCATCTTTTCCGTTGTGTCTAAGAGGTTATCAATATCTAAACTCTCTATTAGCTTTATTGCCTTATCACTTGTTAGTTTTTGTAATACTGGTGTTAGCTTTTCCATTGATGTTAATAGCGAATCGACATCAAGCGACTGTAACACTTTTAATGCCCTATCACTTGTTAACTTGTTCAATATTGGAAGTAATTTCTCTGTAGCGTTTAATAACCCATCAACATCTAATGATTGCAACAAGCTTAATGCTCTATCACTTGTTAGCTTTTCAACTAATGGCCATATAGCTTGTATCTTTGTTACTTGATCCATTCCGAAAGAAATTAGTGCGTTGATCAAATCGGCTTTTTGAATGGCATCTACTATTGACATTGCTTGATCTGCAAGCGATAAAAGCTGATCTAATTCTCCCTTTTGATCCATTTCATTCATTTTGTCAACTAACTTTTCTATTATTGGTAATGAGTCAACTAATTTTGATAACCTCTGTATATTTTGTGGTTCTGTTAATTTTTCTAAAGGATCTGTGATTGCTTGTGCCAATTCCTATCTCCACAAATTTATTAATATTTTAATTTATATAGTTTAATTGTGGCTGAGTTTGTCGTAATTACATTTAGCTCATTAAAGTACCTGCAGGACATTTTAGAGAAATATAAGGATAAAAAACTTGTAGTCACTTTGCTAACTTATGCAAAAGCTCTGAAATCTAATATAAACCCTTTAACATTTGAGAACATATGGGTGAGGGCATACTCTCATAAGCCAGTAAAAATTAGTGGGCTTGATGAGGCTGATTCAGAATCTTTACTAGTCGCTCAAGAGCTTTCTGCTATATTAATTGCTTCAGACGAAAAAGTGGAGAAAGTAGCAAAAGAAATGAATATTAATGTTGTTCACTTCCCTTAGCTAACATTTTTAGTATAATTTGTGGAGGGAAGCTCCCTGGAATTTCTACTTTATCGTTAAGGACTATTTTAGGCACATTCAAAACCCTATATTTCTTGCCTAAATCAGAATAAGTTTCAACATCTATAATCTCTAAATTCACTTTTTCATTATATATTGGTAACTGATAAAGGAGCTCAGCCGCTATTGGGCATTTTGTACATTCGGGAGTAACAAAGAGCTTTATATTTCCAACTATTTTGGATGCAAGCTCTTTTTCCTTATCGTCAAGTTGAATTACATTATTAGAAATTCTTACTAGGGCATTTAAGAAAGGCCAGAACTCATTAACTATAGGAATTCCATAATAAGTGAAATAGAGCCTATTATCTTTATAGACTTTTATATATGGTCTATCGCAACCTTCTTTATTAATAATATTTAATTTATCTTTAAAATAATCTAAAATTTCATCACCTTTACAACTTTCTATAGTTATGTTATGAATGTAATTAATGTATTGTGAGACAATGTAATCATAGCTCATAAGAAATACCTCAAACTCTCTATTCCTTCTAACGCTTTAATTAATTTTTCTTCTAACTCCTTTCTATCGTTAAAATTCTTAATAACATACAATGTAGTTTTCGAAATCGAATATTCTAGAGGAGCACCCAAACCTTGAGATATCCTTAAAGCCCTTGCATATTTTATTCCCATACCTATAAGGTCGTCTAGGCTTTCATTTCCAGTAGGCAATGGAATAGGTAGTAGAACTTTTTTATCGTTTTCAATGAAAAACTCGTAATCATCCATGATTATTTTCTCTTTTCCTTCGCTTTCCTTTACTAATTGAAAACCTTTTTTATTTAAATAATCTGCTAGTGAAGACATTTTCCTCATTTATATATATCAACATCTAAGTCAAATTCTTGTCTGGCAGCATTAATTATAACTTCGCTTAAAGAAGGATGAGTAAAAATTGTAAAAGCCAAATCTCTTATTGTAACCCTTTTCCTTATTGCCAAAGCCATTATGTTTATCAATTCCTCAGCATTATCTCCCACAATTTCGCTATATACAATTGTTCCGTTCTTATCAATTCCTATTATTGCAAAACCTTCCCTTATCCCTTTTATTATTGCCCTTGTGTCGGCGTTAAAGGGGAATTTAAGGAATTTAACAGCCTTTTCTTTTTCTCCAACAATTCCTATTTGTGGATCAGTGTAAATTACTTGTGGCACCCCAGTATAATCCATATATTCGCAAGTCCCTATAGAGTTCAGTGACGCAACAATTGCCTCCATATATGCCACATGAGCCACTTTTTTCTCTTTATTAACAACATCACCAATTGCATATACGTTTTTGACGTTTGTTTGCATCCTTTCATTAACAATTATTCCATCCCTTCCTATTTCTATTCCAAGCTTCTCAAAGCCCTTTGGGTAGTTTGGCTCTCTTCCAGTTGCATAAACTACTATCTCTCCATCAAACTCACCCTTGTTTGTGACTACTTTCTCTCCAACAATCCTTTCAATCTTTACATTCTCTAGAATGTCAACCCCATCAAATTCCAGAGCATCAAGGAGGATTTTACGTGCGTCTTCAAGTAGTTCCTTCATCACTTTCCCCCTAGTTACAAGGGTTACCTTTGTGCCAAGCTTAGCAAATATTTGAGCAATTTCAGTCCCAGCTACTCCTCCGCCAATTACTACCATAGATGACGGTATGCTCTTCAATCTTACTGCTTCGTCTTCACTAATAGCATTTTCAATTCCCTCAATCTTAGGAGGTTTCGGTTTTGTCCCAGAAGCAATAAATATCTCTTTAGTCTTTATTTCCTTCCCATTTACATCTATTGTATTTTTATCTTTTATTACAGCCTCCCCTTCTATTGTTTCCCCGCCAGCATTTTCAATTAGTTTCTTACCTGCTGTACTTAGATAGTCTATTATATCGTCTCTTTTGGAAAAGAAATCATTTAATTTTAAATTAATTTCAATACCTTTATAATTCCCTATTTCGGACAAACGGGAATAGAAAAAAGAAATGTCATATAAAAAAATACTGGGAACGCATCCATAGTTTACACAAGTTCCTCCAAATCTGTCTTTTTCTATTACAGCTACTTTCTTGCCTCTTCTTCCTAATATAACTCCAGCAGTATACCCGGCAGTTCCTCCTCCAATCACTACTACATCATATTCCATGTCGGGTCAGAAGAACAGTGTTCTATCAGCTTCAAACACCAAGTCTATTAATGTTGACCCTCCAACTATTTCAACTCCGTCAACTACGTCACTTTCATTCATATGGCACATGTCTTTAAGGCTTTGGACGCATACATACATCTTTACTCCATTTTCCTTTGCCATATCGAAGAAGTGAATAAATGGATTTCCTCCTTTCTTTCTCTCTTCTTCCTGCCATTTCTTGCTTAATAATAATGGTCCTTTTATCATGAAGAACACTGAAGTTTCATATTCCATTGAAGCTGCGATTGACGCCATGAATAATGGTGCATATGTTCTATCCAAATCTTCTGGGCCGTGAGTCACTACTATTAGTACTTTTTGTTTCTTCTCCCCTTCACTCATTTTAGCCCCTCCTCACTACTATTTTAAAACACTAACTTAAATTTTTTATCTAACAAATTTACTCAATAAAAATTTTCATTACTTATCGTTATTCATATAGCTCAAAGTCATAATTTTGCTATTTAATCTTCTGTATATATATAGAAGATTTGCATTTACTAAGTTTAATTTATATTAAATAAAAGTGAAAATCCTTTCGAAATTATATTTAAAATGAATATAAGAAAAGCTTAAATAATTTGAGATAAAAAGTATAATTGGGCATAGGCCTTGAGTGAGCAGAAGAAAAAACTCTCAATAATTGTCTTCTCTGGAACTATAGATAAACTAATGCCAGTAGGAATATTGGCGTCCGGTGCAGCGGCAGCTGGATATGAAGTCAATCTGTTTTTCACTTTCTGGGGGTTAACAAATATAACTAAAACTGCGTTGCAAAATCAGCCAGCTCCAATTGATAAAAACTATGAGCAAATGGGACCAATGATGATGAAGAGAATGCAAGAGATGAAATATCCAATGTGGTATCAATTAATTCAACAAGCAAAGGAAATTGGGGAAGTAAAAGTATATGCTTGTAGCACTACAATGGAGTTCTTCGGAATTAAAAAGGAGGATTTAGCAGAGTTTGTTGATGATGTTGTTGGAGTTGCAACTTTTTTAGATAGGGCAGAAGGAGGGATTACTCTGTTTATTTGAGGTGAGAAGAATGACAGAAGTAAAAATTGCAAAAACTTTAGACGTAAGGGGGATGTACTGCCCAGGCCCAGTAATGGAAACAGCAAAGGCAATTAAACAGATTAATGTAGGAGAAGTGCTAGAGGTTCTTGCAACAGATCCTGCAGCAAAGCCAGATATTGAAGCTTGGGCTAGAAGAACTGGGCAACAAATATTAGACATTCAGCAACAAGGAGGAGTAACGAGAATTCTAATAAAGAGGGTTAAGTAAAAGTTATTAATTTATTTTT
>ERZ1684502.175-NODE-175-length-13353-cov-209.786660_pt1 | contig 13353 bp, 15 predicted proteins | sample MGYA00580192_ERZ1684502 | MGnify/ENA primary metagenome ERZ1684502 (study PRJEB41476, sample SAMN13258264) | hydrothermal vent metagenome | biome: caldera [ENVO_00000096]; feature: acid hot spring [ENVO_00002120]; material: acidic water [ENVO_01000358] | place...
ATAATATGAAAGAGGGCTTTAAAAGCCCTCAGATAATCCTCTAGGGAATGGGAAGGGTAATTTATCCAGTTCGTCTAACAAACGATGAATATGCAGGATAATCCTCTAGGGAATGGGAAGAGTTCTCCAAGTTCCTCAGGTAAGAAGTCATTATTCTCTATAGATAATCCTCTAGGGAATGGGAAGATATTACGATAAACAAAACAACAACACTTTCAGTCCCAATAGATAATCCTCTAGGGAATGGGAAGGATTTCAACAAAGTTTATTAATGAGAAACATTATCATGATAATCCTCTAGGGAATGGGAAGCAAAAGAAAGAAGAGAAGAAGGAAGAAAAGAAGTTCAATCTGTTAATCCTCTAGGGAATGGGAAGAACGAAATCAAAGCTTGTATTGTATTAACTGTTAGCGAGATAATCCTCTAGGGAATGGGAATTGCTTTCAAATTGTCAAAGTTTATTAATGAGAAACATTATCATAACAATATATGTTTTTCAAAAAGGAAGAGAGTCTGAAAGAACTGAAAGAGGTGAAAGAGGACATAGAGTGGACTATTAATGCTTTTGCTTTTCTCATTTTTGAGAAAAAAGAGCTAATTCATGTGTTGTTAAGAGAAATAATAAATAATAATAAGGAAAATTTCACTGAGGAGGATATAGAGAGATACAAAAAGTATTTAATTGATAATAGATTGACATTTGAAGAGTTCGAAAAAGACATTGAGAAAGTAGCTAAAGAGAAAAAGTATTGCAAATGTGAAGTAGAAGACGGGAAAATCAAATGTTATATTGATGAAAGGATATTGAAAGAGATTATACAAATCAGCAATAAAGATGAAATTGTGCTAGATAAGAATCTTGCTGAAGAGCTCTATAGTTCTCTTTTTGCATTTATGATGATATTGTACACTTACAAAGACATACTACTAAAGATTCAGAATGAAGAAGTAAAAGAGCTGAAAGAGAAGTTGTTGAAAGATTCAAATATTATTTCTATACTTAATTAGTCCTGATTTCTCTTAGTTTTTATGCTCTTCATCTAATAGAAAGGCTTAAATATGAGTAAAACGAATATTAGAAAGGGATAAATATGATGGAAAAAATGAAAGAAAAACTAAAAGATGGAAGTTACATAGAAGTTTCGTATATCAACCATCTTAGATCTAGGGAAATAGCAGAAAAAATAATAAATAGCTACTTACCTGAGGAACCAATCAGGGAAGAGAATCTCGACTTTACTAATTCGTATAAGATAACTGAGTTACAATATGGCAGTGACTTCTATTATATCATTGACTCTTTATGGGACTACAAGATAATACTAGTGCACGACAATAGCAGAAGAGTGAGGAAACTTGTAGATGAGATTGGCGATAAGGTGATTGAAGCAATGTCAAATTATTTCGAAAATGGAGACTTTGACGTCGATTATGGTGATGTGGACTGGTACTTTTCTGGCAATTTAAAAGAAGACGTCAAAGAAGGCGAAGATACATTAGAAATTGAAGTTGAAAAAGAGAAGTTTACAATATCTCCAGATATGTACAAGGATAATCGCGGGGATATGAATGCAAAAGTGAGCTGTAGCGAGTGTATGGACATTTTAATGAAGCTTGTTGAGAAAAAGTTTGAGTTAGAGAAAGGGATTGTTCTCAATTTCGGTTAAGCGGTGTTTCTCGATGAAGACTCTAACAGTTAGACTAGATAAACACTTGTTACACAGTTATTTATAACCGAAAAACTCACTCTTAAGGGTGGGGGAGAAGTCAGCCGAAAAAACAGAGAATGAAAAACTACAATAAAAAAAGCAAATACTTAAACCTTTCATTTCTATGTTTTCTACTGAACACGTTTCAATAAAAAGTTTATTAGTCTAGTAGTTAAAATTTAAGGGTGAAATCAAATGGAGGCCGATCTAAATAGTCCCGACTATCATTTCAACAGAGGTTAAAAGAGGCAACAAATATTATTTTTAACGGAATTGCGTTATTCGAATGTTGTTATTTAATATCTTATCCTAATGTTGAAGCAGTAAATCCTTATAATAAAGTTATAAGGACAGAGGTTAAGGAAATAGAGTATGAAAGCGAAAGTGTTGCTATTATTATAAATTATTATGACAACGGTACAGTTTTAATAAAGATTTATTTACCAACACTCCTGGTTTCTCTATTTAAATCATATCTGCATATTTGGTATAAAGAGAAAGAAAGTTAATTCGTTTTTTTTTTTTACATAGAGAAATTTCCCCTCGTGTTTCCCTACCCATGGTACTTTTCGATATTTCTCAACACTTTTAATTCCATGAGTAGGGTTAGCCCTAGGTGTGGAATCATCAGCTTCAACCACACCGCATGGGGCTCGGTCGAGCCCAACGCCATGGGGCTCCCATTTGAGACTGTAAGCTCCTCCCTCCACGCATTGTACATCATCAGAAGGAGCTTCATCCAGCTTTGCCTCAAGGTAATTAGTATTAACTAAAAGTATATAATTTTATCGCTATATTGGGAACAGCCTTTATTGTAATAATAGTCCGGATCATTGGGGTTTAGTTCTATTGCTTTATCGAACTCTTCTAAAGCTTTATTATAACGATCTAGCATGAAAAGAGTATGAGCTTTTCTATAGTTATATGTATTCTGCATCGTCGCGATCTAGTTTTATTGCTTTGCCAAATTCTTCTAAAGCTTCTTCAAAACGCCTTAACAAAAAAAGAGTATCTCCTTTAAGGAAGTGATAATTAGGGTTTTTTGGATCTAGCTCAATTGCTTTATAAAATTCCTTAATTGCTTCATCATAACGTTCAAATGCAAGAAACGTATCTCCTCTAAGGAAGTGGTGATCTGGGTTGTTTGGGTCAAGCTCTATAGCTATTTCAGCCTCTTTTAAAGCCTCTTCGTAACGTTTTAGCTCAAGAAGTGTGCTGCCCTTATAGTAGTGGTATTCTGAGTTATTAGGGTTGAGCTTTATAGCTAAGTCAAATTCTTTTAATGCTTCTTCAAATTGTCTCTGTTTAAAAAGCTCATAACCTCTGTTGAAATGATAGTCGGGACTATTTAGATCGGCCTCCATTTGATTTCACCCTTAAATTTTAACTACTAGACTAATAAACTTTTTATTGAAACGTGTTCAGTAGAAAACATAGAAATGAAAGGTTTAAGTATTTGCTTTTTTTATTGTAGTTTTTCATTCTCTGTTTTTTCGGCTGACTTCTCCCCCACCCTTAAGAGTGAGTTTTTCGGTTATAAGCAATTTTCATTTGAACCATCATTTAAAAAGTTAAAAACCTCACAACAATTAAGGAAACCTTGCTTTTAAAGAGAAGAGAAGATCAGAGACCAAGATTAAACCTTACATTTAAAAAATGGAAAGCCTCGCTTTTCAAAGCGGGGATGTTAATAGAAGTAGAAAAGCTTGTCAATCTTGATCTCATATATGCTTTTCTAAGATGTGTAGGAGACCACCATTTAGCGATAGCCTGGAAGCGATAAACCTCTCTAAACTATGTCTTCCACGGGATAGAGATAACAAGTTGTACACCCAGTGTGCAACTGAACAAAAAGGATGTAGTCCCGAACCAGTGATCCGCACTGAAGAAGCCCTCGCACTTTAGTGCGGGGAGGAGGTCAGAGTGAAGCTTAAATATATGCCTATACACAATTTAATATAGGTGTTACATATATGTCCGAGACCCTTTCTGTTAAGTTTGAAGCAAATGAGAAACTAAACGAAAAAATTATTCAAGTATTAAAACCAATAATAGAACCGCAGTTCGAGGAGTTGTTAGTTGTTCCAAAGCAAGTAACAGTTCCTATCCTTCAGATGTTAGTAATGGCTCCATACAAGATATTTTCCGAATTTCAGAAATTTTATAATAGCCAGGATAAGGTAATTCTGTTCATATCAAAAGATCTGTTTGGCGAAGAGACAGAGAAGCAAAGAGAAGCAATAATAAAAATTGATAGAAAAGAATTCGCCGTGTTCTTTATTACAAGGACATCAAGAAGGATTTATAAATATGTATTCAGTTATGAAGAAGGAGAAAAAATGTTTCCAGCAAATTTATCATTTTATAGCACTAAAGATGCTAAGTATATTTATCTCGATAATGATAACTATTATTATCAAGATTTAGACACGAGAATATTAAAAACAATATTTGGTGCAAAAGTAAGCCTAGGGAAAAGTACAAAGATTGGAAACTTCATTATAGTTGAATTAACGGATTATGAAAAACTATTCTTCTGGTTTAATGAACAAACAAACATAAATGGTATAGATGTGCGGGAATTATCAATAAAAGGTGTATACTACTTATATGCAGAAAACGAAGTTAGTTTTGGAGAGTCTATTTTACCAAAGGGAGAATATTTGCTTATAAACGAAAATCTCGTTCTTCAGAGCGGAGATGGTAAAGCCTATCCCTTTCGGTTTCTCATACCACTCATGACGAATTATGCTTAGTAATTCTTTCTCATTTTTAAAACAAGGCTTATTCTCAACTAACCAATTAACAACAAACTGTTTAGCTCTAGTATATACATACGCATAGTGGATAAACTCGTGGCTAGGAGTAATTTTCATCTGCACCGTGATTTGAAATCCAGTTGTCCTAGTCACAAAAAAAAAGTTTAACTTGGCTTTTTTAAGCTTTGTCATCCCTACTTTAAAAAGTAATACTTTAAGTTGTAAAGATTAAACATCACAAGTTTGCGGTTCTGCCCACCACGTAATTGCTAAAGTGTTGAGGCTGTACTCCCCTATATCGCTTAATGGTGTTATTATCAACATATCGTCATCCTTTCTTCTATAGTTGGGATCGACGACGATCTCAGTGTTTATGAATCTTCTGAGAAAGTCAATAATTTTTTGGTCTGCTTCGTTAACAAATACTATTTTATCGTAGTGGCTTAATTTCTCTTTGAGATCCTCTTCAGTTTCAATCTTATTTACAATGAAACAAGTCCAGTAGTTTTTTACTATTTTTGAATCGATTGATTTTGACACAACAAGGATTCCTCCCATTTTAATCCCCCCAGATTAAATTCGCAAAACAGATATAAAAATTTTTTGGTTTTGCACACGTATTTTAGTTATAAGGTGTTAGTGACTGGGAACACCAAGAAGCGAAAACTCAGAATAAATCCGTTTTTAATAAATAAAAAACATATGCTAATTTTTCTTGGGAGATAATACCTACTTCCATGATAGAAAACTTTAAATATCAGTTCTGGATAATTAATAATAGGGTATGGAGACAGAAACCTTTTAAGTATGAATAACGACGAATTATTTTGAGAAAAGATGGGCAGAAAGACGAGAGCTCGTGCAATTATGTGGGTATTACTCTAAGTTACACAAGCAATGAGTTTGTCCAGATGCATCCCTTGTGCTATTGGGGATAAACGTCGCTTATGATACCTAGTGCGGGGAGGAGGTCAAAAAAAGTCTTGATAATGATGAATAAGAAAAGTGATATGGATAGATTTTTATGTTAATTTTAACAAATACCTCTCTTTAAATATTAAGTTTGATTTTTGCTTCATTATAATTTTTCTCAATTAGCTCTACAATTTTTTCTTTTTCATTTGAAATATTATCCTTACTGATTAGTTTCTCAAGATCTCTTTTCTCATCTTTCACTATAAATATCCTTTTGCCAATTAATATATTATATAAATTGATACTATTATTTTTAGATAACAAATCTATATAAAATCCATTACTATCATCTTCTATGATTTTTGTTTCATTCATCCTATAATATAAAACAATATTTATTGCATCAAAAATTTCGAAGTCATTATCATCTATCTCGATTTTTAAATATTCTTTATCTTTTAATTGAGAAATTAAATATGTTAGACCAGCTTTAAGCAAATCTATTTTCTCCATATTTTTATCCCCATATAATTATTGGTAATAGTTATATTTAAATTTTTCGATTATCGGTGTTAAGCAAATTAGTCTTGATTTTTTTCAAGTATTTTATTTTCTTTGGGTTATTCATGATAAAACTTAATTTCTAGAAATGAAAAAGTACTATAAGCAAAAACTCAAACAGTGTATTCAAAGTGACGCTAAAATGAGTACTACAATTTTTCTTTAATCTAGAAATAATAACTGGTATTGGAATTCCGTTGGGGACATTTTTACCCCCAAGGAGCCGTTTAAAAGGTGAAATTTAGGTATTTTTTTAACTTTTTTGCAAAAGAAATGAAAAATACCGTTGGGTTCAAAATTACGAATTTCCCTTGGGGGTAAAATTACCCCCAAGGGAGTTTATCATTATAAAATCCCTTCATTTTTTACTTTTTCTTGTAAAAATTAAATAAATCTAGAAATTTTCACATCTTAACGTTCACTTGAGGAGTGAAATTATTCATAATAATAGAAAAGTTTAAATATAACCCTTCCCATATATAATAATTGGGTAAGAATATGAAAATTGTAACTCCTAAAGAAATATTCGTGATAGAAGAAATGATAAATCAAGCTAAAAATAAGTTACTAATAAAGATAAAGAAAGATTGTGTCGAGATAAGCGGAACTTTATTCCCTAAAGAAGGGTCATTAAATCTTAAAATAGATAATGAGAATGCTAATAAGGTTGTCTCGCTTTTATATAAAAAAGGGTATGTTCCATTTTATATAGATGTTAATTCAAATACAAACGAGCAAACATTATATTATATCGGGAATGATGCGAATTTCATGAACTTTATGAGGAGAATTGTTCTGTTATTCATTTTCAGAGAAGTTGAGAAGGATGATAGCAAATTTGAAAAGATTGCCGATTTGGTAATGGATTACCTTGGATATATTGATATTATGTTTTGGTATTCAAAAGCGTTATATAGAAAGAAAAAGACTTTAGAAATGTTCGAAAAAATGTATTTAAGCTAATCAATCTTTTTTATTCTTTTTTTTTTTTGTAATTAATATTGTATATTAACTCTAATTATTATCATTTATCTTCCATTAACTCGAACTCCCAGTCTACAATCCTGTCTATCACTTCTTTAGTAACTGTTGGTACATTATATGCAAGTTCTTTTGTAGGGAATTCGCTTACAGTCCCATTTTCAAAATAAAAGGTCTTTATCTTTTTTTCGTTTATTGTTTTTACAGTTTCCTCAATTACCTTCTCGATAGTTGGACTGAGTGATTCCTTATTGAATATCTTTTTGATCAAATCAGTAACTTTCTCTTTGCTTGGCTTGTATCTGACTAGATCGCCTAGAAATGCTGCCATTAAGTCGGAATGAGTAGAGACCACAAACTTGTATCCGTGCTGGACTAAGCTTAGCATTGCTAGTAGCAACAGAATCTGATAAGCTAAATGAAGCTGGGACTCAGGTTCTTCAATCAAAACTAATGCAGGGGTTTCCACATCCGCAAGAGGTAATAAAATATTAAATATCTCGTTTATCATTGAGGAAACATATTTTGGTTCTATTGTAATACCATTTACCTTGAATTTAAGTCCACTTCTTTCCTCACTAATTATTTCGATGCCAGTAATTGACTGTATTATTCTAAGTATTTCTTTATTTTGTATCATGTCATATAATCCGTTCTCTAATGGACTCTTTACTCTGTCTAAAGAAAGCATATAGCTTAACGTTGAAGCCCCTAAATGCTTAAATAATATGTATAAATCATTATGCAACTCAAGAGGCAAAGATTGATAATTATCAATTAATTGAGAAACAATGAGCCTCTCATTTGGAATAAATAAAACATTTTTTACTCCAACCCTTTCCTTAAATTTCTCCATTACTAGAAACATTTTATCGTGAAACACGTTCTTAGTAATGAATGATTCAATTCTAGGTGTTTCCATATTCTTTATTTCATCTTCGTTTAACAATTTCTCTCCTACTCGTTCTTCGTTAAGATTAATCTTTGTTTTAATTATTAATTGATTATCTGTATAAGAATAATACCCATTGACTGAATAGTACATACTACCTAAATTTGCACAATTAACGTCAAAGTATGAAAAACCTATGTCTAAAGAGTTTAATATATCTTCGACTTTCACACCATCAATATAAAGTTCTGAAGAATCAGAGTAATTTATTGCCTCTTTCAATACGTCTAATTGTACCCTCTTCATAGCCTTTTTCAATTCTGGTATAATGTTAAACTTCTCTTGAATTATTATTTTATTATCTTCGACTGACGCAGTAATGTTAAACTTGTTATTCTCATTAATAACTTTCAACAAGTTGTTTAATGTTGTTTCATGCAATACATTATATCTGTCTTTGAGACTTGATATATAAGAAATCAGAATATCTGTACCAGTAGTGACTAAGCTTAATATTTTATCTCTCAATTCGAGAAATTCATACGTTCCGTCGGCAAAAATTAATGAACTATAAATTGTCTTTAATGTAAAAGATTTTCCAGTTGATGGTAAACCTAGAAAAAGGTTGAAATCCCCTAGTTCAAGTTCAGCGTCTTTTATCGGGCCTACATTTACAAGTCTAATTTTCATATTCACATTCAAATAAAAATCAGAAAACAGATATTTAAATTTTTTCCTCCTATTGAGTTTTGTAGAAATGGATAACTTTAAAATGAATTAAATAATCCTAAGACCAAAAGATTTAAATATAAGCAAATATAAAATATAATAACAGGTGAATAAAAATGGCTGAAACCCAAGAAGAAATAATATTAAATAAATCAATTTCTTTTAACTCAAAAGAATATCCTAAAGAAGTACAAGGAACTCTAACAATAAAGGATAGCTTTGTCATTGATCTAGAAATTGAAGTTGTAACCTCTAGTTACTATGCACCTGCATCTAACACTAGAGAAAATGAAAGACTATATATCTATGTTGTTCCAGGGTCTTTAATAAGAGTAAATCATGAATATAAATATGTCCATCCATCATTTAATGATGATCACAAAAATGTTAATTTCAAACAAGAATTTGAAATAAATGAGGACATCGAGGGGCCTGAATGGTTTGAAAATAAATGGTTATCAACATGTACAGATAAGGACTGGGAGAAGGATCCTGAGGGATGTAAGAAACGCATAGAATTTTTGAGAGATCTCTCTCAAAACAAATTAAGTGTAGAGACGTTCAAAGAGATGCTAAAAGACTTACTAGATAATATGATGCCGACAGTTAGTGATGATGAAGAGCTATTCGATAATGGCAATAAATTTGTAGCTGATGTATTGCAGTTCATTAAGGATAAAATAGTTGATAGGATAGCTGAAGTCTATGTTGTTGACCTAAACTAATCTTTTTTCTTTGAAAAGCGGGGGAAAATTCCCCCTTTAATATTCGTAGAGATGAAAAACTTGGAAGTCAAAACTGAAAATGTTAAAAAAGAAGAAAATTAAATACTCTACTATCATTCCTCAGGATTGCAAAAATCAAGATTTTCATCATCCATACATTCTGATTATTTAATGGTGGTTGGACACATATAGATCATGAAGTCTGTGTTTCTTATGCAAAAAGCTAATAATATTAATATTGCAGAAGAGTTTTAATACCAGGAGAATGTATCCGTGGAGATTAAACCACTAACGAATGTTATCCAAGTTAAAATAAAAGTTTATTATTAAGCCATTTATTTTTTCTTATCCATAACGCTGTTTATTTCTCCGCAGAGAAGTGCTGATCGAAGACAGTTTACCTCTCTGCAAAGGGCGGACAGATTTGCCCAAACTGTTCAACCCCGTCCGATCTCAGTAACACCCAGCTTCATCACTTTTCAGCTGAGGAAAAACTCATCATTCATCTACACCAGTTGGTCTAATCATAAAATCGCTTTTCAACTTATTCCGCAAAATATTTTTCGAATTGATACATATTAAAACTTTCTATTCAGTTAACTCACATTAACTGAACAATTTGACGATGTTTTTGAGGTTCAAAGTAGATAGTCCTCCTAGCATGTTTTAGAAGAACAAGGAGGAAATGTCAATACAAATTGAAATCCAGAGAGAAAAAGAATAGATAAATTGTAGATTTTAATTTTACTGCCAAAACAAAAATAACGCAACGGTTTCTTCGGTTTTTTATTATGTTAAACAAGCCCGAAAGAGAATTAATAACCTCTAATAATCTAATTACAATGTTTAAATACCTCTTTTTACTTTTAGATGGTTTAGTGGTGATTATATTATGAAAATCATTAATAGAGTGTTATATTATTCCACTATCACCATCACGGCGTTCGAGGGTGACCTTGGCACCCTCATATTCTCGGGTAGATGTATATGAGTGCGTCTCTGTTATATCGCTTTTAGTTTTGCAACCTCACTTCTCACCCATCCCCCTTTCTAGGGGGATATACGGGTTCATCGATGTGCAAGATACTATTCTCTTCAACAGTTAATAAGTTTTGTGGTTTAAAAAGTAAGCGAAAATAACGAGAAGTAATTAGAAATTGGAAAAGGCTAGGACAACTAGATTTTCAGTAGTAGTTCAAATGAAAGTTGCTCCTAGCTACGAGGTTAAACACCTTATATATGTGTTCACAAGGACTTTCGTTTTTTTATAGACCGAAAATTTCTCTAAATAAACGTTTCACTAAGGATTTCTATAGAGCTAATGAAACCAAGAAATTTAGGTATAAATATTTTTGATAAATCAAACTATAAAATAAAAAAAATATATATAAATTAAGAAGGAAAAAATCATTTTGGTATTAGAACAAATACCTCTCCTTCACTGTTTTTTCTCTTTGCTGTTACTATAAATGTGTCTTTATTTTCATTGATACTAATCTCTAAATTCTCTTCTTTTTCGAGATTAAGAAGAAGTTTTAATTGTTCTATCTCTTCTCTTATTTCCTTTAATTTTTCACTCATTTCTTCCCATCTAATTATAAAATAGTATAAACTGATATTTAAATTTTTCTGTTTCATTCAACTTTTTCTTTAATCATTTTTAGAATATGAAAACTTCTGACCTCCTCCCCGCCCTTAAGGGTGAGGTTTTCGGTTATAAACTTTATCCTCCCCGCTTTGAAAAGCGAGGCTTCCTTAATTATTGAGAAAAAAAAGTTATTTATTTATGAGATTTATGAGAAACTGAGTATAAAACTTCTCCCTTATCGTTATTTACTTTCATGTTTAAGAGACCGTTAATATCATTAATAGTTATTATGATATCATTTGTTTCTATACCTTGGTTTTCCATATCTCTTGTAATTGAATCTTTTAGTTGTAGATATCTAGATAAAATTATAGCTTTTCTTTCGTCGCTTTGGAACGGAATATTCTCGGTTAAGAAGTAGTAACACATATCATATAAAAATACTGCAGAGCAAATATTTAAATTTTTTTAATCTATTAGAGCAATGCAACTAAAGGTAGAATTATCGGGACTAGCATAGACAAAACTAACCCGCTTGCTACAGCACTCATAGCGTACTCATTTCCTAGAAGCTCGATATAGAGAGGGAGGATTGCGTCCATGCTTGCTGTACCACCAACAGCAATTGCACCAATTGGAGAAACTCTAGCACGGAAAAAGAGGGGCAAAAGCACGAATGCCACTTCATCTCTGAAGAAGTTTACAAGAAAAGCAAAAACACCAGCAACGCCCCCATAGGTGTTTGCAATAAAAGGGGCTGTGTATGTAACCCACCCAGAGCCCAAAGTAACTAGCAGGATCTCTTTAAATGGGAAAAATGGAGTTAAGATAATTGAAGTTAGGATCGCCCCTGCAACATCAGCAATGACTGAGAACATTGCGAAGCCAAATGCTTTTTTTATAGCCTCTAACTTCAAGTCTTCCCCGATTTGTATTCCACTCACTACAATCAAGGCAACAAGCTCATAATTTATTGCGGACATAATAACATTTGATGGTAGTGCTCTAAACAGCATTCCTATACTCATGCCAACAATAAAGGGGAGTATATATTTAAACTGTGACTTCAAATTTATTTTTTCCCAGTTACTTTTCCCCTTTGCAGAAAGGAAGAAACCTAGAAAATATGTTATAGCAATAAGGAGGGGTGCTGTAAGAAGTGATAAAAAGAGCAGATAAACAATTTGCCTACCACCTATTCCGCTTCCTCCCCATAAAGAAATAGTAAATATCATGAGGATTACTGTTACATTCAAGATAGCTGAAGGTATCTTTTTTATAAAAAACTTTCCTATTATCATTGAAATTATGAAAAGGAAGATGAAAAGGAAGAGGGAATAATCCATTTCTTACCAACTCAATATTATTTTTTCTTTATTTAAAAGTATTATTATTGAATATAAAAGGAAGACAGACAACACATAGAAAAATTTATAAAAGAGTATATTAGAAATATAAGTTGGATTAATAAAATGAAATTAATCATAGTCATTTTTTTGATTATTTTTATATTACTTACTCCAGTCTATTATTCTGCAAATAGAGGAACTATTCATATTAATGATATTTTAACAATAAATTTGATAGGAAATGGGAGCGTAATATTGCATTTACAAAATGGCACTGAAGAAGAGTTAACGACATCGACTTCTATCAAAGTTTCAAATGGAACTTACGTCTGGATTACTTCAACTGTACCATTTATGGTAGACAGATGCACAATGGTTACTAACTATTTTGGAGAAAACGTAACAGCAAATACTGTATGGGACATTACATTCAATCCAAAAATGCCACAAGAAGGATATACCAATATTACTGTGGTATTGCTTAATCAAGGGGTTGTAAATATGGTTGTGTATAATGACACTACACGTTTAACTCTTGTAGCAATTAACCATACAGAATCATTCTTAGTACCTAAGGGGTATTCCATTTCTTTCTACTCAAATGAAAAATTCCTTCTAATTGATAAGAATGAAGGGTATTCATTTAGTTATCATTATGGGACAGAGTACTTACAATACTTTGACTACCGAGCAGTCGAACATAATATAACAGCATTTATTGTCTTCTATATACAACAACAAACTATTGTTACGACACCAAGTAACACAACATTAACAGTTACAATACCAGTAGTACTCAACAATTCTCAACATAATACTATAAATGCATTAACTGTGCTACTACAAATAATATTAATTATTTCCGCCGTTCATATTCTTATGAAAGAATTTAGAAAGAAGAAAACCTGACCGTTCCCCAGATGATGGTGGTCTCTGATATTTTATGTTGATTTAGGATAACCACCACCATCTGGCTCATCACGGCTACACTCCAGCCCCCTCACAGCAGTAGCTCCTCCCTTGTCGCCAAGGGATTCATAGCCCTACTGGTCTTGGGAACTGGAGCCCACTAAATAATCACAACGTAGTAGAGTATTTAAGCTTAACTATAATCACTTTAAAACATGATATTTCATATCAAACT
>ERZ1684502.176-NODE-176-length-13322-cov-1508.666089_pt1 | contig 13322 bp, 16 predicted proteins | sample MGYA00580192_ERZ1684502 | MGnify/ENA primary metagenome ERZ1684502 (study PRJEB41476, sample SAMN13258264) | hydrothermal vent metagenome | biome: caldera [ENVO_00000096]; feature: acid hot spring [ENVO_00002120]; material: acidic water [ENVO_01000358] | place...
TTAAATTCGAATAGGTAATTTTTTAAGTTAAACAATCATGTGTTGAAGTGGTGAAGGTTTTGGTTTTTGAGGAAGATTGGGAAGAAGAGGAATTCGACGAATTTGATGAGGAAGATTGGGAAGAAGAAGACTTCGAAGAAGATGAATGGTAATTAAAATAAAGTTTTTTCTGATTTTATTTTGATAAAGGGTGTTGCTATGAGAGTTGCTGTAATTAACTACGATTTTTGTAAGCCAGATAAGTGCAACCTGGAATGTATTGCCTTTTGTCCTATTAATAGGTCAGGTGGTAAAGCTATCGAGCTCGCAGAGATAGTTAAGGGCAAACCCGTAATTTATGAAGAGACATGTATAGGCTGTGGCATTTGTATTAAGAAATGTCCTTTTGAAGCAATTGATATTGTTAATCTTCCAGACGAATATGGAGAAGATGTTATACATAGATATAAGATAAATGGGTTTAAGCTCTTTGGTTTGGTTACTCCTAAGCGCGGATACGTGATTGGTATATTAGGTAAGAATAGTACTGGTAAGTCTACTATTCTTAGAATTTTGAGTGGAGAAATAATTCCGAACTTTGGTGATCCACAAGCTAAATTGACTACAGATGATGTTCTTTCTCATTTTAGAGGTAAAGAACTTTATGATTATTTTTATCAATTATATAATAAAAAACTTAAGATAGCGCATAAAATTCAATATGTAGAGTATGCCTCGAAGTATATCAGTGGTAATGTTAGTGAATTACTAAAGAAAGTAGATCAGAGAGGAAAAGTTGACGAGGTTAAAGAGTTACTTAATATGAAAAACTTTTGGGATAAAGATGTAAAATATCTTAGTGGTGGCGAATTACAAAAGTTATTAATAGCAGCTACTTTACTTAAAGAAGCTGACGTATATTTGTTTGATGAACCTGCTTCTTATTTAGATATTAAAGAAAGAATAAACATGGCTTATGCAATAAGGGAAATGACTAAAGGCAAATATGTATTAGTAGTGGAACACGATTTAATTGTTCTTGATTATCTTACGGATTTGGTAAATATAATTTACGGTAAAAGTTCTGTTTACGGAAGAGTGTCAAAAACTTATAGCAATAGAGTTGGAATAAACAATTTCCTAAGAGGATTTTTGCCAGCAGAAAATGTTAAAATTAGGCAAGATGAGATTAAGTTTAACCTTAAAGATCTCACAGATCTAGATTTTAATCCACATGCAGCACAAAAAGTTATTTGGACAGATATAACTAAAAATTTAGATAAGTTCTACCTTGAGGTTAAAGGTGGTTTTGCGAGAGAAGGAGAAGTCATAGGAATCGTTGGCCCAAACGGAATAGGAAAGACTACATTTATGCGTATTTTAGTAGGTGAAATTAAGCCTGACACCGGAGAAGTACTAACAGAAGGTTTAACATTAGCTTACAAACCACAAAAGATTGTACCCGATTTCGATGGCACAGTCCAGCAATATTTAGAGAATGTAAGGAAAGACGTACTTTCTTCCTCCTCCTGGTTCTTTGAAGAAGTCATAAAAAGACTAAATCTACATAGGATTTTAGAGTCTAATGTAAAGGATCTTAGTGGCGGAGAGTTACAGAAACTATATATAGCAGGTACTCTAGCTAAAGAAACAGATATTTATGTGTTAGACGAACCATCTTCGTATCTTGATGTAGAAGAACGTTATATAGTGGCTAAAGCAATTAAGAGAGTTACAAGAGAAAGAAAAAGTGTTACTTTTATGGTTGACCATGATTTGGCATTACATGATTACATAGCTGATAGAATCATGGTATTTGTAGGCCAACCAGGGTTTCATGGTATTGGCAAAACACCACAAAGTCTCATCAATGGTATGAATGAGTTTCTTAAAGAGTTACAAATTACATTTAGGAGAGATATGGAAACTGGGAGACCTCGTGTGAATAAACCAGGTAGCTACCTGGATAGGTTACAAAAAGAAAGCGGAGAATACTATTCGTTAAAGACGATAAAAGAAGAATCCACATAAAGTTTTTATGTGTAGAAAGTATTAAGTATTCGATGAGAACAACTATAAGTGTTATAAAAGCGGACATTGGAAGTCTAGCTGGACATCATATAGTTCATCCTGATACAATGGCAGCGGCTAATAAGGTCTTAGCGTCTGCAAAGGAACAAGGAATAATAATAGACTACTATATAACACATGTAGGAGACGATTTACAATTAATAATGACTCATACAAAAGGCGAGCTTAACACTAAAGTACATGAAACTGCTTGGAATGCTTTTCAAGAAGCTGCAAAAGTAGCTAGGGATTTAGGCTTATATGCCGCAGGTCAAGATTTATTATCAGATTCATTTTCAGGTAATGTTAGAGGTTTAGGACCAGGAGTAGCTGAAATGGAAATAGAAGAAAGAACCTCAGAGCCTATTGCTATATTTATGGCAGATAAAACAGAGCCAGGAGCATATAACTTACCCTTATATAAGATGTTCGCTGACCCTTTTAACACACCCGGTTTAGTTATAGATCCATCAATGCATGAAGGATTTAAGTTTGAAGTTTTAGACGTTTATCAAGGAGAAGCAGTAACGCTTAGCGCTCCTCAGGAAATCTATGACCTATTAGCTCTAATTGGAACACCTGCAAGATATGTAATAAGGAGAGTATATAGGAATAGTGATAATATGCTTGCAGCAGTAGTATCTATAGAAAGACTTAATCTAATTGCAGGGAAATATGTAGGAAAGGATGATCCGGTAATGATTGTTAGATTACAGCATGGGTTACCAGCATTAGGAGAAGCCTTAGAAGCCTTTACATTCCCTCATCTAGTCCCAGGGTGGATGAGAGGAAGCCACTACGGTCCATTAATGCCAGTATCACAAAGAGATGCAAAAGCTACTAGGTTTGATGGTCCACCAAGATTATTAGGTTTAGGTTTTAATGTAAAGAATGGAAAACTAGTCGGTCCATCTGATTTATTTGATGATCCTGCATTTGATGAGACAAGACGTTTAGCTAATACCATTGCCGATTATATGAGGCGTCATGGTCCATTCATGCCCCATAGATTAGAACCTACAGAAATGGAGTACACAACATTACCTCTAATATTAGATAAACTAAAGCCAAGATTCCAGAAAGAGAGTGATGTATATAAAGTAAAAGAAAGTGTATATGCCAAAGAAGAAAGTCAAGGTCATGATTAATTTTTTCTTCTTATTTCCTTACTTTAACTTAAGGTGAAATAATTGGGTAATGTGTACACAAAGGACATTAAAAGAGTAGCAATTCAATTATATGAGAAATTTAAGGATCAATTGTCTACTGAGTATGAAACTAACAAAAAAATTGTAGATAGTTACATAGATGTTCAATCGAAAAAAGTTAGAAACAGAATAGCGGGATATTTGACTAGGTATGCTAAGATGCAGAAAAGTCAAGCTAAAAAGGAGACTACTGAAGAATATATTGAAGGCGAAGAATAAATAATGGTAAACATTATTTTTAAGGGGCCTCTAGCTAACTCTTTTGGGAAAGAGAAAATTAGTTTGCCCAGTTCTTATTCTAGTATTTACGAATTGTTAAAAGATATTGATATAAATGGAATTTTAATTAGTAATGGTAGAATTAAATCAGGATATATAATTTTAATTAATGGAAAAGATTATAGATTATTTAAAAATATTAGGATAAATGATAATGATACAATAGAAATAATTCCAATTAATCATGGTGGATAGATAAATGTACGTTAAAGAGCTTTATGAAGACGATTTTAAAAAATATATAAGTTTTGACTCAAAGTGTATAACTCAAGTAGTTGATTTTATCCCTGATGATATAATGCTAGCCCAGGTTTGTGAAATCTTTTATTATTATATTAATTCTTCAAAGAATTTAAAAATAAAATCACCTTCTATGTTTTTTCTATCTTTATTATATAGCTCTTCAAATATTAAAGATATATTAGATCAAATAACTAAATCTTCAAGAAAAATTCTCGTACATTGTTGTGAAAATGAGATATATAACAATACAAAAATAACTAGTAAAGAAACAAGGTTAAAACTTAGTAAAGTGGCTATAAATTCACTTGACTCTCTATTATAATAATGTTGTAGTAAGTTGTATGAATAATAGGTATTTCGCATTAGTTTTACTACTTTTAGGAGGTTATTTGCTTTTAAATTCTATGCATATACTCTCGTATAACCCTATATATTTATTAGCTATTTTAATTTCATTAATTTTAGCTCTCATTATTATATCTAAATTAAAGATAGGAAATAAAATAGAAAAAATTTTACTTAAATCATCAATAGAAAGTTCATTATATACAATACAGCTAGGAGACGACGAATATTATTTCATGGGTTTTAAAGTAATCGGAAAAGAAAACAGTGAAATGAAAGTTGATTATACTAAAGAATTAGAGCAAGCAATTGAGACTGTTCAACGGAATAAGACTAGATATCTTAAGGTGGCCATAATTACGTTACTAGATCCTTTACCGGGTAGTGCAATTCTCTTCTATGTTAAAAAAGATAAGAATACTGACAAGGAGTTTTTGCTAAATGAAGCTATAGTGATAAAGACTACAATAGAAAGCGTGGCCCCCCATATTTCGCTTGAGCCCATAGGATTAAATACTAACTTAATTTTGCCGATACCTAAAGTATTAGGAAGTGTTATATATGGGGGGTATGTGAGCCAAAAAAAGTTTGATATAAAATCTGATCATAACATTTTTGGAGAGTACGATATTGAAATTGGAAAAATAATTGGAAATAATGAAATGCCTATAGGTATTAGATCAGATGACGTCTTTAAGCATGTGGCTATATTTGGCTCTACAGGGAGTGGAAAATCAAACACTTCAATATTATTAGCTAAAGAACTTTATAAAAAAGGATTCGATATAATAATTCTGGATTGGCATGGAGAATATAGACAAGCGTTGCCAGAATTTAATTCTTATGGAGAGAAAAACTATCTTACGCTTAATCCTATTGATGTAGATGATCTAACAACTATTGATATAACAGAAATTATTGGAGATGTATTGGAGTTAACAGAACCTCAGAAGTTTATATTGTATCTTGGCCTAGAAGTACTTAATCAAATGAAAGAATTTGATTTTAAAGCTTTGCTTCAAGTTATATCTTCAAGCCTTTCAGATAATACCTTTATGCAGAGAGATATAAAATTTGCATTAACAAGAAAAATTATCATGTTATTTTCTGGGTTAGGAGAGAAACTAATATCTTCAAAAAACGGATATACATATAAAGACCTAGGAGAGAAGTTAAAAGGAGGAAATATAATAGATCTAAGCTTTATTAGAAATATAAAGCTTAGAAAGTTATACGCAATAATGATCTTAAAATTCTTACTGGAATACATAGTAGAGACAAAAAACAACTCAAGAAAAATATTTATAATCATAGAAGAAGCTCAGAACTATTTCAATCAATCAAATGTAATCATAAATAAGGCTTTACAAGAAATTAGGAAATTTAATGTTGGAATATGCATTATCTCGCAGAGTCCCTCAAATGTAGACCCTGAAGTTATAAAAAATACTAATATAAAGATAGTGCACTCTATAAAATCAAATATTGATAAAAAAGTTATAGCCGATTCATTATCTTTGGACAAGGAGGAAATTCAAATACTTGATAAATTAGATGTCGGAGAAGCTATATTAGTAGCCCCAAATCTTAGAAAAGAAGTGATAGTGAAGATAAAAAAAGTTTAGTCTTCTTCTCCCGATTTCTGTTCAGGTTTCGATTCAGATTTTGACTCTGATTTCTTTCCTGCTGCTATTAGATCGTCTATTCTAAGTATCAATGTAGCTGCTTCTGTTGCTGCTTTTATTGCATTCATTTTAACTGTTGCGGGTTCAATAACGCCCGATTTCCACATATCTTCTACTTGACCAGTAAATACGTTTATACCATACCATTTGTTAGTTTCATTTTCATGAGCGCTCCTTAACTTTACTAACAAATCGATAGGATCATATCCTCCATTCTCTATTAATATCATAACTAAGTTTTCTAATGCAGTTGCATAGGCTTCAATAGCTAATTGTTCCTTCCCACCTATCTGTGGTGCAAACTTTCTTAGTCTTTTCGCAATCTCTAGTTCAACTGCTCCTCCGCCTGCTACTACTCTACCATCCCTTATTACATCTGCTACTGTACCTAGTGCATCCCTTAGTGCTCTTTCTGTTTCATCAACTACTCTTTCTAATCCTCCTCTTATTAGTATGCTGACTGCTTTTGGATTCTTAGCCCCTTCAACGAATACCATTTTATCTTCTCCAACTTTTCTCTCTTCAACTAACGCTGCATATCCTAGGTCTTGAGAAGTTAATTCATCAATATTAGATACTACTCTTCCGCCAGTAGCTCTAGCTAATTTCTCGAGATCGCTCTTTTTAGCCCTTCTTACTGCTAATATACCTTTCTTTGCTAAATAGTGTTGAGCTACTTCATCGATACCTTTCTGGCATATTACAACGTTTGCACCAGTGGCCGCAATTTTGTCTACCTTTTCTCTAAGTATATTTTCTTCTTCTTCAAGGAACTTTTGCATCTGAGTTGGATCATTTATACGTATTTCAGCATCTAATTCGGGTTTTTCTACCTCTAATGAAGCATCGAGCAGTGCAATTTTAGCATTTTCTACTCTCTTTGGCATACCTGGGTGGACTACTTCCTTATCAACTACTATTCCATAAATTATCTGTGTGTCGTTTATGCTTCCGCCATGTTTTTTAACTATTTGTATATTATCTAAATCTACGTACCATTTGTCACCTCTTAATTCAGCAACTTGAGTTACAGCTTTTGCTACTATGTCAGCCAAGTATTCTCTGGCTCCTGCAACGGCCTTGCTATTTAAGGATGTCATGGCAACTTTTTTAAGTAAATCTATATCATTAACTGAAACTTTTTGAGCAATTTCTTCAATTGTCTTGAGTGCTTGTTCTTCTGCTTTCTTATAACCGCTTACAACAATTGTAGGATGAATTTCTTTATATAGTAATTCTTCTGCTTTCTTTACTAATTCACCGGCAAGTATAACTGCAGTCTTTGTCCCGTCTGCAGTTTCTTCGTCTTGCCCCTTTGCTATTTGTACTAAAAGTTTTGCTGCAGGGTGCTGAAGATCCATTTTGTCAAGGATTGTTGCACCGTCATTTGTGATTGTTATGTCTCCCAAACTATCTACTAACATCTTATCCATTCCTCTAGGTCCATAGGTACTCTTTAGTGCTTCTTCTACTGCTTTTACTGCAGCTATGTTTACTCTAAGAGCTTCTTTTCCATATGTCCTACTTGAACCTTCTTTTAAAATTATAACAGGAATACCTTCTGGGGTAGTTGCAACTGTAGCAGTAGTTGACATAAAACTTTCACCGCTGAAACCACATAAGAAGTGCTTATATAAAAAATTTACTCCACTAATATCTTTTAGTCTGTTCATTAACCAGATTCGAGTCTATCTTTCTCTTTAATAAACTCTGAATTTTTAATCTATCTTTGACTTTTAATTTAGATAATAATTTTTTCATATATTTATCATTTATATTTAAATTTCTGCGTAATTTGCAGAACTCTTTTTTATCAAGTAAATATAAGCCAACAGCGAGTTTATAGTTAGAATTTTTTGATCTGAATTGAGGTAAGGTATCCATTATATCATATAAGATTAATAACCTCTCATTATTTTCAATTATTTTCATTGCGCTTAATGAAGATTCCCTAATTGAAGAGCCATTATACATAACCATCATTCTTATTTTCCTCTTATTATTTTTTCTAATTTTGTTTTTATATTCATCTAATCTTTTTAATTTTTTAAAGAAATCATAATAAGCATATTTAGGCGTTATTACGATATCGTCGGATATCTCGTATAGATCATTATAGTATACTTTATCTATTACTGATGCACACGTTGAGCAAATTAAGTCTCCAGTTTTATAATCCCAGATTATTTCATTGCTTCCGCAATATGGGCATTTCATATATAAAATAAATAAAAAGAAGTATATTTGACACTTATAAGCTATAACTTGAATTTAGAGGGTGATGAGTGAAGATATTGATGTAAAGATAATAGTAAATGATCTTAAACAGCGGGGCAGAAAGGCTGTAGTAAGCGGTAACTATATTTTTATTTCTATGGCTAACGAGCTAGAGTACATAGTGTACCCTGTAAATGAAAACAGAATTATTGATGTAAAGGAGCTAGAAAACTTCGTAGATTTTTCAAATAAAATTAAGAAGAAAGGAATTATAGCAGTAGTGGATAAGTATGGCGATGTAACATATTACTTTTTATCGGAAATAAAACTAGGTAAAATAAAAGGTGAGTGATATGATTTCCTATGAGCCCGTAAGAGGTATGAAAGATTATTACGGTGATGAATTATATAAAATGAAGGCAGTTGAGAATGCTTTCCTAAAAATTGTAAGGTTGGCCGATTATAAAGAAGTTGAAACACCCATTGTGGAGGATTTTAAGTTATTCGCATTAAAAGGAGGCGAAGAGTTAAGAAATACTATGTATGTTTTTAAAGATAAAGCAGATAGGGAAATAGCATTAAGACCAGAGTTCACACCTAGTATTGTAAGGTTTTATCTTAACTCTTTACAGCATTTGCCTAAACCACTACGTCTATATTATTTGGGCACCGTCTATAGGTACGATGAACCTCAATTCGGTAGATATAGAGAATTTCGACAAGCAGGAATTGAACTTTTAGGTTCATCTAGTATTTTGGCAGATTTGGAAGTTCTTCAGATAATTATCCAAGTATATAGAGAATTAAATTTATTAGATAAGATACAAATAAAGTTAAATAATATAGGTATAATAAGGAAAATTTTATCTAAAATGGGTGTAAATGAAGAAAAGCAAGAACATATATTACATTTAATAGATAAAAATAGAATTGATGATGCTTTATCGGAATTGCCAAAGAGCGAATACATAGACTTACTTACATTAATACTTAGTATAAATCATTTAACTGAAAATGATTTCATAAAAATAAAAGAAGAAATAGATGAAAAATACAAACTAGAAAATCTTACACAAGAGATTGAAAAAATATTAACTATAGAGAGTATGATAAAAAGCTTAGGTGCAAATTCATATATTAACTTAGGTTTTGTTAGAGGATTAGCATATTATACTGGATTAATATTTGAGGTTGTTCACCCATCTGTTACGTTTAGTATTGCTGGTGGCGGTAGATATGATAATTTAGTTGAGCTATATGGTGGAAATCCTACTCCTGCAGTAGGTTTCGCAATAGGTATTGAAAGAACTGCATTAGTCTTGGATAATTTACAGAAAAACGAAATTTATCCGAAGATTGGGGTTATAATACTATCAGAAGAAGGAATTAGGTATGGAATGAAGATAGTAGATAAACTAAGGAGTAATAACTATGTTACTGTACTAAATCTTAAATGCACCCCAGTATCTAAATTAATTCCGTTATACGCTGAAGAAGGCTTTTCTCATTTGATATTTATTGGCAAAAAAGAGCTAGAAGAAAAATCGCTAACTATAAAGAATTTAAGAACAAAAGATCAGGTTATAGTAAAAGAAGAGAATCTAATTGACTATCTTAAGCAAATAATTTAAGTTATAAATCACTCATTTTGATGGGTTAGTAGAATATGGAAGAATTACCCGCAACAGCTTTGGGAGTTAGGCTCAATGACGGTGTAATTTTAGCAGCAGAAAGGAGATTAAGTTATGGTGGCTTTGTACTTAGTAGATCAGCAAAGAAAGTATTCAAGATAGGTAGATTTGGTATTGCTGGAGCCGGTATAATGGGGGATATTCAAACACTTACACGCATTATGAACATGGAGATAAAATATTATGAGATGTATAATAATAAGCCTATTTCAGTAAGGTCTGCAGCAAAGTTACTTTCAGTTATTCTATACCAATATAAATGGACTCCGTTTATCTCTGAACTTCTTTTTGGAGGGATAGATGAAGAAGGACCTAAACTTTTTGTTTTAGATCCTATAGGATCCCTAATTGAAGATAATTATGCTGCTGTCGGTTCAGGTGCAAGAGTAGCAGTAGGTGTACTAGAAGCTGAATACGATCCAAATATTACATTAGATAGAGGTAAAGAAATTGTGACTAAAGCAATAAAAGCTGCTATAGAAAGAGATACAACTTCCGGAGACGGTATAGATATTTTAACAATAAAAAGAGATAACACTAGTACAGAAGATTTCATCAAGATTTTTTAACACAGAAATATATATGATCCATCATATTGAAGATTTTATCGTTTATTAAGCCGTTATTGCTATATATTTTCACAATCAAACCGTAAAGTGATATTTGATCCAATATTTTTTCCCCTTCCTTTTTTTCATAAAAAAGATATCCATGTGCACAAAAATCATTTGATGTAAATGTAGGTTTCTCTCTAGATATAATCATTTTTACATTTTCCTCTTGCTTAAATATGTTTATGGTATCTATAATATCAAATTCAACATAATAGTTATCACAGTTCATTTTAACTATGTATAATCCTTTTAGACTACCTCGATCTATCGATACTATCTTACAATTTGTTTCCAATTTGCCCTCCACTTGAATTGACATATGAGAAGTAATAGTTTAATCTTAAATAATATTAACTGATATTCAATTTGATGAGTAGCAGAAGGGTTGCAACAGAACTAAATTCCCTGTTAGATAAGGCAGTAATTGTAAGACTTGTAAACAATAAGGTATATGACGGGATATTATCTTCATATGAATTATCCCCATTTCTCTTAGTTTTAACTAATGCAAAAGATAATGACAACAACAATTATTATAAAGTAATCTTAAATGGTACTTCCATAACTGAAATTCTAGTAAAATCATCACCTATATTTAATCCGAGAGAATTTGCAGATTTAGTTATAAAAGAACTTAATTTAAGGGCAGCTGACACAAAAATATATGATGAAGCTGGGGTAGTTGTTATATTAGATAGAATCAAAGTATCTGAAGCTGGAGTAGAAGGAAGCGGTCCTTTAGCTCAAAGAATTTATGATCTTTTTAATGATTATATTAATAAAAAGAAAAAAGGAGCCTAAAATGGTTGGAGAGTTTGAAGTAACAGATGAAGATCTTGCAGGAAGAATTAGCTTATTGGATACTAAAAGTGGGAAGCTCGAAACTCCTGCCTTTTTCCCTGTGGTTAATCCTTTCAAATCAGAAATTACTATAAAAGATATAGAAGATGTGGGTTTTAAAAATATTATAACAAACGCATATTTAATCAAAAAGAATTTTGGGAAAAACATTGACATTCACAAATTATTAGACTTTAATGGAATTATCATGACTGATTCTGGTGCTTATCAGATCCTTCAGTATGGCGACATAGATATTTCTAATAGGGAAATAGTACAGTACGAAAAAGAAATTGATACTGATATCGCTGTATTTTTAGACCTTCCTACAGGTGATACTGAAAACAGAAAAGAAGCAGAAGCTAGTGTCAAAACTACATTAGAAAGAGCAAGAGAAATCGAAGATTTAATAAAGAATGATGAAAGAAGAATTTGGGTTCATCCAATACAAGGAGGAAAATTCCTTGACTTGGTTAGTTATTCTGCGTTAGAAGCGGATAAAAATGAGATATTTAAAATGCTTGCTCTAGGCAGTCCTACAGTAGTTATGGAGAAATATAATTATTCTTTACTTATTGACATGATATTTTCAGCTAAAAGTAATGTGAGCAGAGGAAAGCCATTTCATTTATTTGGCGGAGGGGTACCACATATTATACCACTAGCAGTAGCTTTAGGGGTAGATTCTTTTGATTCTGCTTCTTATATATTATATGCAAGAGATAATAGATATTTAACAAGAAGTAGAGTATATAAATTGGAGGAACTAGAATACTTCCCTTGCTCATGTCCGGTATGCCTTAAATATACACCTAAAGATCTATTAGAGATGCCGAAAAATGAGAGAATTAAATTATTAGCCCTTCATAATCTCTATGTTATTAGAGAGGAGATAAATGCTACTAAACAAGCTATAAAAGAAGGCAGATTATTCGAATATATTCAAGAAAAAGCTTATTCGCATCCAGCAGTTTATACGGCGTTTAAGAAACTATTAAAGTACAAAGATTACCTAGAGAAGTATGATCCTAGAGTAAAAGGAGAAGTAAAAGGGATATTTTTATTTGACAATAACTCATTGGAAAGGCCTGAAATAATTAGACATGAAAAATTTATGTCAACTTATTCAACTAATAATGATACAGCAATAATAATATGCAATAGATCCTATTATACCGCTGGAACTATTAAATATAATGCGGATGTTTACTTATTTGATCCATTTTATGGATTAATACCCAAAGACTTATGGGAAGTATATCCTTATTTTCAGACGGAGTATCCTTCAGAAGAAATTGATCAAATGGTTTTAGAAAATACCAAGAATAAAGTGATTAACTTTTTAAGAAGTAAAAAATATAATAAAGTCGATTTTATAGGTTGTGAAAAGTACAGTTTACATATAGACTCTATTAAATCCCTCTTTAGTTAACTCTTTTTGCACTAATTCTAATTGTTTTTGTAATTCCTCTTCTATTTTTTTAGCATCTTCATATAGTTCTGAAGTGTCCACTTTAAGGCCATAAATCTTATTTATTTCCTCAATTGCTACAGCTGCAGCAGCTGGATCTATTCTCTCTCTATCTGCGTATGGTAATAGTACAACTCCGGGTAATTCCTCTATTTCTGCATATATAGTAAAGAGAGCTAAAGGCCCTATTATCAATAATTGTTTTTCCATCAAAGGATAAGGCAAATTAAGTTTGCTAGTTGATGTTTTAAGCCACCTTAAATTACTGCTATCTGTTTTATATCTTTTATCAAGTCCTCCTATAAGAAGCATGTCAGAAACTTGTATTTTCTTTAACCATTTTATAATTTTCTCAGAAAATTCGTTCATTTCTTTTTGTAATGGTAAAAGATGGCTTAGAAGCACTAAAATGTGATTATGATTGTCATAAAATAATTCAAATGGAGTTGCCAGCCCATATTCATCAATAAAAGTTACATCACGTAAATATTTAGTTAAGACAAATCCAACCCTTTTCATATTCGTTTTTAATACCAAATATCTTGTTGCAATGTATCCTACTTCTCCAAGAGTTCTGAAACCAGTAATAAATCTAGCCCCTTTAAGCTCTTCTTCAGTAACCCCCTTAAGAACTATTTTAATCGACATTTTTTATACCTCTCTTTACAATTACAGCTAAA
>ERZ1684502.177-NODE-177-length-13047-cov-102.121767_pt1 | contig 13047 bp, 8 predicted proteins | sample MGYA00580192_ERZ1684502 | MGnify/ENA primary metagenome ERZ1684502 (study PRJEB41476, sample SAMN13258264) | hydrothermal vent metagenome | biome: caldera [ENVO_00000096]; feature: acid hot spring [ENVO_00002120]; material: acidic water [ENVO_01000358] | place...
TCTGGCCATTCTCTTTTTAACTCAGATAGATAAGCTTCTGCCTCTAATTTTCTTATTTCCATTTTTCACAACTGTTATATTTCTGGCCAAAGTGTTATTTAAACTTTTATAGTCTACTAGAATTGAAAGCATAAAGTGTCCTAGATAAAAAGAGCAAATCCTAGTTAATCTACTGTGAAATTGAAAGCTAACCTATAATGAAAGTAGTAATATTGAATAAGACTTCCATGTTAATCTCCTATAGCATAGAAAGCTGAGCAATTAATTTTTCCTAAATATTTCATAGCGTTTAAATGTTTGTCAGATGAACATATAGGCGCAAAGACATTTTGAAACAAGGATAAGAGGGGAAACCTCATACTTACTGAAAGAGAGCAAAAAGGAACGCAATATGGAACAGTTAGAGATTCCGGGACTATTTGAATGAGAAAATTGCGTTAAAGACAATAGCATACAACATAAGGAGGATACTAATCCTGATTTATTCTATATTTATTTTCATTATTTTTAGGTTTTCTACAGAGCTGGTCTTATGAAAATCTTTTTAAATGTCTAAAACAAGATGAAAATAATGAAAAGCTTAATTGCACTGTCATTGATTATAGTTGCAATAGTGGCTTTAGTGCTGGTAACTCACAAAACACAGCAGAATAGCCTTAACTCTATAATGGAACAAAACTCCAATACCACAATAAAGCAAAACAGCTCTAAAATAGTTATAAACAACGACAGCGTTATGCTAAGTAAAGGGATTTATCTGCTTAGAAATAGCAGTAGTGTTGTGTATATAGTATATTTCGGGCCAATAACTAAGCTAAAGGTTTTCAATTACACTTTTGTTATTTCGGGGCCTTTGTCTACATTTGACGGAGTACTAGAGTTGCAAAATGCGACCTTGTATCAGAAACTACAAGGTCAAAATGAGGTGACAGTGCAAATTTACAATGGCACATGGAAAAGCATAACACTTGATATCTCTTACACTTCACACACTCTACAGCCCTATGCATTTCTAGTTCCTAGTGAAGAGATAATGCCTTTTTAACTTTTCTCGTATAATCAGCTCTGTAGAAAATCTCAATATTAATAAAAATAATTGTAGAATTAATTAGTACTATTATCTTCTTCACGTTATGCAGACATCGGAACTATTATAAATTTTCAAGTATAATTTTTGCTGAATCGTTGTATGTAAAATACTTGTAACACCTCTCATGAGTTTTAGTAGCTATTTCACTCCTTTCTTCCTCGTTTTCAAGATAATAAGAGATTAATTCCTTCAGTTCCTTCAAGTCTCTGAATGCAACCATTTCTGGGAAGTATTTCATAATAGAAGGCATGTAATCAGATATCTGAAAACCTTTGCACCCTGCGACTTCAAATGTTCTCATTGTTGGAGCATCTGCTCTTACACTTACTTGAGCTTGGAGATTTAGGTTTATCTTTGTAGCGTTAATTGTTTTCACATAATCTTCGCCATACACTGCAGGATGCCTATTCTTGAAGCCAAACCAGTAGTCCCCAAATACGTGTATGTCAGATAATTTCAATTTTCTTATTATTCTTCTTCTTTCAAGATACGCAGTGCCTATGAATGAAACATTATATGTGAATGACAGATTTAAACTCTTGTGGAAATCTGGGTCACAAGCCCAAGGGACTGTTACGACCCTTCTTGCGCCAAGTTTATAATAAAATTCAAGGTTATTTGCTGCAGTATATATAATATCGAAATAATGCAGCCTACCAGATAATAGAGGCTTGAACTTATAGGTATCAGGCCAGAAGAGAGCAGTTTTAAAATTCTCAGATAACTCTTTTATCGTTTTTTTAGAAATGAACTCACCTTTGAAAATTAGGATTATATCTGGTTGAAAAACATTGGCGTAAGTTTTAATCTGATTGTTTACTGGATAGCGTTCCTTTAAAAAATCAAAGAGTTTTACTCTGCTTTGGAGGTATCGATTCAATGTTCCATATCGCAACCCTTTGTATTGGTCTATCAAAACCACTTCATGTCCCATTTTTTTGAACGCTTTGAGATAGAAATACTCTGCATTATATTTAGCATCCCTTCCAACCATAAGAATTTTCATTTTTCCTCAAACCTGCTCCTATATCGTGAACCTAGTAAAAAACCTTAATAATAACATAATAAATTTTTGGAAAATAAGTGCTGGTGCAGAAAACCTTAATAATAACATATAAAAAATGATAATATTCCGAATTATTATCCTCCTTATACTATATGTTATTATCTTTAACAAAATCACTTTTCAGCTACTTTCTAAGTCCTTGACCTAACAAAAGAACTGCTTTTCCTCTTAATATTGAATGTACTGTTTTAACTATTGATCTTCTTTTGTACTCTTCTGGCAAATGTCTCTTTATCCTTTTCCTCAGTTTAGTATATTTCATTTCTTGCTGGTATTATTGCATAGAGATTTTGACAATAATATGGTTTTCTTCTGAGTCATATCCTATCTCCAATGGTGATTTTGAACTTATCAACTAATTCTTTGTCCATATTATTCAGTATCTCCTTTTAATCATGAATCTCTCCAACGCTGTATGCAACAATTATTTGCGATTTATCTTGAACAATTATTGTTGCTTTAACGTACTTCTTTATTTCTCCCAAAATCGTTAAGCCTCTATCATAATGAATGGTGATTCATGAAGAACCTTGTGCTATCAATTAACATTATGTTACCCAACAGTTCCACAAACGATTGGACAACCTTGTTAAAGACAGACGTAATGAGTTTCATATCAATCCTTTTACAAAATTTCTGGACTGTTATAAAGTGGGGTATTTCTGAAAGGGATAAGGGGGAAATAAATGAAGGGTTTGATGATATTATCTCAGTTACATCATGATAGCTTTTATTTGCCCAAACCATGTATAAAAGAATGGCAAAGAGCTAATATTGCTTGTACTTACTCTTTGAGAACCTGGAGGAATAAGAGGAAAGAATCCTTTTGGATATAATTACAGCCTGTTTGACCAACTTGTACTCTCGTGACTCCATGAAGAATTGAGACTTTGCCACAATAAGTCAAAAATTCAAAATCCTCTCTAATAAATGCTTTACCAAGGATTTCTACAGCACTGAAAGAGTGATAAATTTTATAGCAAAGTGAAAACACCAACTGTTACCAATTATTATTTATTATTATATTATAGTGTAATTAGAAAGTTACCTCATCTAGACATTATCAATTTATTTAAGACCAGGTAACATATTAGTGTTTAAGATTACAATTTTATTAGTTTTCTTTCCTTGTGGCATAAATATAACCTGTTTTCATATTTGGATTAGACGCATGGGGATTATAGAAACTCATAGGCTTTGTATATTTTACAACAAAATTATTATTTTTTAAATAATTATACAATTCTTCATAGCCATAATGGTACTCAATTTGAATCCTTTTGAACCTCCTTATTGTATCACTGTCTTCATTTAATAGATTGTACTCACAGCCTTCACAGTCCATTTTTAATACTGCCTCTTTTACATTAAACATTGAAAGTATTGTTTTTAGGGAATATAAATTAATCAGTTTGCCCTTTTCATCCTTGCTTTCTTTTAAATCAGAGCTAGCTTCTGGTGGTAAGCGTTCATCTATTTTTATTAGTCCATCCTTACCATACCCTGCATTGAGCGGTTCTATTTTATTAGTACAATCATTTATGTTTATGTTTTCAGTTAATAATTCAAAATTAAGAGAATAAGGCTCCAACGCAATAACTTTCTTGGCTCCTTCAACGCAAAAATAAATAGGAGAGTCACCAATATTAGCTCCTATATCAATAACCACTTCATCTTTTGGGTTTAAAAATTTGTAGGTTTCATAACCAAAAGCTGATTTAAGATCTCCTTTCCATGGGTTAATGAATTTTAGTTTGTGGTTCTCAAATGTAAAAGTAATTTCATTATATTCAACGCCAATATCTTTAATATTAGGATTTTTAAGTAAAAGAGCATACAAATCCACTAATCCAGGGTTAATTTCAAGTGTTTTTCCATCACTTCTAAGGATAACCTTTATTTTATAACTCCATTTATCACTTAACTTTCTAGCTTTAATCCTATTGTATAATACAGAAACCCAATTCCGATAAGCTTTTTTGTAACCAGGTATGAGATCGAGTAAGTACATTACCTCGATTAAGTACATACCATAAAATATTTCACCCTCCCTATTAAATGTTATGTTCAATGACAGCCTGTTTTCCTAGATTTAAAGTCCCTGATTGTGTATGAAGGAAGTAATTGCCAATAAAGAAGAAAAGCACATACAATTAACAGACAGTTAGGATTGCCTGAAACTATTAAGTATGTTCAAACCATCTAATTTAATTGGTTCAGCTCAAATTTAATTATATTCTGATACCTTGAATATGTTTCTATCAGCTTTAGAAAGAAGATCCATGTATCTTGTCTCGCATACGCAGAGCTCTCCTCTAACCATGAAGTTAAATTTCCTGAAATTATTAGGTTATCATTATAGCGTGTGCTATGGTAAGTCCGCATGAATTTTTCCTTGGACACTAAGGCTTCTATAAGATAAGACATGGAGTTTCAGATAACTTGAATTCACGGTTTAAGAGATATTGAGATGGAAAAGTATAGTAAGGCCAAGAAATGATTTAACGTTAATCGAGCCTCACAGCCTCAAACTTAAACGATCTATAGGTAATCGAAAACGTCTTTAGTAAGTCCTTATAATATACCTAATTTATCGTTATCGAATAAACAACTGTACTTTTTAGCAAACCAGATATGATGTTCTATATAATTGGTCGGCATCTGAAAGCCATATAAACGTAGGTATTCATAGACTAGAATAAATTTCTCTAAATTTAGAAGCCACTGCGGATATTGATAATAAATTTTCTGCGACTTTTCTTCCTTCTTTCTGCATCAAGGTTAACGAGCTGATATCATGTGACAGAAGCGTGATAGCTTCGGCTACTGCACTAGGGTCATCTGAATTAACCAGATATCCATATGGTAGCTGCTTTATACTTACACTTTTATCTCCAGCGATTATGGCACAACTTGATGCTAGAGCTTCTTGACGTGATGCAGCTACAAGAACAGGTGTGGGATCTAATGCAATTATTACGTCCATTTCATGATAAAAGCTTGGTAAATCTTGATGATTTAGCTTTCCAAGAAATTTTACACGGTCTTCAAGTTCTAGTTCTTTTACAAGCTTCCTTAGTTTTACCTCTTCTGGACCTGTTCCTACTATAAATAGTAACGCATTTTTAGCTTTTAAGATCGACATCGCTTTAATGGCTACATCAACTCTCTTTCTAGGCACTAAGTTGGAGACTATGCCAAATTTTACAAATTGCCTATCAACAACTTCTTGTCTTGGTTTAAAAAATATATCACTAACTACTCCAGGTATGATGGCATATTTTTTATTAGAAAGACTAGGAAGATACGATAAGTATAAATTTCTTGTTTCTTCACTATCAAATATTAAAAAATCAGCTCTAAGAAGTGTGAGCTTATTTAGTATATTTAGGGTTTTTCTTAATAACAGATTATCATAATTGATAACCTTTTTCACGTGTCCTAACTTCACCCAGAGATTAGGCTCATCCTCAAATATAGGATAGAGCAGGGGGCCGATTACATATTTACTTCCAAACTTGGGAGTTAAAAATACAAGATTGAATCCCAATTTAAATCCAAAGGGAAATAAATGATGTATCACTTTGGATTTAAAAGTTAATTTAATTATTAAGAGTTTAAGATAAAATTTAAAATCGTTAAAAGGAGTTCGATCTGTGCTTATATGCATATCTATTATGTGTGGTTTAAGTTCCTCGTCTTTTATTTCACTTAACCCCGTTACTGCCAATGTATTTGGAGAAAGCCGAAGAACTGCTTTCAGAAAATTCATAGCCAAAGCACTTTCAGATCCATATCTAAAAGAAACATATCTGTGAAGGGGTAAAAACAGCACATCCAACTTGTTTTTCATCTCATTCGCCTCACAATCTTCAAAAGTTCCTTTGCACTGAGCTCGGCTGAATATCGTTCCATTATATATTTTCTTGCCCTATCAATATCTTTTGGAGCGTTTAAGAGTTCTTCAAATGCTTCAACTATATTTTCCCTTGGGTCTGATATCTTAACAGTACCGGTTTCAATGGGAAATCCCTCAAGCCATGGTTGATACGTATCCACTAAAACTGGCGTACCAAACAACAGTGATTCAGGGCCTACATATCCAAACGTTTCCCATGCAGGGGCTACATATGTAGCAATTGAGCTAGCATATAACTTTGCCAGTTCATTATCAGATACAAATTTATGACATTCTGCATTTGGGACTTGTCCTCCAAAACACTTTACTTTGAGACGAGAATCGAGCTCCGATATTGTTTTATTTATATTCCTAATATAATAGTCTGGATAATGACCAACGTATATAAGGATGCCTTCACGATCTAAATTTTCCTTTAGCAATTTGTCTACAAAAGAACGAAAATTTATTCCGACTGGTGGGTAAACTACACCGTTAACCCTAATATCATAGAAGTGGGTAAGGACATATTGCGTCGTGTAGCTGTTGGCAATGACAACGTCCATTTTTTCCATCATTTTTTTGTATTCATGAGTAAGTAAACGCCAAGGGGCTAATGAGCCTAGCCTGAACTCTATATTGGATTTGCTTCTTGAGCCTAGGGTGTTCAAACCAAATAGAATTTGGGCATAAACGCCAACCCTAATTTTTAGATCCTCTTTTATTCGCAGCAATATCTTCATCACCTTAGGATAGTCTGAGCTAATTATAAGGTCAGGTTTGAGATCATGAAGCATACTTAGATAACTTTTCTTGCTTTCATACATATACACATCTAGTTCTGGGAATCGATTGTTTATTTCTTCCTTAAGCTTATTCGACGACACAATGGAGAGTAAATACGGGTTGCTCCCTAATCTCCTCAAACCCAAGGCTAAATCCACATAAGGCTTAACTCCGACTTGATGATAAAGGTCATTATGCAAAAGAAAAGCCAACTTAATCATTTATATTCTCCTCTTGATCTTTTTATATATAAAGAAAGTTAAAAGTATAATGTATGAGGAACAGCTTATGAGTAACCCTGCAGTAAGAGGCTCTTGTAAAACATAATAAATAGTCACTTTTCCATTTCCAGCCGGTAAAATAAAACCTGTAGCTGCACCGGAATAGAGAGATATTGGATAGTAAGTCTTGCCATTAAATAGAAGTCTCCAAGCGTTTGAATATGGTTGGGTAAATACCAGAATGGAACTAACATTAGATGAATAATATGCTTTATATGTCACTGGATTAATTTCCCTTATCCCAGTAAGTTGAATCTCTGGGAAAAGTCTTGGAAGTATTGCAAAAACAGCTAACTTAGCTGAACTGTTAGTGGTTTTAATGCTGAACTCATATTCGCTGTTAACATTAACACTAAACATAATGGTAGAGTTTTGGGTTAAATAGTTGCCATTTAGAATTGCGGAACCGTTTATAACCCTTATAATTACTGTATAGGTTCCAGATATTGGGGTTTTAAACCAAAATAAAGACTCAGAGTTAGGCTTTATTAAGTATACATTAGATGAGTAATTGGAACCATGGAAATTTATTATATATAAATAAGGCATAATGGTCGCATTAGAGCTTATAATTGGAATTATGTTTGAAGAATTTATTATTTTTATAATTGAAGAGTTTACATGTACACCTTCGTATAGCTTTATAGGGTAATAGACGATACTGTCCATACTGAAGGATCCGTTTGATAATTGAGGAGGCGACGCTTGATAGATATATATACCATTGCTCGGTGATCCCTTCAAGTTAACTGAGGAGTTAAAATACTCATAATTAGGAATTGGCGACTCTGTTGAGTTTAACGGATCAATGATTAATTTATCATTTACTATGCTGAATAGATAGTAAAGTGGAGATAGGTCAGAGAAGCTGGAGCCATAATAATTTACATAAATTGACACATTGTTGAGATTAGATAGATGAAATGAAAAATATCCAGTCGTTGAATTTATAAACTTCACTGAATACGGAAAAACTTCGAGCAAGAGATTATAGGGTGGAGATGTTCCCCATAATGGGAACTGATTATACGAGTAAATTTCTATACGTATGCCATAACCAAAAGGAAATGGTTCCTTTATGCCAGCTTTAATCATGAAGTTTGGCAGTTTGAATGAAACTGTAAAGTTATAACCATTGGGCACGATTGTTTTGTTAATTACCTTAAAAATGTTTGCATCATAATCATAATATGTTTCCTGTGATCCATAAACCACCAACGTATTAGGTTGCAATCTGAATTTGAAACTTAAATTTGGAGGATTTGGAATGGTAACGCTTGAAGTATAATTAAGAGCACCGTACTGAAGCAAAAGCTCATATAAACTAGAAGTATTAGCCCAGATGTTTGAGGGAATTATGAGCTTATTATAATCTAGATCTGAGGGGATTAAGCTTCCCCAATTTGGCACCCCTATATACATTGGAGAAACGTTCTCAAGGTTTTCAAAAAGCCATATTCCCCCTTCATGAAAAACTAACCTAAGGTCGGATTGTTCAAACAGCCTAGTGAGTACATAATTTTCATTATAATTGTCAAGAATTCCGTTAAATGCGTAAGGTTCGCCCGGTGACTGGTAGACCACATATTTCGTATCAGAAAGTGCAAGAAGCTTACCTAAATACGCACCGTTTGTAAGCAAAAGATATGGGTAAATGTAGAAAGGTGTGGTGCTATTAGGATATAGGTTAAGGCCCCAATTTGTTAGGACATATCCGTTTTTCCATGCATATGTTCCACCTGTTGGTATCCACATTACGTTTCCATTTATTTTTAATGAATAGAGCTCACTAATTAAGCTCTTATAATCGCTGGGAAGTGGTGTGGGAGAAAATCGAGGATAGGTGTAATAATTAAGGGTTATTAGAGTTTGTAATGCTTCAGCGCCTATTGATCCAATTACAATAGCCAAGATTACAATAGATGCAATAAGTATTTCTATCGATCTAGATTTGATGTCGTTTTGATTTACCTCTTTACGCATCTTGAATGCATCTTTTAGTTTTGAAAGACCTACAAAGAGCCCCAATGATATAAGAAATGCATATGAAATTGTAGCTAACATTATCCATGGGGTAACATCCCTTGTTATTCCAATAATTCCCGGTGGAGATAACTTAAGTACATAATAGTAAAGGAAGCCAAAGGGGGGATTAAACCCCTTAGCTAAAAAAACACCTATTAATGCAGTTGATAAAAGTATAATAGTTTCTTTTCTTGGACGCATTACAAGGATAGGTATGATGACAGCGAGCGGAATGAAGATGTTAAATAATGTCCAATTTTGAGGATTATAGCCAAAGAATTGGAAGGAAGGCTGCCCGTACATTAGCGTATCCAATAAGTGATAGAAGCTAAGATATTGTGCAGTTGCAACCTGGTTGCCGGAAGAAGTGTATGCTGAATAGGCTCCACCTACATTAGTTAAAAATCCGTAAACGGCCTCTAATAACCAGTAAGCATTAAAGACAATGGCACTCACTAAAGATAATGCCCAAACAGAAAGCCCTTTAACTATGTTTACACAATGTACACCATTAACAACTAACTCATAAATAACATATGTGAGAAACATTATAAAAATTACCAAAATCCACATCGGAACATATCCTCCTATAGCTGTTAGAGCCCCAAATATGATAGCATCCTTGAATCTATAATGTTTGATTATTAAAAAGAAATAGTAAACGAGCATGGGCGTTATAATGTAACTCATGGCCCATGTATACATGGGCGTTATAAGCCCTTGATTTTGCCAATTTACAAGATAAAAAACGGAACCTGCGATTGCAGAAACTCTAGCTATCCAGGTATCTTCATACCAAAGCATTATTGTCTTTTTTATGAAAAAATATGCAACTATTCCAGCAGGCGCTACTAGTGCAAATGTGAGCAGTTTATTTGCAAGATAATTTCCAAAAAGCAAGAAAAAAGATTCAAGAAGAAGGAAAAACAACCCATTAGAAGAAGAAGGTGTACCGTCATACCATGAAAAGACTGCAGGCTTTAAAGAATTCATTGGATTAGCATAAAAATCCCAAACTACATCGCCGTAGAATATGTATCCAGGTTTAAACAAAAGTGGACGCAATAAAAGTGTAGTTATTATTATTGGCAATACTATTCCTGCTATTATATCAAATAGATTTTCCTTGCTTAAACTTGATAAAACTGATCTCTGTCCATTAGACATAACTATACAAAAATAATGGGAAGAGTTAATAAATATTAAAGATGATTAAGTATAGTCTAAAAGGATACAGAAATAACTAATGAGAAAGCAACTAGAATAGAAATGCTTTAGAGGCAAGGAGAAGCAGAGGAGAAGATATATAATAAATTGAGAGAAAGAATTCATTGTAAGTTAAAGGATAGACAAATTATAATTTTTTAGTTTAATAATAATTTTATACCTTATTTACAAAAATATAGAGAGAAGAAGGGTCAAATGATCAAACAATATAAGTAGAAGATTAAAAGCATGCTTTGCACAAGTAGAAAATAAATTTAACTTAGTATTCTAATGATTGAATATAATTAATTTAATTTATTTTAGACTACAATTTGATTGTTTTTGAAAATATACTATATCTAATATATCTAAATTTAGATATTAGCAGTCAAAGAAAGTTTTTAAATGTAATCATAAAAGGAGTAAGTGTAAATGAATCCGATAATCAATACCCTTAAGAGTCAAATCGTTGCAATTACCAACATTACAGTAGCTTTGATCTTCTTTGTTATTACCGCGAAGATCACTAATCCCGCTTTTTTTGGAAAAATAGCTATTATCCAACTTCTAGAGTCTATTTCTATCGTATTTTTTATGTTTTTAAATCCAAATATCGTAACCAGAGAAGTAAGTTATATGTATGCGAAAAACGAAATTGACAAGACATCTATTTCAACAGCGCTTTTGACCCCCCTCATTGTGTCACCAGCTTTTCTAATATTACTAATATTTCCTAGTTATATTAGAGTTATAATACCCTACCTGATTTTGTATGTACTTACACAATACGTAAGTTATATTCTTATGGGAATGAATAAATTTACAGAAAATACTATACTGGCAAGCACTTTTTTAATTATAAGATGGATAGTTTCACTTATTGCCGTTCTTCTTAAGGATGTTTATTTATTCATAGGTATATGGACATTAGGTGCACTAGTGTTTGACACCATTGGGGTCTTCATCATTTATAAAGCAGTAAATGGTTTGCCTTTAAAGTTTAGCCCCACTGTTTTTAGAAGGATTTTTAGGATAGGTCTACCTTTATATTTATCCGGAGCATCTGGGTTCCTAAGCAGCCAAGGGGATAGGGTTACTACTTCTTACTTGTTAGGAAGTTACTATTTAGGCCTTTACCAGTTTGCAGCTTTAGTCGCTAGTGTCCCTAGTTATATACTTCAAGGCTTTAATAATGCCCTTCTATCCTCTTCTTCTTACTATAAGGCTTTAGGGAAAGATGAAGCATTAATTTCTAGGCTTTCCTTTAAAGTCATCTCTCTAATGACATTACTTACAGTGGCAATTTTACTTCCTCTTGCTGAGGTTCTAGTTCCTAAGCTCTTCCCTGACTATATAGATAGTATAAAACCTATGATAATCCTTTTATTGGCTTCTACTCTACCGGCACCAATTAATATCCTAATAATGTTCTTAATATCCTTCAATAAGAACCTAAAACCCTTTTTAGTCATTGGTGGAATAAGCGCTTTTATCACAGTTTTCACTTCTTTCCTTTTGATACCAAGGATCGGTATAATGGGAGGGGCTTATTCTCAATTAGCTGTTGCTATAATATCTTCATCCTTTACTCTCTATTATGTTTTAAGAGAAAGAGTGTTCCAACCAACTAGGAAAGAATGGATTATCCTTTCTTTAATCCCTTTAACTTTCATCTTTGAGTTTTTTGTAGATCCTACCTATATGGATATAGTGTATGTGATAGTAATCATTTTAGTTTTCAAGATACTAGGTATGTTTGAAAATAAAGAAAAAGAAATTGTGCTTAATTTTACTCCTTCAATTCTAAGAAGAATTGTTAGAATTTTTTTATAACAATTTAAAGTTAGAAAGGTTGACCAAACAACTTGTATTATACAATCAAGAGTTATTCTATATTTGGAAATTAAAAGATCTATAAACTTCTGCTCTCAGCTCACTACTCTTTTACAACTGTATCTGACCATATTCAACTGAGTAAAACAGGGAGGGGAAAAGCTCGGTAACAATAATTATTCCGTCAAACCATTAAGAAACTCTATACTCTTTCACCTTTCTACAGCTTTTTTCCTCATCCTCCCATACCTAGACCACTTTTTGATAAAACTCTTTCTCGTCGCTAGCTAATTAATCAGTTTCTTAGCCAACTGTGGTTTCTGGAGATCCTCTAGAAAACTTGTTGGCAATAACTGAAATACCACAAGCCTTCGACTAAACGAAAACGTAACCAAAGTACTCTAACCTTATTTGGTAAAGAGTGAAATGAGCATTACTAACGTTCACGGAGTTAATGGAATACACAGATAAGGGATTTGAAGTATTAGAAAGAGCAGCTAAAGAGTAGGAGAAAGAAGTTAACAATATAAAAGCTAAGATTGATACAATAGAATCTAAATTAAATAATATAAAAAAATAAGAGATTTTTGAGGTTTCATGAAACAAATTTTAACGTTGATGACTTAACTAATTTCATATTGGTGAGTAAGAGTCAATAATGAGCAGACTCATGATTTTACGAATATTTGAGGTTTATCCTAGGAAAAGCTCTGTAGAAAACCTATAAATAATGAAAATAAATTTAGAATTACTTATGATTATTGTTCTTCTTATGTTGTATGCTATTATCTTTAACGCAATCTCTTTTTCAGCTCACTCTGGAGTCTTTGACCTAACAAATGATCCGCTTTTCCTCTTTATT
>ERZ1684502.178-NODE-178-length-13020-cov-153.857000_pt1 | contig 13020 bp, 18 predicted proteins | sample MGYA00580192_ERZ1684502 | MGnify/ENA primary metagenome ERZ1684502 (study PRJEB41476, sample SAMN13258264) | hydrothermal vent metagenome | biome: caldera [ENVO_00000096]; feature: acid hot spring [ENVO_00002120]; material: acidic water [ENVO_01000358] | place...
ATGAAGACCTTTGGGACTGAGCTGTGCTGAAGTGGCGGCTGTCTGAGGTTAGATAGAAATGAAGTTCATTCACCTTGCTGTAGGAAGATTTAACATAGATGTTATAGTTAAAATTGATAAAATACCAGAAGTAGACGAATTTCTAACTACTGACTTAATGGAAATTATGCCCGGAGGGGCAGCAGTTAATTACGCAGTAATGATAAATAGACTAGGCCACAGTAGCAAGCTTCTAGCCAAAGTAGGGAAAAGCAATCTAACGCAAAGTCTAATGGAAGGCATCGCTGAAATGGGAGTTGGATTAGAGTACGTTGAGGAAGTTAATGCTCCGCAGAGTATGGCTTTAATCTTCTTGAGGAATAACGGAAAAGTTTCAATGGTGAGAAAATTAGGAGCATCAATCCTTATCTCTGCAGAGGATGTAAAGAAATACTTTGGATTGTTTGATGTAATTCATTTCGCCTCTGTTCCTTCTTCAGTGGTTGTTAGAGATCCTATGGCTAGACTTATTTCATATGACCCGGGGCCTTTTAGTAAAGATGTAGAAAACGTTGATGTTGACGTTCTTTATATAAACGAGAAAGAAAGCAAACTAATAAACTTTGACAAGGTAAAAGCCAAGATCATTGCAATAAAAATGGGAGAAAAAGGAGCAAAAGTAATTACTGAAAGCCAAGAATGTATATCTGAAGCGTACAAAGTGGATAACGTAGTCGACACTACTGGTGCAGGAGACGTATTTGATGCCACATTCAATTATGGCTTACTTGAGGGTTTGCCTTTAGAAGAAACTCTCAAGCTAGCAGTAACGGCATCTGCACTTAAAGTGCAAAGGCTAGGAGGAATTAACTCCCCTTCACTTTCTGAAATATATGAAGCATTAAAAACTTACACTCCAAAAGTTGAGTGCAAATGATTGTTTTATTTGTTGATTTTGATTATTTTTATGCACAAGTAGAGGAGGTTTTGCACCCAGAGTACAAGGGGAAGCCTTTAGTTGTTTGCGTTTATTCTGGTAGGAATGAAAAAAGCGGGGCTGTAGCAACTGCAAATTATGAAGCTAGAAAGCTAGGAGTAAAAGCTGGAATACCAATATCAAAAGCAATGGAATTGGCCCCAAATGCAATTTTTGTACCAATGAGAAAGGAAGTTTATGCTCAAGTTTCTAACAGAATAATGGAAATTCTTAGAAAATACTCTGACAAACTAGAAATAGCTAGCATCGATGAGGCATATTTAGATATAACAAACAAAGTGAAGGACTATGAAGAGGCAGTGCAGTTAGCTAAAAGGATAAAAGAGGAAATACTGGAGAAAGAGAAGATTACAGTAACCATTGGCATTGCCCCAAACAAGGTTTTTGCAAAGATTATTGCTGAAAGGGTTAAACCAAATGGCCTTGGAGTGCTTAAGCCAGAAGAAGTTAAAAACTTCATTAAGGAATTAGACATTAGCGAAATCCCGGGGATAGGAGAAGTTTTATCTAAAAAGTTAAACTCTCTGGGAATTTTTAAGCTTGAAGATGTGCTAAAAGTTCCTTTTGAAAAGCTAAAAGAGGAAATAGGAAGGGCTAAAGCTTTTTATCTATATAGATTAGCTACAAACACTTATTCAGAACCAGTTATAAATAAGGGGAGAAACCCACATGGAAGATATTTAACTTTGCCTAAAAACACTAGGGATTTAAAGGTTATCGAGCCTTATTTGAAAAAAGCCATTGATGAGGCTTATAGCAAAATTGATGGCTTCCCTAAGACCTTGACTGTAGTAGCAATAATGGAAGATTTAGATATTGTAAGCAAAAGCAAGAGCTTTAAAACTGGGATAATAAAGGAAAGAGCATATAAAGAGGCTTTAGAACTACTGAAGCAAATTTTGGAAAAGGACAAAAGATTAGTTAGAAGGGTTGGAGTTAGGTTAGACAACATTTATAAAGCAAAGGGGTTAGAGGGCTTCATTTAATTTCGATCTCGAGACTTAGCACATTAGCAAGCTTTTTAGCATCAATCCTCCCATACTTAGATATATAATTAATATAACCTCTTACTCCTTTTTCGCTTATGTCAACATCTTTCAAGACTTCAATGTTTATAAACAAAGGAATTCTATTGCTTCTCAAGTACCTGTCTATCTTTATTAATTGCTGAAGCTTCTTATAATCATCTTCTACGCCTTCAGCAAAGACTATTGCTTTATCCCCTCTTATTGCACTTTCCTCCCCCTCCCTTATCTCGCCATATTTATCTTGAATAAGGACTAGTCTAGCAAGCCTTCCGCCTTGCACATCTTCATAAAAGTTTAATGCAAGCAAGAAATCCCCATTCCTTACTATTGGGATAACAATTAGCTCTTCTCTGCCTATTATATTGACAATAGGATTTATTTTTACATGCATCTTATACACACCAGAATGATAGAGATTGATGGTTCTTTTGGTGAGGGAGGAGGCCAAATTTTAAGAACTTCATTAACTTTATCAGCATTAACAAAAAAGCCTTTCAGAATTTATAAAATTAGGGCAAATAGGCCAAAGCCAGGCCTTCAAAGGCAACATTTGACTGCAGTTAATGCTGTGAAAGTATTGACAAACGCAAAGGTAAAGGGTGATAAGCTGGGCTCTACAGAGCTAATTTTTGAGCCAAATGATATAGTTGAGGAAGGGGAATTTACATTTGATGTAGGCACTGCTGGAAGTGTAACGCTAATTCTTCAAACAATTCTTCCTTTGATGATTAACAGAAAAATAAAAGTGACGTTGAAAGGAGGGACTGACGTTCCAAAATCCCCAAGCATTGATTACATAAGGCTCACATTTCTTCCCTTACTAGAAAAAATTGGAATAAAAAGCAAAATAGAGCTAGTGAGGAGAGGTCACTATCCAGAAGGAGGAGGGGAAATAAGGATTTATGATGTTAAAGGGGAAATTCAGCCTTTTTCTCTTATATCTCAAGGGAAATTAACGGAAATAAAAGGCATTGCTCATGTGTCCTCATTACCAAAACATATAGCTGAAAGGGAAGCAAAGTCTGCAAAAGAGTTCTTGTCAAAGTACTTTGATGTCCCAATAAACATAGATATTGACGTAAGGGAAAAAGAAATAAGCAAAGGAACTGGAATATCGCTTGTTGCTATATTTGAAAACACATTTCTTGGCTCAGATTCATTGGGCGAAATAGGCAAAAGGGCTGAAGTTGTAGGAGAGGAAGCAGGTAAAGTCTTATACGAAGATATAATAACAAAGGCTACTGCAGATAGGCATATGGGAGATATGTTAATGCTTTATGCCTCTCTTTCTCCAAAGGCAGAATATTTAGGTGCCGAGTTAACAAGCCACGCTAGAACAAATGCAGAAGTTATATCTAAGTTTCTTAATGCAAAAATCGAGATTAAAGGAGAAAAGCCATTCCATTTTAAGAAGGAATGATAACTGGTCTTCCTATTATTCTCTCTTCCATTAAATCATTTATTGCATCGTTTATTTCCTCAAGGTAATAAGGAACTGGCAAAGTCCTTATTTTCCCCTCTTTATAAAGTTTAATAACATTTCTCATATCATCTAATGTGCCATAAAGTATTCCTTTAACTCTCAGCCCTCTTAAAACTATTAACTGTTCTGGCACTTCTAAATATCCTCCAAATTCCCCTACCACTCTTAATTCTCCTCTTCTATCTAAAAGCCATAGCACATCTTTTAAAGTCTCTTCAGAACCAACAAAATCCAGTATATAGTCAAACTTCTTCCCAACAATAGGTGTATATAGTGAGGGGTATGTCTTCTTTTTATAAAAGACGAAATTCGCACCCAATTCTTCAGCTTTACTTAACCTTGAGGGGTTTCTGCTGACAACTGTAACCTCTGCACCAATGCTTTTAAGAATTTGTATGGCAATAAGCGCTACAGCTCCTGTGCCAACAACAAGCACTCTGTCCCCTTCTTTTATGTCCTTTGTTGCGTTATAAGCAGTAACTCCTGCATCAGCTAATGGGGCTAATTCAATTGGATTTCCATCAACTTTTATCAAAAAGTCCTCGTCTGGAACTTTTACATATTCAGCAAAACCACCATCTAATTCAACCCCTAAAACTTTCACTCTTTCACAGAATTGATAAAAGCCAGCTTTGCAGTGTTTACATTCTTTGCATCCAAAAGCGTTATAAACAATTACTAAATCTCCCTTCTTGAACTTTGTCCCACCTTCTACAACTTCTCCTACAATCTCATGACCTAAAATTCTTGGAGTATTTACTGGGACGTCATATTTCCAATCACCCATTAATATATGTAAATCTCCATGGCATAACCCAGTAGCTCTAACTTTTAATAATACTTCCTTCTCATTCTCTAATTTAGGAATAGGAACTTCTTCTATGCTTAGAGGCTTCCCTATTTCTCTAAAAACGGCAGCCTTCATTTTACCATCCTGACTTTAAATAAGAGTTTATTTCCCACTCGGTTATTTCCTTTTCGTATTCTTCGATTTCTTTTTTCTTTAACTCAATAAAAGTATTTACAAGCTCTTCCCCTAGATAGTACTTTAGCTTAGTGTCGTTGTCAAGTTTTTGCAATGCGTCTTTAAGATTTGTAGGTAATAAAGAGACCTCATAATTTGCGTCAACATCTAACCCCCTTTCTATTCCATCAATTCCAGCAAATATTATTGAAGAAAGCAACAGATATGGGTTTGCTAAAGGATCCGCCAATCTAAATTCAAAGACTCCCTCGTCTTTATAAGTAGAAGGTATTCTAATTATGTAATGCCTTTCATTGCCTATTCCAGCTATATTTGGAGTTACAACCTCTTTATATCTTTTGTAAGAGTTAATTGTTGGTGAAGCTATAGCGAGAATTGAACCTATATGTTCTAAAATCCCGGCTAAAAAACTGTAAAGTATTTTGCTCAATCCAAGACCTTTAGGATCTGATGCGTCAACTCCTACTGGCTTATTTGAAAGGTCAACAAGCTTAATATAAATGTCCATGCTACTGCTTGAATAATCTTTAAATGGCTTTGGCATGAAAGTAGAATAGATTTTGTATAAACGGGCAGTATCCCTAATTATTTCTCTTGCAGTAATTAATGAATCTGCAGAATTTAAGGAATCACTCATGCTAAACGTTATCTCATATTGCCCTGGGCTATAGTGTTTGTTTATATATTGCACTTGTATCCCTACGCTCTCTAAGTACTTAATTAAATCTCTTAAGAAGTTCTGCTGTTCCATTAACCCTTCGGATGAAAAAGCCCTAGCCTCATCTGCAGGCACTGGTTTCCCATCTTTAAAGGTTATTAGATAGAAAGTTGGCTCAAAAGCAACTTGAAGATTATAGCCAAACTCGTTTAACTTCTCTACAGCTTTAACCAAAAGAGACCTTGTACATAATGGATGAGGAGAACCCTCTGCGGTAGTGACGAAAGATAAAACTCTTGCTGTTCTTTCCAAATATGGAATTATAACAAAAGTGCTTACATCTGGCACTGCAAAGATATCGCCATATTTAGATCTAATTGGTAAATCCCTAAAGTCTAGCAACAATAGGGATTCTGAATACTCTATGCCTTTGCCATTTTCTAGTGCTTTTTCAAACTCTATTCTCCTTAGAGATCTACCTCTAGTGTTTCCTAAGACGTCAACAAACACCACTCTTACATAATCTACTTTACCGCTTTTTAAAACGTCAAGGACTTCGTCCTTGAGCAATTTTCTCAACAGTAATTAAACTAGCAATTTATAAATATTAACGAAAACGAGCAAATAGTTGTCCTGCATATATTACCGCATTGGAATACTCTGTAAAAACTCCTCTTTCAATTATTTCTCCTTGCCTCTCTAGTTCGACTATGTAGAAATATTCGTTCTTCTTTTTTCTTCTATGAAACTTAATTGTGTAAATGCCCGCTTCCACCCTTTTCTTTTGAGACACTTGATAGCCTAATAACATTATAGTGTAGATATCCATTATTTTTTAATTATGTCAACTACTACATGATAAACTTTTGGTTTAACACTTCTCACTACCCTTGCAAAAATTACGTTAGGATATTTTTCTCTTGCCTTCTTTTCTGGTTCTTCCCCTTCTATTTGGGTGTAAAGATGTATTATACCACCTTGCTTAACGTGATCCCATGCGACTTTAAACGCTTCATCAGCCTTTTCTGGCAAAGGTGAAATTATTCTATCAGCAATGGGCAAATGTTCAATTTTCTTAAATGCATCACCATAAATTGGTATAACCCCATATGCCTTATTTAAATCAACATTAGCCATCATGTAATAATATGCATAAGGGTTTATGTCAATTGAATAAACTATACTAGGCTTTCCTAAAACGTATGAAAGGATTGAGAACGGGCCAAAGCCAGCAAACATATTTATTACTGTCTCTCCTTGTTTTACTTGTTTTGCAACCCTTAAATGCTCATAAGAAAGTTTCGAAGAGAAAAACACCTTCGTTATATCAAGAAAATATTTGCAACCATGCTCTTTATATATTGTTTCACTTCTCTTCTCACCAGCTAAATGAACAAAAGTTGATAACCTATAATCTCCCTTTGTATCTCTGTAATGACCCCAAACTGATTTAATGTAGGGAATTTTTTCCAGCAAAAACTCTGCAAAGGGCTTAACGTCTTCTGGCGTTTTATCAAAAGGTATTGCTAATACTGCTATATCACCTACTATTTCTACCCTTTTCCATAGCCCTAATTCTTTCGCTAAGTCTTTTATCAATTTCTTCCACCCTCTTCAACCCCTCTTCAACGTCTTTCAATCCCACATTTAATGGTACTCCGCCATCTAATACGCTTTCACCATCTACAAAAACAGTCTCTACGGAATAGCCAGAGTAAAGCAATGTCTCATAAGGGGAGTTAAAGTCTAATGGAAATGCCGGAGGTTCTCTGTATTCATAAATCACAAGGTCTGCATTAGAGTTTATCTCTAAACTCCCAGAGTTGATGCCCAACTGCTTATAGCCCCAAGCTGTAATAGCTCTAAATGCCTCTTCTGCAGTTAACATTAACCTAGTTGCTGCATAAGCTGCCTCATGCCTAATATCAAACATGGGAGTTAAATCCAAGGAGATTGAAGGTTTAAATTCACTTAAAGGAAACCTTGAGACCTCAAATGATGGGGTGAAGGAAAGGTAAATGTTATTACTCTTTATAAAATCTAGATCGACTCTAGATCCTCCACCCAAAGCAATTACTGTTTTTGGCAAATCTTCCCTCTTAAAGAGGCGTAAATCTACAGTTCTCTCAACTAATACTGCAACTTCATACTGCTTTGCTAATTCAAAAACTTCTTTTACCAAATCTTGGTCGCATACTTTTAAAATTACGTTGTTATAGCCTTGATGGGACCACCTGTTATACATTAATTTAAACTCTTTTTCCCAATCATCTGGGGAATTTGCACAACCAGTTGGAATAGCTATTATTGGCCTTAGCCCTACATTAGTTACTGCCCTAGCTACCGGGTCTGGAAATTTATCGCTAAAGACAACTGTCGTTACTCCAGAGCGCAAAAGATGATATGCCCCTAGCAAAGCTAAGTGATAAACATCATTATTGCTAATTACAGTCAATAAGTCATTTGCATTAATTTTACCGTTAAATATTCTATACCTAAATGGATAAAGGGTTAGAAAAGTATGAATAGAAATGAAGCTAGGTGCAAGTAGTCTATCCCAACCACCAACATCTAACTCTGCATCCTCATAGCCTGAGGGCTCTTCATAGCTTATAACATCTATTTTGTTGTTATTAATTCCAACATATACTTTCTTTAATGGATATTCAGCACCTAAAGCAAGCCCTGCTCTAATAATGCTTTTCATTCCCAACTACACCTTAAGTAATATGGATTATATCAAATTACTTGAAGAGGAATTAAACACTAACTATAAAATTAACTCTAATGTTCAGGTTGACGAAGGCTACATTATAGGTGCTGGAGATTCATATGCTGCAGGCTTAGTAGTTCAAGGAAAAAAGAAGGGGAAAGTGTTTGTTCTAGACCCTTATGAGGCATTAGATTTCAATTTTGATAAGCCAGTTGTAATTCTATCTGTTTCTGGAAAAACCAAATATAATGTTTTGCTAGCAAGAAAATTAAGAAATAAAACGAGAGTTATTGCTGTAACTGCAAACCTTGATTCTCCTTTAGCTAAAGAGTCAAAAGAGGTTGTTGAATTGCCATATAAACCAAAGGCCAGGCTCCCAGGCTTTTTATCATTTTTAATGTCACTTTCAGCCTTATATTCCATTTTTGGACTAGAAGAGGATAAAGGAGGAGCGAAGGGTTTTGATATAGAGACTAACCCTTTCTTTGTAGGAAAAGGAGAAAATTATGGAGTTGCCTATTTTGCAAGTTTAAAAATGGCTGAAATATTTGGAGAGCCATCAAGTTATGAGAGCCTAGAGCTTTTCGTTCACGCACCAATTTTCACCACTAGGAATAGGCAAATAATCATTTTCTCTTCTGGAGATGATAGAGAGAAAAAGCTAAAGGACATGATAGATTATACTAAAGTTATATCGACTGACTGTGAAGGTGCTTTTTGTAATACAAAAAGTTTACTTTACTCTATAATATTAAAAATGAAGAGAGAAAATTGGAACAGAATTTACTTCCTTGAAGATGAAAAGATCCTAAATATCAGTTCTGAGATGATATATTAATGAAAGTATTAGATTTGAGGCAAAGCGATACTAAGTGTGGTAGCAATTCTCCAGCATTATCTATAATGAGATTTTGGCTTAGTGAGGGAGGAAATCAGGAAGTTGAAATAATTGCTTTAAAGGGGATTCAATCAGATCAAGTAGAATTATGGGCAGAAGCAATGAAAGAGAGAGGAGTCAAAATATTGGATAAAAGAGATGAAGGTGATAAAATAATCTATAAAGTATATTTGCCTTAAAAAGTCCTTTCTTTCACGTTGCCTTAAAAAGATTTTTTTATAAAATCGCCTAATATTCATTTGTGAAATATCTCTCATTAGCCAAATATCTAGGAATAGCACTTCTAGTTATAGCAGGAATAGTATATGTCTTTGGCGACCCAATAACGAAATTGCTTTCTTATCAAGGGCCAATAATAGGTGGTGGGCTATTAGGTTGGTATGTTTTAAACTCCGTAAGCAAAGATAGAGTAATAGAGGATGATAAAGGAGAAAAATTACCAGTTATATCTGTAGCAATAAGAAAATATGTTTTCCCAGCGTTAATACTATCGCTTGTAATGATCGTCCCATGGCTAACCCCCTTTATGTTTAGATTAGAAGAGGAAAATCAGATATTATTTTTAGGCTCATTCACATCTATGACCGTTGCAGGGTTCATAATAGGATATTTTATTTCTTCTCTTAAATTTATTGAAAAAGTAATAATTTATAGCCTTGGGTTTGTTGCTGATATACTATATTTCTTCATAATTTATGATGCTGCAAACTTATTTGGAATACCAGAAAGTGTAGTCGTTAATGACATTTTGTTTCTAGTCTATGGAGTTAAGTTCCCAGAGGGAGTTCTATTTGCATTTTATATAATTAAAAAAGTAAGAGCTATTTGATGGGGAAAGTTTATATTATAGGTGCTGGTCCCGGAGATCCTGAACTTATAACTGTAAAAGCTTATAACATACTTAAAAAGGCTGACGTTGTGATTTATGATAGGCTCATTCCGAAAAGCCTGTTAAAAGATCTAAAGGCCGAACTAATTTATGTAGGGAAAGAAATAGGGGAGGCAAACATCCAAGAGCATATAAATCGTCTTCTTGTGGAGAAAGCTAAAGTATATGATATAGTCGTAAGGCTAAAGGGAGGAGATCCATACGTTTTTGGGAGAGGAGAAGAAGAATGCATTTACGTGTTAAGTAATGGGATAGAGTGCGAAGTTGTACCAGGTATAACTAGTGCCATTGCAGTACCAGCATATGCAGGAATACCAGTTACAAGCAGACTTACTTCCTCATCTTCAGGCTTTACTGTAATAACGGCAACAAGAGCGGAAGGGAAAATAATTGATGTCGATTACATACCAAAAAAAGGAACCTTAGTAGTTCTTATGGGAATTCACGTAATAAAAGAGCTTGAAAGCGTTTTACTAAAGGTTAGAGAAAGGGAAGAGCCAGTAGCTATAATAGAAAATGGTACAACGGAAAGGCAAAGAGTTTTTGTAGGCAAACTTGAGGATTTGGCAAAGATTGTTGAAGAAAATAACGTAAAGTCCCCAGCAATAATAGTTGTGGGCGAAACTGTAAAACTTAGAGATAAGCTCTGGAAGTTAACTTAAAAAATGTAAAAGCATAAATGAAGATATGAAAGTCAAAGACCCTGTGTGTGGAATAGAAGTTGAGGACTCTACGCCATATAAATTCGTTTATAAGGGGAAAACTTATTATTTCTGTAGCCCAATGTGTATGGCCGAGTTTAAGAAGAGACCAGAAAAATATATTAAATGAATGAACTATCTATTTTTGTGTACCCTCCAAAGTTCGGTTATGTAATCCCAGAAAACCTAAATGAGGCTTTGGAGTTCCTTGAGCAACATGAAGATGCGAAGCCTTTAGCTGGAGGACACAGCTTAATACCAATGCTGAAACTAAGAATTATAAGGCCTTCTTATTTAGTTGAGATTAGAAGATTACCCTTAAATTATATTAAGAAAGAAGGTAACATGTATAAAATTGGAGCTTTATCAACACATTATGAAATCTCTAAAGCTCAAATACCTTTATTAAGCGAAACCGCAAGTAGAATAGGTGATCCGCAAGTTAGGAATATGGGAACTATTGGTGGAAGTATATCGCATTTAGACCCTGCTGCAGACTATCCTGCTGCTTTGATTGCAATGGACGCAAAAGTTAAAATAACTAGCAGAAAAGGAGAAAGAATAGTTGATTTTGCTTCATTTGCAAAGGACATGTTTACGCCAGATATTAATGTGGGAGAGCTAGTCACTGAAATTCAAGTACCAACTTTTGAAGGATATAAGTTCTCCTATCAAAAGCTAGAGAGAAGGGCAGGAGATTTCGCAATAGTTGGAGTTGCAGTTTTGTTGAAACTTTCTGGTGATGTGGTAGATGATATAAGAATAGGGCTGACTGCAGTTAACAGAGTTGCAGTAAGGGCTAAGGGTGCTGAGGAAGAGCTATTGGGTAAAAGAATAAATGATGAAGTCATTGAGAAGGCTGCAACAAGAGCTATGGAGAGTGCAAATCCAACCTCTGATTTAAGGGGTTCAGCTGAATATAAAAAGAAAATGGTAAAAGTTTTAACTAAAAAGGCAATACTAACTGCATTAAAGAGGTGAGAAAGATGAAAGTCGTTCAGCCAGATGAGAAAGTAAAAATTACGTTGAAAATTAATGGGCAAACTTATGAAACTGAGGTTGAGCCAAGGAGGCTTTTAGTTCACGTCCTCAGAGATTTAGGCTTTACTAGTGTACATATAGGGTGTGACACCTCTAACTGCGGTGCTTGCACAGTAATTATGAACGGAAAGAGCGTAAAGTCTTGTACAGTACTTGCAGTCGAAGCAGATGGGGCAGAAATTTTAACTGTAGAAGGATTAGCAAAAGACGGAAATCTTCACCCCATTCAAGAAGCCTTTTGGGAGCATCATGCACTTCAATGTGGCTACTGCACCCCTGGAATGATAATGGAAGCTTACTGGTTGCTTAAGGAAAATCCAAACCCAACAGAGGAAGAAATAAGAGAAGGGATTTCTGGGAATTTATGTAGATGCACTGGATATCAAAACATAGTAAAGGCAATTAAGGCTGCTGCAGAGAAGCTAAGTCAGCCTCAGTATCCACGTCAACAATAACCTCTTTTCCAGCCTCAACAAAACATACGTCTTTTCTATTTTTCAGAATTTCTCTAGCTCCTATATCCCCCTCAAGTTTCATAAGCTCATCAAATAAAACCCTAGAAATTAAAACGGGGTTTCCTCTAATGCCTTGATGAACTGGAACTATTGCTGAACATTCAGTTTTGTATGCTGATATGATTTTCCTTACTGTGTCTTGAGTCAAAAGTGGCATGTCTGCTAAAACCACCAACACAGCATCATAATCTTGAAAGAATCTCAATCCAAGCTTTATTGATTCACTAAGCCCTAAAATCCACTTGGGGTTGTAAATTACAATCTCATCTTTCAAATATGGCAGAAGCTCCTCTGCATATTTTCCAACAACTATAACTCTTTCAAGAAAGCCTACGGCATCTATCGCAATTCTTATTAACGGCTTTCCATTAAAACGCTCTAAAAGCTTATTTCTTCCAAATCTTTTTGCTTCTCCAGCCGCTAATATTATCGAACCAATTCTCATCAAATATAAATACTGTCACTTTGTAATAAACTTATGAAATTCGAGGGAGAAGTCCAAGTACCTATTTCAGCTGAGCAATTGTGGAATTACATTATAAACCCAGAAAAAATAGCTTCTTGTTTTCCAGGTTTAAAGAGCATAAAAAAAGAGGGAGATGAATATAAGGTTGTAGGCACAACCGGCATAGGTTTCATTAAGGGAGATTATAAGGCAAGCGTTAAATTTACAAAAATAGATGAGGCTAATAGAAGTGTTGAGCTTTACGCAAAGGGTAGCGGTTTAAATAGCAATGTTGATATAAACGCTGTGCTAAATGTGTTAGACAATCCAACTAGATTGAAATATTCTGCTGATGTCAAAGTAAGTGGTATATTAGCTTCCGTTGGTGCTAGGCTTATAGATCCTGCCGTTAACAAAATTTTAAATGATTTGTTCGAATGTATAAAAACAAAGGCGAGCAATGCATGAAGTTGCAAGGGAGAATCAAAATAAATAATCAAAAAAAGGCTTTAGATTTTATTTCTGACTATCATAATTTGTTGCGTTGTGTCCCAGGAGTAAAGGAAATAGATGAAAATAGATTTATTGCAAAAAACAGAATAGGGATATTCACTGTTGAGACTGAAGGAGAAGTTAGAGCTTTTAATAAAGGGGAGGACTGGTCAGAAACTGTCATTGAAGTAAATGG
>ERZ1684502.179-NODE-179-length-12781-cov-16.367358_pt1 | contig 12781 bp, 14 predicted proteins | sample MGYA00580192_ERZ1684502 | MGnify/ENA primary metagenome ERZ1684502 (study PRJEB41476, sample SAMN13258264) | hydrothermal vent metagenome | biome: caldera [ENVO_00000096]; feature: acid hot spring [ENVO_00002120]; material: acidic water [ENVO_01000358] | place...
GAAAAGGCTTATATTGTTATTTGTCTAGTGTGATCTTGTGGCAATCGTAATTTTGCCAAAAAGCAGTGCTTCAGCGTTCTTTTTAATGCTTGAGCACGTGCCAATAAAGAGCGAGGAAGAGCTTATGTCCCTGCAGGGAAAAGCAGTGAACTACATCAAGGATGAAGCGATAAATGAAATCCTCTCTAGGTACATAAAGTTTGAGAGGGCGTTAGTTAACAAGTACTCATACAGCCCAGAAGACGTTGTGCTTGTCGTTGGGGCTAAGAGGAGAAAGCCGAGCTCATTTTACGACTTGAGCATTGTGAGGTTTCTGCCAAAAAATGTGAAAATAACTGTCTATGTGAGGTGATCAAATGAAAGACGAGATGACGCTGATAATGATGAGGTACATTTATGACTGGACTGTGCTTGAGGGGCTTAGAGATGTCTTGCACAGCTACAATGCACAGTTTGAGTGCGAGAAAGACGATAAGGAGATGATATGCACAGCCGAAATCCCAAACCCTGGGATTTACGAAGCGAAAGTGAGGGGGCCAGAGATTGTCGCAATAGGCAAAAAAGACGTGATCATGGGCGAGAGGCTTGTAGCACCTGTCGAGGGCGGGAAGCTGAGGATAGTGACGAAGATATACAGAGTGAAAAAAGGTGAGGAAGCAGAGAGGTGGGAATAAGCTCGGTCAACCCTCTCTTTTTTAAGTCAAGGTTATTTACATGAAATGCCCATACTGTGGCTCTGAAAATCTTGTATGGAGAGAGGGGCAAGTTGTCTGCTCCTCTTGTGGCTCAGTAATAGACAGAATATATGATGGGGCCAGCTTTTTTGAGCCAATAAAGCCGAAGCCAGCAACAAAGTATACAGTAGAAAAAGAGGAAATACCAATATACAAGGACGTTGTTTTGGACAACGGCGCAGTAATCAGGGCTGAATCGCTCCCAGCAATTAAGCTTATAGAGAGCAATGAGCTTTTTCTTATCATTTATGATGTTGTAAACAGCCACCCCCTTTTCAGGTCAAAGACAATTAAGACTAAGCTTGCAGTAGCGCTTTATTTGTACGACACAAGGCTCTTCAAGAAGTTCAAGAGAATCCTGGGGATGAACGAAAAGAGGGTGCTGAAGGTCTTGGCGAGCGTAAAAAGGGATGAGAGGGAAAAGCTGAGGGAGAAGATAAGAGAAAGGGCTATGATGGCGGTAGGATCTTCACAACAACAGGCTTTTTGATGTTTGGCGCAACGACCATTGCCTCTCCCTGCCCAAGCTTGTCAATCATTCCAGCTTCTTGGTCTGAAAGGGAAAGGGTCTCAGCGATCATCTTTTTGTCTATGTTTGACTTTATTGAATGTATAATTTTTATGTTGGTGTTCTTCATTACTTCTGGATCAACTGTTGATGGGCTCTGAGTAATTATGCACAGCCCAACGTTGAACTTTCTTATCTCCTGCAAAGCAGAAGTCAAGACTACATTTCCCCTCCCATTTTCCTTCAAGTAGAAGTAGTTCTGAGCCTCTTCGAGCACTACATACATCTTCCTTGTCTTATTTCTAGTCTCTCTGAAGTACTCAAGCAGGAACTTCACAACTATCATGCTGTATATCCTCCTGAGGCTTGTGTTCCTTATGAAGCTGAGGTCGATGATGTTCCCTCCCCTCAGCTTCTCTGCGAGCTCCTTGTAAGAGAGACCCTTTGGTGAAAACAGCTCACCCCCTTTCCCAGCAAACATCATTACGAGCTTCCTAGTCAGCGCAATCTTGCTGTCAATCTGCGACTGAGTGTCTGGGAGGACGCTGTTTATTGCATCTAAAAGGGCTTTCAAGTCGAACTCCTGCACTTTAAGCAGGGCTAGATAAAGCCTGAACTTTTGGGCGTCTGAAAAATCCAAAACGTCTCCAAGCATCTCAACGATGTCAGCTATGCTTTCCTGGCTTTCAATAGAGAGAGGGTTTATTACGAGGGGGTTCTTCTCACCATAGTAGTTGAACTCTGGTATCCTCTCGTGGTACTCGCCGTGCCAGTCAAGGATCACTACGTCGAAGCCCTTCTTTGCGAGCTCCCTTGCGATCAGCGTTGATGTAAATGACTTCCCGCTGCCAGTAGCGCCAAATATTGCTATATGCCTAAACACGTCCTCAGACCTAATGCCGACTGGGACTTCATGAACCCCAATTGTCTTCCCAAGCGGGATGTCGAAGCCCTCGACGTCTGTAAGCTCGCTCTTAACTTCATACTTCTTCCACGCAATATAGCCTGGGAAAGCCACAGCACCTACACTGCCTGGCAGAGGAAGGACTGGGTTTGTCTTCAGAGATATCGGCTCTAGTGAGATATGTGGTGCAACCCCCTCAATAGTGCTCTTCAATATCATTGCCTCCTCAATTAAGTAGTCCTTGCTCATCTTATCGTCTTTCTTAATGTAAAACAGGACTGCAGTGCCAGGGACTGGGTCTAGAAGAGTTACAATTGCGACTTTCAAGTATCTGTTTTTAGCCCTCTGCAGCGACTCTACTGCGCTTTCGAGCTCTTTGATGTAAAGCTCTGTGACGTTTTGAATGTTGAGCTTAGCGAGCTCCTCTGGGGCTATCTCCTTGCCAACTACTTTGAAGCCTACAAAGTAGTACTCTCCGTCCTCAAGGGTAATTGAATAAAGCGAGCTGTCGATTGAAGACTTGACTATAAATCTGCCTATCTTGTGCCTGAGCCTTGAGACTATGACAGCTACTGAAACTGCTGCAGCTCCAGCCAGCACAATGTAAATTGGGCTGAACGGGACTGCAACTGCTGAGGAGTTTGTAAATGCCCTCGAGAGGAGATACAAGCCGAGGAGGAGAAGGAATATAGCTGGTATATCCCTCGCTTTCATATTAAATGAGAGGAATAAAAAGGAGAGGGGGGTGAAGGTGATTCACTGGGAACCCAATATTGAGTTCCCAAGCTCTTTCTGCAGTCTTTCGATGAACTTCCTCACTGCCTCTGCAGACCTCCCATCCTTCCCAGCATCGAGGAGGAACCTCTCAAAAACATCAAGGACTTTCTGTATATCGAAGTTGTCTTGATATCTTATGAGCTCAAGAGACTCCTCAATGTATTTTATGAATCTGTCCTTGTCGAAAGGTGAGCGGAGTGTGATGTTTGCATACTTTGCTTTCTCTTTCATCTCCTTCAAATCCTTTTCTAAATCCTTAACCTTTGCCTCAAGCTGAGGGATTGAGAAGACGCCAGGCTTCCCCCAGAAGTACTGCTTTTCTCTCAGCAACTTCTCAACATCCTCTTCCTTAGCATTCTTCCCAATGTAAAGCAAATAATGTTTCTTCATATTCTTCCTCTTCACTCCGTCCTCATCAACAGTATAGCCGTAGTAATGGACACAGAATACTTTCCCGTTGTCGATGTTTAACCATGAGCAAGGGTCTCCACACTTGGGACAGATAATCATTGAAATGCATTTCAAAGTCTGAGTATAAAAACTTTTTGTTTTCCACTTTGCTTTTAGAACTAAGCCTGGAAAACGCTTAAATATGCATTTTTCGCAATTGATGCTGATGATCAACCCTAGGATAACGCCATTGATAAAGCTCTTGCCCTCAGTCAGCTACTGGTTCGTTGAGGAAGGCTCAAAGATAAAAGTAGTGTCAGATGCCTTGAAAAGTCCAGAAATTGTGATAGACAGCAAGATATCAGCAAAGGGGGAGTGGATATACAAGAGGGGGCCATCAGTAGTTAGGAGAGATGAGGACAAGGAGGAGGTAGTGCTAACAGATCAAGACGCAGTCGGCTTCGTTCTTGTCGGCAATGAGATCCGCGCAGTCAAGCAGATAGGGAAGACTGTTTTATATGCTGGAGAGAAGTTTGAGAAGTACTCGCATAAGTATGCATTTTCGCTTTTTGAGGGAAAAGACAAAGTGAAGGTCGTAGTTAGTGGCAAAGAGATTGAATTAGAAAAGCCAATCGCATACAGGATAAACCCTTCGTACCTAAACCTTGTCTATGAGGGGCAGTCAATCATCATAGACCTCCACGGCAACAAGACAGCAGTAAATAAGCAGGCGTTCTATCTAGGGAGGTCGAGCAGGGGCGACATCTTTCAGACCCTCGACGGGAAAATTGTCGTTGGGAGAGAGGAGGAGCTTCTAGGCATCTGCAGTTCTGAGGCTCACTACCTCGGCGAAGCGTCTGTAGGCATAGTGATTGAGTGCGACAACAAAGTCAAGTACTTCTTCTCTTCTGGCTGGAGCTTAGTCTCTGGTCTCTCGTCACTGACAGCCTCCTTTGCCAACTACAACTTCGTCATAATAACAGACAACGACACTGCAGTCTATGACGGAGAGTTCCGCAAGCTCTTCAGCCTTAAGAACATCCACGCAGTTTACGCAACAAGGAAGTACATTTATGCAGTATCAACACCTAAAAGGCTATACATAGTTGAGCCTTTAGAGGGCTATGTACCTTTTGACGTGAAGAGGGACAATTACAGTGTTATAATAACAATGGAAAAACAGCTCTACGAAACTTTCGCCATTGGGCAGGGGCTTGTAAAGGCTGGAGAAGTTGATGAAGGCGATAAGGTGGCTGTGCTCATTGAGGCGAGCAGGCTTTCCGCTGGGGCTAAGAGCAAAGTAATGGCGAGCGTCGAGATCTACGACTATGAAATACCAGTTGACATACCCCCAGCATCTGCAGATATAAAGCTCAAGGATGCAGTGATCCTTGTCTCTGACGGGAGAGTGAAGGGGCAAAAATCTTTCTACAACTCAGTGCTTTTGGCATTTGTGGAGTACAAGCTGAACTCGAGGCTGAAGAGCTTATTGAAGGTGAAGGTTGCAAACAAGGAGTTCTTCTATACAGTTTCTTCGCCAGAGGGGGAGCTAATAGTTGAAATCCCACTAGTCAAGTACAGCCTAAACGAGGAGGCTGTCACTTTCTCTATCATCAGAAATGGGTACACAGAAGTCGCAAAGGAGTACTTGACGAAAGCAAGGGCTGTGAAGAGGCCTGGAGAAGTGAAGAAGTATGAAGAGATATACAACGCTGTAAGGCGCGTTATAGAGAAGAGCGAGGACGACTACTTCGAGTGGGTGAAAATGGAGGAGTATCCAGCGCCATACAATCCAGTTGTAATCGCTAGGGCTGGTGACGTCATTGAAGTTGATGGAGAGAGGGTTCAAGTAAAGGAGGGGAAGCATGCAGTTGCAGTAAAGAGGGAGAACTACTACAGAGAGTATGAAATATACGGCGTTCCAAACCCAGTGAAAGGGATTGAGGCGGAAATCGAGGGAAACAAGCTGGTCGTTAAGCTGTCATTAGCGTATAAAGTGCCAGTTACTGCTGTTTACGGCACGCAAGTCAAGACAAGCACTAACGGCTTGCTTTCTTTCGACCTCGACCCGTTCTACAAGACAATAAAAGTAACTGCAAGCTTATCGCCAAGCATTTCGTGGGAGGTAGAGTACAGCATGGAGGAGCTTTTCAGCAAGGCATTGAGGAAGGCAGTTGAAAACTCTGAAAAGCTCAAGGACTACTTATCGCTCCACGGCATTGTCTAGCACTTTCGTTCACCCGACTCTTATTTTAACTCTTGTATTTTTCTGATGGAGTACTCAGTCGGGGCTGTTAAGGTTAAAATTGTGAAAGAGGATGGGATTTGCAAATATATTGTAGAGGAGCCGAAGCTTTCGCCAGAGGAGGAGAAGATAAAAGAAGAGGTTCTCTCAAAGCTACTTTACATCCAAGGCAATGCAGATGAGGCAATAATAAAGATGCTGAAGGAGAAGGGGCTTAAAGACGAGCAGGTAGAGAAGATATTGTACTATGTGAAGAGGCAAACCCTCTACGACGCAATAACCCCACTAATGCTTGACCCAAACATTGAGGAGATTGAGTGCAGGGGGTATGGTTACCCAATAACTGTAGTCCACAGGCAGTTCAGCGAGTGCATAAGGCTTTACACAAACATTGTGCCAGAGAGCGATGAGCAGGTAGTGAAGATAGCTGAAAAGCTAGCATCAAGGGCAAACAAGGCAATAAACATTGCAAAGCCCTATCTTGAGTTTGCACTCCCAGAGGGGCACAGAGTAGCATTGACTGTAGGAAATGAGATATCCCTGCCAGGGTCAACTTTCGACATTAGAAAGTTCCCAGAGAAGCCGCTATCAATTACAGCAATGATAATGAGGGGGATGCTCAATGAGATGATTGCCTCCTATCTCTGGTTCTTAATGGAGTACAAGCCTTTCATCTTAATCATTGGCCCAACTGGCGGTGGAAAGACTTCTCTGCTTAACGCAATGCTCAACCTCGTGAACCCAAACTCAAAAATTCTGACAATCGAGGACACTCCAGAGATAAACATCGCAAAAGCAAACTGGGTTAGGTTCATCACGAGGTCGACGCTTGGGGGCAGCTTCGATGTCACACAGCTTGACTTAGCAAGGCTTTCGCTCAGATACAGGCCAGACTACTTAGTTATTGGCGAAGTTAGAGGGAAGGAGATTGAGGCATTGATCCATGCTGCAGCGTCTGGCCACGGCTCTTTATCGACTTTCCACGGGGCAAAGCCAATTGACGCTGTGACTAGAGTTACTTCACTTCTTGGGGCTGAGCTGGCAAAGCTTTTCCTCCAGACAATCTGGGCGTTCATAATTGTTGGGAGCAGGAAGGAGGGGGAGAAGAACGTAAGGACAATCTTGGCAGTTTACGAGACAATAACGAGGCAGGGGAAGATAAAGTTCAAGAAAGTTATTGAGTGGGACTTCGCAGAGAAGAAGTTCAAGCCAGAGGACTTCTCTTCGCTGATAAAGAAGTCTGCGAAGCTCAAGATGATCGCAAGGACTTATGGGCTGACAACTGAGGACTTGAAGGATGAGCTCCAGAAGAGGGCTGAGTTCCTCCACAAGCTAATAGAAGAGAAAGTGATTGACTTCAATGACGTAACTTCACAAATTAGGAAGTTCTACATGGGTGAGGCAGTTGCAAGTGCTTAGCAGGGTGAGAGACCTCCACCCCCTTAAGGTATTTGACGAAAAAATCAAAAAGTACATCGAGTACTATGGGGATGACATAAATGAGGTTCACCAGAGGTACAAGAGGGCGCTGAGGTTCTTGATACCTGCAATCATAGCAGTCTCTGTCCTAGCCTACAAGATACACTACTTCTTAGTCTCGGTTCCGCTCCTCGCTGTAATAACCTACATGTACCCCCTCCTGTACGTCTGGGCAAAGGCTGAGGAGTACAAAAAGGTTGTGAACAACGAGGCGCCGTTTATTGCCTTAATCGCCTATATTGACTCCATCGTTGACAAAGGGCTTAACTACACGCTGAAAGAGCTCTCAGAGATAAAAGAGCTGAAAGTGCCGAGGGTTGAGCAGATGTTCTTCTCAAAGATGACAAACTACATGGGCTGGGCTTTCGCTAGAGCTCTGGAGAGGAGGGCTTTAGTCCACAGCAACGATTTGCTCGGCAAGCTCTACAGCAACTACTTAGCCTCACTCGAGCTTGGCTTCACCCTGCAGGACAGGCTCAGAGACACACTTCAAGACCTGCTAAACGACTTAAAGGACATGTTCAGAAACTATACAAACAACAAGGCTGGGGAGCTGACAGAGCTGGAGTTCGCAGTGCTTCTGCTTATGCCAATTGTAATGGTCGGCTTCTCCTTTACTTTCAAAGTGTCTCTCATAGAACTGCTTGCCCCACTGCTTGCCACACCAGCTTTAATTTATCTTGCCTCCGCATCACAGCCCTCATTTGACTACATTCTGAAGTACAAGAACCTCTGGCTTTTGGCTTTAATCCCCGCTGTCCTCGCTGTCCCCTTCTTGAGCTTAACAGCAAGGCTTTTGGCTGCAACTGCAGTGATTGTTGCAGTGAGCTACTTTGTCTATGATCAAATTAGGTTAGCTAGAGAGCTGGAGAACTCACTGCCAGTGCTGATCAAAGAGCTCGCAGAATATCTTAAGATTGGATATACAATTCCTAATGCAATAACAAAGATAAAGCTTGGGAAGAGGGTGAACAAAGTGATAGAGAGGTATGCGAGGAACCCAGAGGAGGTAAACACACCGTCGAAGCTCTTCAACTTAACATTTAAGTTGCTCTTCATAATCGCTAAGACTGGCTACTCGGCAACTGCACTTCAAGAGCTTGGAAGTGCAATATACGAAGTTGTCTACAATAAGAACTCGACAACGAAGCAGCTGGCGCTCTTTGACATACTGACAGTAATGACCCCAATAATGCTCTGGCTCACTTTCGCAATGCTGGGGCAAATTGTAACTGCAGTAGTTCCAGCAATGGCAGTAATAGTCCCTTACAGCATTGCATCTGCACTTGTGTTCTCAAAGATCTCGAGGTTCACACTGCTTTACTTCCCAACGATGCTAATGCTCTTTGCTGTGCTTGTCGTTTTAGCCTTCATACCGCCAAACATCATCTCCCCATTCCTAAGCTAGCTCTTTTTTGCTTTGGGTACCCAATATTGGGTACCCAGAGCAGTTCTAGATTTTAACTTTACGAGTGACCTTGCTTTTATCGTGAAAGCGGAGCATATACTTTATTTTCTAGATTTTGAATTGCCTAGGTACCCAATATTGGGTACCCAGGTGGAGCGAAACGCTAATTAGGACAAAATGCGATTCGTTGCCTATGAAGGTAAGAAAGACAGTTCATTTGCCAAAAAAAGTAATAAAGGCATTAGCCCAGATGTGCGACAAAATGGGCTTCGTATCGCTTTCGAGGTGTGCTGAGAGCGCAATTAAAGCGTTTGTGGAGAGCGGGGCTTTTGAGCAAAGCGAAAAGAAGCTTGATGCAAAAGTAAGGCTGAAGTTTGACTACAGAGAGCTTGAGAGGTTTGAGAAAGAGTGCAAGAAAATGGGCTACAGCAATATTGACCTCTGCTTTGCAACTGCTTTAGAGCACTGGTTAGAGCAGTTTCGCTAACCCCGCTTTTAAACAGCTATTTTATTGTGCTTATCAGGGCAATAATTCTGCCAAAAGAAGAAGCAGAAAAGCTGGGCCTCGAGTTTGAGCCAATAGAATTTTATTACCTCAGCGTCATAAACACAAAGGTTCACTTCGCGCTCTCTTTTGTCAAGGACAAAAAAGTAAATAAGCTGTTAGAGAAGTACTTCCGCCCATTTATGATTGCAATGACAGAATATGAGTATAAGCCAACAGACTACATAATCTCTGTGTCGAAAGAGCTCAAACTCAGCTTAGCGAGGCCAAAAATTGAAGCCTATGTGGTAAAGGCGAGCAAATGGCAGATAGTTGAAATGCTGAAGCTTATTGAAGATTGGATAAAAGTGAATAAAGATGAAGAAGTGATGGAGAGGCTGAGAGATATAGCATTACTAAGCCAGCAACTACAGCTAAACCGTTGACCGCTGGGTCGTTATAGCGAAAGTGAGCTAAAGCGAACCTCCTCCACTTGCCGTTTTTCTTAACAAAAATTCCTTTTTCTGTAAAGACATCAAGGATCATGTGCGTTGGCCCAACTAACAGCCCAGCGATAAGAAGTGCTGCAGAGTGATAGAAAAGAAGAAGCGGCATTGCTGAAGCAATCCCCCAACCTATACTTCTTGGAAAAGTGTGAGTCAAAGGAGTTCTCGAGTGAACTACACCGTGTGCAGTCGCTATCTCTTTATGGCCAAGCTTATCAATGACTGTGTTAGCAACTAATGAAACAACAAAGGCAACTGCTAAGTGATAAGGTGAGAGAGGAGCTAGTGCTAAGCTCAGCACGCCAGCTGAGAATATATAATGCGTTATAAGCTTCATGAGATAAAGAAAAAAGAGATGATATTTAAGCTTTGACGAATGAGTCTAGCGACACTAAGACTGGGCGCGGGTCGTTGATGAAGTGTATTAGTGCTTCTCCTCTTCCTAAAAAGGACAGCTCGTGGATTATCTCCTCATCGCTTATGTTCGCAAACCTTGTGACTTCGTTCCAGAACTTCTTGTCGCCGTTGTTCATAAAGGCAATCAAGCCAATGTTTTCTAAGTATATATCGGTGTGGGCGCCGAAGTCCTGTATGTTTTGAGTTGCCATGAGCATTGCAATCCCGAAACCTCTGCCCCTCTTTATCAAGTCCATTACAATTGACTCCTCTGAAGCGTCCTTGAGTATTGTCCAGGCTTCATCAACGACTAGCGCAACCTTGAGCCTGTCGTCTGCAGTGTTGTACCTGTTGTATATCTTAGTTAGCACAGAGAGCATTATCAGCCTCCTAAGCTCCTCAGACTTTATGAGGGAGAGGTCTACAACATAAGCTGTCGGCTCATTTATTGCCTTAACAATGTCATACCTTTCGTCATCTCCCTCAAACTGCTCTACTTGGGAGAGGACTCTGTACAAAAACGTCTTCTTCTCAAGCGATAAGTCGAACTTCTCAAGCTCATCAATTATGTTCTGCCAGGTCGGCTTTTCGTACTTTTCGAACGCACCCTTTATTGCTTTATACAGTATTGAGGATGTGTATCTGTCAAGCTCAAAAGCGTCAGCTATAATGCTCTCTAGCTGTGATATATATGACTCAAGGGAAACCCCCTCAGGCTTCAGCAGAGAGAGGTGGTACATTAGTGGCGAAAGGATCTTCGTTGGGACTCCATACTTCCTAAGCCTCAGCTTTATGTCTGACTTAGTATCGAAGAAAACGACTGGGATATCGGCATAGAGGCTGAGCTTGTAAGCTAAAGAGATCAAGAACTCCGTCTTTCCAGCGCCAGTGGGGCCGACGACAAGCACATGCGGGTTGAGCATTTTGCCAACGTTCCAAAAGACTGCCTTGTTTGATCCAATCTCTTTGCCCAAATAAACTCCGTCCTCTAAAAGCTCGAATTTGGGCGCCTTCGGAAGAGAGAAAACTGTGAGGAAGGGGACTTGCGTCGGCAAACCCTCAGCCCTTACTGCAAGCCTGTCCTCTATTAAGTCTAAGATCTCGCTCCTCTTTGCAGGCCTAGACTTAACACCAATGCTGTCAAGCCCTTTTCTCAAGAGCTCAACAGACGCCTTTGCATCTTCCTCGCTCTTTGCATTAATGAGGAAGTAAATCACATAGCGGAACGGGAGCTCCCCTTCATTTATTTTCTGGATCATTGCCCTTGTCAGCTCAAGCTCCCTCCTAGCCCTCTCGTTTGATGGGTCTTTTTCAACAATGATCTGTAAGTTCTGCACCTTTAGGAAGAGCTTCCCCAAATACTCATTTCTGTCAATCTTTTCCTTTTTGAAGACTATCTCGACGCTCCCCAAAGCGTCGAGCACTCTGTGGAACTGCATTATCTTCACTCTTAAGCTCTCAACGCTCACATCCCTGTAGTCAAAAGGTATGTCGTCGACTACCAAAACCCCCTTGATTTTTCCGTTAACCTTCAGCATCCCGTCCTCCACTTCTACATTTGCTGTCCCAGCACTCCTCCTGAGGAATGAGAAGCTCCCTTTCTTCCTCAAGTACATTGCAGCGCCTAATGAGACCAGCGCAACGTCAAGGATGACAAAAAACAGCTGTCTTGTCACAACAGCTGTCATTGTCAGCATCAGCAGTATTATAAGGAAGTACTTTACGTCTTCGTTTAGCTGTCTCATGATAAAAATAGTGGTTAAAAAAGGGAGGGGGACAAAACTGTTATTTCAGAACCTTCAAGACTTTCCTCATAATCTCTATATAGCTTTCCTTATCTACATAGCCCCTCTCTGCAAGCCACTTGTATGCAATTAGAGTCCCAATTATCTTTCTTTCGGCTGCTTTCTTGTCGATCTTTAAAGGGGCGAGGTAGTGCGGCTTCTCTCTCCCCTTTTCGTCTTTGTGAACAACATATATATACTCTCTGCCGTCAATTTCAGCAATTGCTATCTTTTCATACTCTTTTCCGTCCTTTGGGCAAATCCCTTTCTCGTAAATCACCTGTTTAAAAGGGAACAGCTTTGCTGGCATAAGAGAATAAGCGAAGGCGAGGCTAAAAAAACTTTTTCAGATTTGATAATAGTTCCCGTTTGCCTCAATCAGCACTGAAGTGTAGGCAAGCGATATGTTTTTGTTTATGATTTGTGAAAGCGGAACAATCTGGCTTGGCTTCAGCACGAAGTGCGTATAGTACACAGTCCTGTTGACTATTACTTCGCTTATGTCAATTGGTGCTGAGCCGTAGTTGTACAAATAGGTCTGGTTTGAGTAATCAGCGACTCTGATTATGCTGAGCTGTGTTATAGTTGCATTGTTAAGCCTTGTGAAGGACTGGCTCAGAGAGCTTAACGCTGTGTTGTGCAGAGAATTGAAGTACAAGAACAAGGGGACTGCGAGAGAGAGAGTGATTAGAGTGACAATGAGGGAAGAAAAAATAGAGGATATGGCTTTCATTTCATCACCCTGTGTTAGATGCTAAGACGTTTTCAGCAATTTGTACTGGCTTCCCAGTTGATGTGTAGCCTTCAAATATCACTGTGTAGTAGCTGCCAGCTTGAATTGCTAATGTGCTTGGAAGGGCTGTGACATTTGTGTAGCTGTTCCCTGGTATCAGTGTTATTGAAGTTGATATGCTGTAGCTAACCCCAGGGCCTTCAATCAATATCTGTGTGATGTTGAACTTAATGTCCCCTTGGTTTGATATTGAGTACTGCAGGTATGCCTGCCCAGTCGATGGGTTAACAATTAAGCTTGCTTGGGCGTTCGCATCGACATTTTGAGATAGACTGCTGAACATCCCGTGGGCATAGGCATATAGCAGAACTCCTAAGGCTATTGTTATTGCTAGCACAATTACTGTGCCTAGGATGGAGGAGATGCCTCTCTT
>ERZ1684502.180-NODE-180-length-12692-cov-42.551318_pt1 | contig 12692 bp, 9 predicted proteins | sample MGYA00580192_ERZ1684502 | MGnify/ENA primary metagenome ERZ1684502 (study PRJEB41476, sample SAMN13258264) | hydrothermal vent metagenome | biome: caldera [ENVO_00000096]; feature: acid hot spring [ENVO_00002120]; material: acidic water [ENVO_01000358] | place...
ATGATTGGACATTAAATGGTTCAGTTTACGGTTTGCCAGATAACATAAACTACATCGTTATGTTTTACAATAAGCACTTTATACCATATCCTCCAAATACAACTGCTCAGTTAATACAAATAGCAGAAGAAGTTAATAAAACATATCACATATGGGGTATAGCATATGGTGCAAGCGACGAATATGGTTATAGATTTGCTGCATGGTTCGCTGGTTTTGGTGGACAAATTTTCACAACTAATAGTAAAGGTCAGGTAATACCAAGTTTAAATAGTACTGCAATGGTAAACGCCCTAAACTTCTGGTATAATTTAACTTACAACCTTCATATTAACTATTTAGCACCTTCTACTGGTGCTGGTGGAGCTGAAGGTCAGTTATTTGTTGCAAACAAGACTGCAATAATATTTGACGGCCCATGGGATCTTGGTGCATATTTACAAGCATTAGGTCCTAATCTTGGAGCTGCACCATTACCAGTAGTCAGCCAATCTGGCTTAAGAGCTGCACCATTCATAGGATCAACCGGTTGGTTAATTGCTACACCACAAGCAAGCGGAGCTACTCCTCTACAAATAAAAGCTGCTCTAATATTCATACTCTTTGTCACTAACTATCAGTCAGATTTAAGATTATGGAATGTTGCACATGATATACCAGCTAATGTACAAGCATACAATGAAGCAATGACTCAGCTAAAAGAAGGCCAATTACAGCCCTCATACCTAAATCAAATAATGGAAGGAATATTGGAACAGGCAAATTATGGTCAGAAGTTCCCGAACATTCCACAAATGGCTTACTACTGGAACTCATTCCATCAGTATGCTAGCGAGTTCTTCGCCCAGAAAATTAATGCTACTCAAGCAGCTCAAGGAATGGAACAAGCATTTGTACAAGCATTAGTACAAAATGGCCTACTGTCTGTAATATTACCTCCACCACCAGTATTCCTGGTTTCATACATAATGTTATTGGCTCCCGCGTTAGTAGCCCCTATAATTAAAATAAGGAAATAATGGTGAAGTGGAGTGAAGAAAGATAAAGTAATTAATTTTTTCTATATTATTCCTATACTTCTAGTAACTTTGCTTCTTTTTCTTTTCCCTGTAATATATTCACTTTATATTTCATTTACTAATTTAAGTCTCTTACACTTCTTCAGATATAGTTTTGTTGGATTAGAAAATTATATTATTATATTTAAATATGGTTATTTTCTAGAACTGATTAAAAATACCATAATCTGGACTTTGGGTAGTTTAGTAACTATGATGGGATTAGGATTTGCGTTAGCTCTGATTCTAAATCAGCAAGACTTGAAAGGAAAGTCAATATTTTACGCTATTTTAATTTTGCCTTGGGCTTTCCCAGGCTTTATATCAATATTAATATGGCAAGGTCTGTGGGTAGATCCATATGGAATGATGAATAAACTAATTTTACCTATCCTTCACTTACCTAGAATAAATTCTTTGACTTCGGTAACAGATGCATGGATTGAATTAATAATTACTAATGATTGGTTATCTTTCCCATATTTTATGACAGTATTTTACTCAGCACTTCAAAGTATACCAAGAGAGTTATATGACATTGCTGAACTTGATGGAGCTGGTGCTTTTAGTAAATTCCTTCATATTACATTGCCATCACTTGGAAGAACAATTGCATTTGTATTTATATCAAGTTTTGTATTCACATGGAATAACTTTTATCCAATTTACATATTAACTGGTGGAGGACCAGGAATTTCTACAGAGACATTTATAGTATATGCATATCAAGAGGCATTTAGCTATAGTAATTTCTCCTTAGCTGCTGCATGGTCAGTTATATCAACATTGTTTACAGTTATATTAGGTATAATTATTATAAGATATACAAATGTTTTAGAATCATTTGCGTGAGGTGTAGGTTATGGCTCAGGTTAAAAAGCATAAAATATTCAAAATTTTAAGATTAGGTATTTCATATATAGTTCTAATAATAATGGCTATAGCTTCAATATTTCCTTTATATTACGCCTTTATGACGTCTTTCAGTAATGCTCCAAATTTGGTCTCATTAGCAGTATCTGACCTTTTACCGAAACATTTGTATTTTACGGCTTACAAAGAATTGTTTACAGAAAACTTATACGGAGGAACTTTCCTACTTTGGTTAAGGAATAGTTTAATATTAGCAAGTGCTACTGCAATACTGTCTGTTATATTAGCTTTAATAACTGGTTATGCATTATCTAGGTTGGACATCCCTGCTAAAAAGTCTTTAGCCATGTTTATTTACATAGTTACTTTCTTCCCATATACAGCTACAGCAGTGCCTCTTTATTTACTCTTTGCAAAATTACACTTACTTAATTATATTGGCTTAGTCCTGGCTTATACACCAGGAACATCAATATTTGCCGCTTTTATAGCTAAATTAGCAATTGACTCTATACCTTCATCTTATGAGGAAATTGCAATGATAGATGGGCTATCTAGGTTTCAAGCATTCTTAAGAATTGTTATGAGACTTGCAATGCCAGTTGTCGCTTTAACTATAATATTAGGATTTAGTGGGGCTTATCTAGACTTTGCATTAGCTTATTCATTCTTATTGCCCAGTGTAAAAGCGTGGACAGCAACAATAGGTCTTTACTATATGGCTGGGTTGCTAAATCAAGCTAGTGCACCTGCATATAATTTATTTGCAGCCGGTGCAGTTATAATGGGGGTACCTTTAATGGGGCTTTTCGTAGCTTCGCAAAGATTGATGACTAGGGCGTATAGTAACTTGGCAGGGGTGAAACAATGACAAGCTATGTTAAATTAGAGAATATTTGGAAAACATTCCAAGAAAAGAAAAAGAAAACAGAAGTACTTAAGGGATTAAATCTAGATGTAGAGAAAGGAGAGTTTGTTGTAATATTAGGGCCTTCTGGCGAAGGAAAAAGCACAATTTTAAGAATAATCGCTGGTTTACTAAGGCAAGATAAAGGGCATGTATATTTAAGAGGACAAATAGTAGACGATTTACCCCCTAAAGACAGAAACGTTGCAATGGTTCCACAAAATTATGCTTTATATCCATTTATGACTGTATATGATAATATTGCTTTTCCATTAAAAGTACAACATGTACCTAAAGAGGAAATTAAGAAGAAAGTTATTGAAGTTGCTAAAATGTTAAGAATAGACAACTTATTGGATAGAAAACCAATGCAACTAAGTGGAGGGCAGATGCAAAGGGTTGCAATAGCTAGAGCTCTAGTTAAGGGAGCAGATATAATATTAATGGACGAACCTCTTTCAAATCTTGATGCTCAAGTTAGAGTTTTAGCCAGAGAAGAGCTAAAAGAGCTACACAGAGAGCTCGGTACAACAATAATTTACGTTACTCATGATCAAGTAGAGGCTTTAAGCTTAGCGACTAAAGTAGCAGTACTTCATGATGGTATAATTCAGGCTTATGGACCTCCAATGGAATTATATAAGAGGCCTGCTAACTCCTGGGTTGGAGGCTTTTTAGGGAATCCACCAATGAATATAGTAAAGGGTAAAATTGTTGATAGCTCAGTAGTAGTTGAAAACTATAAGTTAGGAATGCCAAATGATTATAAGGATTTAGTAAGAGAAGGAGAGGAAGTATTAGTTGGAATAAGACCAGAAGACATGGAAATAAGCAATAATGGAATATTAGAAGGAACAATAGAGATGGTTGAAGATTTAGGCGCTTACAAAATAGTTCATGTAAAAATAAATGAAAGTGTAATAAGGGTCTTAGAGAAATCACTCCATACTAGAGAAAGAGGAGAAAAAGTCAAAATAACTGTTGATGTTGACAAAATTGTTCTTTTTGATGTAACATCAGGAAAGAATTTACTCCTTCAGGAAGTGAAGAAAAATTGAAAATTAGTTTTTTCTTCTTTCTTATTCTTCTACTACCCGCGCTTATTCCAATTTCTTTTGCTTCTTCCGTTCCAACTTCTTCTTACTTTTCTCCCTCATATTTACTTTTAAATAACTGGGTAAATCAATCAATTTGGATTGTAACTGGAGTAAAAGTACCAAATCCAATACTTAACGGTTTTCCACTTTATGGACCTTCAATTAGGAACCTTTATGTAGCACCTTATGGATTGCTTAATTTCACTTTAAGCTTTAACATAAACGTTTCTTCTTCCTTTCTTACTTTACAAAACGAAGTAGTTTTAGTGAGTAATCATGGCAACATTTCATTATTGACACCACCAAAAACCCCTTACATAATCGTTCTGGCTAATGCAAATTCTTCTTTTTCAATGAGTATTTCAACTAACGAGACTTACATTACGAAAAATGAAACAATGTTAATAATAAATTCGACACCCATTATTTATATTTCAACGAACTCAACTATACAAAACGAGAAAATAAACGTGGAAAAGGGTTATTGGTATGTTGAAATTAGTATTAATGCAAAGCCCAATCCAGATATAAATTCTTTAGTTAAACTAAATGACGAAGAGGTTGAAAGTTGGTTAAACTCGTCTAAATTACCAGAAGGTCTTCCAACATCACTGATGGAAGAATATTACCTTTCTTTGCTTCTCATTAAAGACGATCAAAATCCCTATTTGGGTACATTTGCTGCTTCCCCTTCCCCTGTCTATCTATACTCATGGGTTAGAGATTCCGCATTTACTGCAATTGCTTTGCAATATTCTAAGCACTATAACTCAGCACTTAAGTTCTGGCTTTGGATGAGCAAAGCTCAACAATTACAACCTGGCGTATGGTATACAAGGTATAATTTCTACAACGGAGAGCCAGATACTACTTTTGGTATACAAGAACTTGATAGTATAGGGCTTTATGAAATTGGTGTTTATGAATATTATAATTTAACTGGCAATGTAACGTTCTTAAAGGAGGTTTTACCAACAATAGAGAAAAGTGTTGAATTTCAAATTTCTCAAATAAACCGCTCTGGTCTACTTCCTCAAGATCTTAGCGTATGGGAAGATAGAAATGCTTATCACTTTTGGACTGAGGCATTTAATGACCTCGGTTTATTGGCTGTTAGCAAAATATACAAAGCTTTAGGTTTTTCTAACTATACAGTGCTAATGAAAGTTGAAGAAGAGCTAAATCAAAGCATATTAAAAAACTTCTGGGCTGAAAAATATTTTGCTTCAGCTTTAACACCATCAGTAATTTTTGAAAATGGAAAGAGCGAAACTGTTTTATCTCCAGAACCCCCCTCTATTGATTCAGCTACATTATTACCAATAGATTTTGGATATTTGCCTTCATATTCAAATTACTCTTTGATAAACTTTGAGACTGTTAACAAAACACTGTACGTTAGCGGAGGTTTAGCTAGGTTTTTAGGAGATAGTTATCATTATTCTCAATCCCTTTATGATGCAACAGCTCCAGATCCACCATGGATAATAACAACAATGTTTGAGGCACTTTATCTTGAAGAAATTGGAAATTATAGCCAAGCTTTAAGCCTTATGCAATGGGCTTATGAAAATTCTCAGCATGGATTGCTACCAGAAGCTATAAATCCTAAGCCAGAATATCCATTGCCTACAACATCACCATTAACTTGGTCATCTGCAATGTTTATTATTGTTGCTTTAAATTATAAGCCACCAACAATTGCTATTGTTCTATCATCTGTTTCATCTTACACTTACCCATTAAGCCTAATTGTTATTGCCATAGTTATAATTATTATCTTAATAATTGTTGTTCTATTACTAGCAAAGAGAAGGTAAAATTATATTCCCTTTTTCTCCCTATTTATCAAAGTTTATTATCTCTTAAGACTAAAAATAACTATGGAATGGAGGAAGGATTTAGAGACTATAATAAACTTAATTGCTGAGGCTAAGAAAAAATATAATTTACTCATAGATAATGAAGGAAATCCTGAACATGAAATAGAAGAAAGAGTACTGAGCGTTGAGGCTTTAGGTGATATTAGCCCCCAAGTTTTTCCCATAAATTATTTTCATGCAAGTAGAAAAATTGCCTCTTTAGATTCTTCTACCCGTTATCTCCGTGATTTATCGGTAAATACTTGCATTGTGGGCCTTGCAATATATAGTAATGTCAAGAGTTTGATCTTTGGTCCAATAAACATAGAAACGCCTTATATGGGGATAAGCAGTTACTCCTCTTTTTTAAAGGATATTGAAAATTATCTGCCCTCCCCCTTAATAAGGGTTAAAAACAAAGTCGATTACTACTACGTTAATGAGTTCGAAAATGAATATAAAATAGATGATATGGCAGATGAAATAAGAACTGAGGCCGAAACTATTGGCTTAAGAGAGGCTATAAATGGCCATGAATACGTAATAATTGATGGTCCAATTTATCCTACACCACTAGAATTAACTGAGATATTACCTTTAGAGACTGAAGCAAGGAAAATGCATAGGGCCGCTTATGGCAAACTAGTTAGTGAAAGGATACAAGAGCTTAACGATAAGGTCGTTGGAGTTGTAAAAAGACTTGAAAACTCTAGAAAACTTTACTCAGTAGATGAAATTAAGAGAATGGTAGGAGATATAAAGACGAAAGACGTCACAATACTTGAGATGATTGATAAAAAGTATTGCCAAAAGGACTTTCCTTATATTTGTGTAATAGGCCCCTTTAAAATACAGTATAACTTAAAAGTAGAACATGAAGGAAAGATTATATTAGATAACGTTCCTCCTAAATACTCTTATTATATTATAATAAGAAGGAATAAATACATTTTTCCAAATTTCTTAAGACTTGAGAGTATAAGCGAGAAAATGATTAAAGATCCAAAAGATAATGAATATCTCCATGTTGTCTTATCAAGCATAAGCGAGGAAACACTTTTACCAACTTATATTGAACTTGTAGATAAAGCAAGCAAAAGCATAACTAGATCAATATTTGTATATGCTTATGAGTTTTCATCTGACAAATTAAACATCGTTCATGATGATAAACTAGCTTACATAAAGGATAAGAGTGAAGAAATGAGCGAAGAAGGGTCATGATTAAAGTAAAAAGAGATAATTTTACTTTCTCTTTTCGTTCTTATCTAACAAAGTCATTATAGGTACTTCCTTAAATGTTAATGAATTTACTATAGCCATTCCAGGCTGGGCGTATTTGAGGAAGTCCTTAAACTTCTCCATTCCTATGCTATTTAATATATGTTCCTCATTTCTCATCACTACTTTAGTGTTTGTTAATTGTAGCACAAGAGGATTTAAATCATCAGGAACATGGGTTGCTAAAATTACTCCAATATTTCTCACTCTCCCTAATCTCATAATTTTATTTATTAAATCTTCAACTACATCTTTTGCGACATCTTCCCTATTTGATTGAGGGAAATACTCGTGGGCCTCATCCATTATTATAAGGGTTAAATCTCCCCCATTGAGCGTTTTCTTATACTTCTCGTCTTTCAAACCGAAGAAGTCGTCAAGGATTTTATAAGCTATAGTAGCTATAGCTTCAATTGAGGCAGATCTATTCATAACCCATGAAAGGTCAACTACAATGATATCATAATCTGAGAATATTTTGTCCATTTTTTCTGGTGATAAATCAAATGCGCCCGGCACCGTAAATATGCCATACCTATCATATGCCTTTAAGACTCTGATTATTAAATCCCTCGTTGAATAGTAGATCTCTAAGTCATCCATTGCAGATTTGAATGCATTACCAGTGTGAATAATCATAACCCTTTTGTTGTTCTTATCGTCATATTCAATACTCACATATGGCCTTGAAATCTTGCTTTTTGTACTTTCACTTCCCCCAGTACTATATGTTGATGGGAAATTTTTCTTGTAACCTCTATGAACTTTACTTAGGTCTATATCAAATCTTTCAAGGTTTAATTCTATCTTATCAATTAAACTCCCTGGAGTAAGATAATCTCTCATATAGAAGTTAAATATCTCATCTTTAATCTTCTTTTTCTTTTCATTTTTATCTCCTAAAATTTCATTAAGTGCATCATCAATACCTTGCGTTATTTTCTCAAAGGTTTTCTCAATTAATGACTCCCAGTGCATTGAAGCCCTAGATGTAAAATAAGGAGTCATCTTATTGAAGTTCTTACGATTACGATAAAAGTTAATTGAATAGGGAATAAGGAATACATTGCTATTACTGCATGTGAATTCAGCTCCATCTAAATCTTCATCAACCTTAATGACGTTAATGTTGCTATCACAATTATACCACCTTATAAATTCGTTAGCATAATGTTGAACAGTAATTTTGCGAGTCTCTTTTTCATAGACAACCGGCATTATAACTGCAAATCTCTCTCCTTTTTCTATTAAATAACGGATAAAATCACCTTGTCTATCAAAAATTAGCGACTTTATTTTCTTCCCTTCTTCCTCCTTATTAACCTTTATAGTCTCAGATATAATTGTTTTTAGCAAAGTTGTCTTTCCAGCTCCAGTAGTGCCAACAACTAAAACGTGATGTGTTAAAGTTCTTTCATCAAGTTTAACAGTTGCATCAATTATATCACCACCAGAGTAGATCTTACCTATTGCAACACCTTCAGAAGGAATATTTAGTAGTTCCTTTATTAAGTCTGGACTAGGAATGAAAACTGGTGATTGAGGGTCTACTGGAGAAACTGCAGGTCTTATTGTCTTTCGTTTCCACTCTTCACCATCAAAATAATATTCTGCTTCAGTTATAGGTTTGATTTCAACATAAGCAGGAGTAATAATTGTTGTCGGGTCTTCATGATAGCTAACTTCTTTTATTTTCATCCTTGCGAGAACATCCGATCGAGAAATAGAATAAACTTGGCCTAAAATGATAACTGGGCGAGTAATACTCCTTATGGCTAAATACTGCCCACGTTTAATATCTGCATCTAAGTAGTTTTCAAAATCTATATCTACACCAATATATTCACTATCGTTAATAGTTATATCTCGATAGCGTGTAACTCTTCCAATAATTTTTCCATGTTGAGAAGCATGAAACTTTGCCTCTTCAAGTAATTTTGATAAGCCCAACTCCATAGGTATTATTAAGAATTTAAGTATATAAGGATAACTTTTTACAAGAACAAAAAAGTTGAAGCAATTTTTCTGTATCTATGAAAATTATCGCCATTGGTATTGGCTGTACTCACCGTATTTAAAATGCGAGTTTTTTCATATTTACGAAAAAATAGCCAAACAATTTTCACATGGGCAATAACACTTTTTCATTCATAAGTCGAATTTACCTTTTATCAAACTTAAAGGTTTTATTCTGCGTTTTCAAGAGAAATGGTCTATTAATTTATATTATCTCCTATAGGAAAAAGCTTAATTATCTTCTCTTTCTTTCTATTAAAATAAGTAAGACGAAAATCGACGTGATAATAACTGCAATAAGTACAATCAATTGTACTTGTCGTTTGCTAAAGATTGTGGTTGTAGCAGAAGGAAACGCATTTAAGTGTTCTTGTGTTGTGGATTGATTTACGGTGGTATTCTGCATAGATTGAGTTAAAGTACTAGACGAACTAGTGGTTGAAGTATTTGTCTGACTTTGCGTTGGTTCGTTGATCGCAATTGATACATATGGTCTAGTTAGGTTTACTGTTGTTTTACCTACTATCTTGCCCAATGAATAAAGCAAAACAGTATAATTTGAGGGTTCTAAGGTTAAATTAACAAGGTTATTAATGAAGGAGACGTTGAGATATTTCCCTTTAGAGTTAAACAAAAGCACATACCCTTTCTTTACATTTGTATATATAGTGAGTATGGAAACGTTCTTCTCAGTCCATAACCAACCCGCATTTCCAGAGCCAGAAGTTATAACTGCTGCTGGTTCATAATTAACGAATGTTAGCTTGTCAATTACATTACTGACAGTCTCTCCAGTGATTGCATCAAAGTTATAAGCGCTAACCCCTTCTTGCCAGTTATATCCGTTCCAATAAAAGAGTTGCATTGTTACGTTAGCTTGTTCTATGCGAGCAGTCGAGTCCTCAGCATAGCCCCCCATGGTGAGGCAAGTAGCGTAATAATGACCAGTTGGTGGATATTCTCTTCCATTAACAAGGAAGTAAACATTTGAGATATTTTGAACCTCTAAAATTACATTATCATAATTAACCCATTTGCCATAACCATCATTATAATAGAAATGTAAGACAGTTTGATTCTGTGTTGAAACATTTACCAAGAGGTAAATAGCCGCTGGCAAAGTTAAGTTGACTTTGTCATTGGGACCATAAGAATAAAAATACTGTCCATTGTAGCAACTAACAACTCCATTACCTTCAACGTATAACTCTGCGGGAGGTAAAGAGAAGTTCCAAACAGAGTCCTCAAACCACACTTCATGTGTTTTAGTGTTATAAAAAGCAACATTTTGTATCCAAAGGGCGTAAGTTTTCCCGTTCCAGTTATAATGTAGAACAGTGTTTAGTTGGAAGGATATAGTGTAAGGCTGTAAGTGGAAACTGTTAGTAGCTAATAAATCATAGATTGTGATTATCCCTAGCCAAGCCGTAGTGTTTAAAGAATAGGTAGAATTATCTGGGTTGACTCCATAATAACTAATCCCCATAGGAGCCGGCTCACTAGGTATGATAATTGAAATTGCTATTGCAGGAAGTTGAAAAAGAAGCAATAGGAAAAGTAAAGGATAAATTTTCATGTAAGAAAAAATTGTGAAGCAATATTTAAACATATTCATGTAAATCTAGTAGTAAATTAGGTCATCTTCTTACGTTAATTATATGATATATTATATTCCTTTAATCAGATAAACGCTATTTGCTGAAATTTACTGTTAAGATGAGGCGTTAAGTTACTTAGCAAAAAATAAATAGTTAATAGATAAGTAATTTTTGAGAAAAATGTCAACTGAAGACTTAGTGAAAAAAGAACTTGATTTAAATGATAAGGAGTACGCTTATACATCTTCTATTGATTTATTATTAGAGGCATTGAAACCATGTAAAATATTTGGCCTAGGTAAAGCAATAGAGTTTTACGAATACATCAATGAAAAGGAAGATAAAAAGTACCTTCTTTTAAAAGATAAGCTAAACAAACAAGCTCTTATTGTTAGAGATGATAAAGAAGAATTAGCTAAAATATCTGAAGGTATTATATCTCGAATTTTATCTCAACTTCTTATTCTCGGGAGAGGAAAATTTGAGAATGAGTATGGAGACGAGGCCCTCTTCCTTTATTGGCCTAATGCTGAAACAGTTAAGAAAGAACTAAATCAGCTGAAAATTGAACGAATGGATATGATAATTGAAGTTGAAAACGAGGCATACAAAATAGTAATAGATGTAGGTAAAAAGGATAAAATTGTGTTGGCAAAAATTGAGTACAAGCAAATTATACCTATTATATATAATATACTTAGGAGGTTTTACAGTGAAAGAGTGAAATAACCTTTTTCACATTAGGGCTTCGAGAAATGGCCTGTGCTCATCGGAGGTCAGTAAGGGAACCCACTCTCATCTGCCCTCTTCTATTTAAAGTATCTAAAAAATTTTAAAATTTACATGCGTGTTAACTTTCTACTTGTTAAGCTTTTGCAAATTTTATAGATGTTTAATAAAATACTATAGTGCTATGAAAAGCTTCTTTTTGTATATTAACAGCTAATGGTGTAGTATTAACTGAAAATGGAGTACCAAAAGCAGTATAGCCAACAAAGACTACAGTATAATAATTGCCAATTTGGAAGTGTGTCGTATTTGGTAATTGTATAATTTTTTCATATGTTTCACTAGGCTTTAATGTAATATTCACACTTATACTCGTTTGATTTCCAACATTTATATGAGTTATATGAACATAGAAATTGTTGCCATTTACTAAAATGTATTGCAAATATGCTTCACCGCTAGAAGAATTAACTAATATTTGAGCCGCTGCACTTACCTTTACCTTTAGTGTTATAATACCAATTATATTATAAGTAAATGCATATAGTAAAGCGGCAAAAGCACCTAAAGCTATTATTGAAATAATTATTGTTCCTAAAATAGGTGAAAGCCCCTTTAACATTTTTCATCATATTTTTTGCATATAAAAAGATGGGGAGAGGTGGGCGAATCAAAAGTGACCTAAAATTCTATAACCTTATCGTCTTTGATAAAAGAGTAACTTGATTTAGTGAGACCCTTATATTTTTCTAAAATAATACTACATTATGATAAGTACGACAATGCAGATAATACTTTGGTAATTTAAGGAATACCTTTGGAAATTACAAGTTTAGATGCCAGCTCAACATTAAGATTTAGTTTAGTAAATCATTTTATTGAATACTTCATTCCATAATAATTATTTAAATTGTAATAATGAGAAAATTGGTTACTTACTGGAAAAGATTTATCAGATACATATAGTGATATATGTAAGCGAATCCAATGAAAAAAGGGAAATAATTATAAGTAACTAAAGTAGGAATTTTGGGAGTGATATAGTTCAGTAAATCTAATTGATGAGCACACTCTATGAGCTAGGTCAAAGGGATCAGAATGAGATTAACAGAATTATAATAACTTATATAAGGCTATAAGAAAAAATAATCCGTGGAAGAGACATTTAAGCCAATTGAAGAAACAATATTAAACATTGCAAAACAACACAATGTAAAGATAGACAAAATAATCCTTTTTGGCTCTAGGGCTAGAGGTGACTATAAAGAGAA
>ERZ1684502.181-NODE-181-length-12687-cov-30.877454_pt1 | contig 12687 bp, 8 predicted proteins | sample MGYA00580192_ERZ1684502 | MGnify/ENA primary metagenome ERZ1684502 (study PRJEB41476, sample SAMN13258264) | hydrothermal vent metagenome | biome: caldera [ENVO_00000096]; feature: acid hot spring [ENVO_00002120]; material: acidic water [ENVO_01000358] | place...
AATTTCAGCTCATTACTGTAGTCAACTTTCAGATTCCCAACGTCTTTCCCTAAAACGCGGAAAGCAACAAAATAGTACTCCCCATCCTCCATAACTATATTGTAAAGATGGCTGTCAATTGAGGCCTTTACGAATGCCCTCCTTATGTTGTTTCTGTATTTCGAAACAACAGCAGCAATTGCTATAATTGGCAGAAAAATGCCAGCTAGTATTAGCGGGTTTCTAAAGATAAATACAAGCACTGATATGCCGAACCTTTGAACGAAAAAGAGGATTGGGAAAAGCAAAAATATAAACACTATATATTTGTCCTTATTCATAATAAGATAAAGAGTTATTAAAGAGGAGTGGTGGGCGAATTTTTTCACTGCCCACTCTCCCGCTTTTTATTTTATAAATAATAGATGAGAAGGAGTTTCACAGCTTTAGTAATGCTTCTAATATTTGCAGTAACAGTTATGTCTGGAGTGTTTTGGTATCAAATGGAATACAATAACCTTTACTTTGACACACAGCAAATTGCTTATTCCTCAAACTTCATCTATCATGCAAAGATATTTGCTTATATAAAAGTAGAGAATGTATCAAATAGAACTGTAGAAGTTGTAAACGTCTCTTACCTAAGCCTAAACTTATACAACAACTTCTCAACCCCGTTTAATTTGACAAACATATCAATTGGAAAGGCAGTTTTGTTAAACAAGAGCATACCAGTTAAGCCATTAGAAAATGTAACAGTCTTTATCAAAATCCCGTTTAACGTCTCTCTAAGCAATACATATAATGTCTCTTTCATAATAACAGCAGGATGGCCAGAGACATATTTTGCTAACGCAAGCGTTGAAAACGTCTCGTTAAAATATCTAAAAGGTATTGTGTCAGTTGAGAGAGCTGCAGTTATCGCAAACATAAATGGAACGAACTATCTTGGCTATTACGTCATAAACCTCTCCCCATATCCAGTAACTCTAAAAGAGGTGGAAATTAACGGCGAAGCACAATGCCCAGACATAGTGCTCTCACCGCTCCAGCAGTTTTCTGGCAACATGACTCTTTCATTCAGCATACAGAGGGGGCACTTCTATGCTGTCTCATTCACTTTCGAAAATGCAAACGGCGAAGAAGAAATTATAAAGCAGAACGCAACAATACTAGAAGTGTATAACCAAACAGCAACAGAAGGGTGAAAATTATGAATCCCAAGATCATCCTTGAAATTGACAAAAAACTGCCAGCAGACTTAACATATTGGTTTGTGAGAGATGGTGAAAAAATCAGGATCCTCTCAAACGCTTTGAAGACACCAGAGATTTGCGTTTCGCCAGAAGGCGTCTCAATAAAGGGGGAGCTAATATACAGAAGTGGGAGCAGTGTTATAACTAGGGATGAAGAAAAAGAGGATATAATTGACTACCAAACTGAAGATGCAATAGACTTTATTTATGTTGATGGCGTTGTTCGCTCAGTTGAGAAGAAAGGGAAAGCGATAATTTACAATGGGGAAAAGTACTCTAACTACACAAGGAAGTACGCGTTTTCAGTTTTGGAAAACAAGAACACAGATGTAATAATCGCCAATGGGAAAGAGATAGAAGTTGAAAAGCCAGTAAGCTTTAGAATATATCCAACATACGTGAACTTAGTCTATAACGATAAGTCAGTTGTAATTGACTTTAAAGGAAACAAAAGCACATTTAACAGACCAGAGTTCTATCTTGGCGTGTCAAGCAAAGGGAAGCTGTTTCACTCAATACAAGGAAAAATATCTGCAGACAGAGACGCAAATTTGATGGGGATTTGCTCTTCAGAGGCATACTATGTTGGAGAAGCTTCGGCAGGGATTGTAATTGCTTGCGACACCAAGGTGAAGTACTTTGCAAACGGCGGTTGGACAAATTTGTCCAACACAAGCAATCTGCTTGGAAATTTCGCAAACTTCTACTATGTCATTGTCGCTGACACAGAAGCAACTGTGTTTAACGGCAGTTTTGAGAAGTTGTTCAGCCTAAACAACATTCATTCTGCCTTTGCAGACAGAAAATACATTTATGTTATAACAAACTCAAGGAAGATTTATGTTATTGAGCCAACAGAGGACTATATGCCTTTACTAATCCTGCAGGACTCTTATGGAGCTACAATCACAGTAGATAAAACCCTCTATCAGTCATTGAGGCTTGGGAAAGAACTGGTGAAAGTGGGCGAAAGCGTAAATGGAGAAAAAGTGACAACAAGAGTTGAACCAGTGAGGCTAACACAAGGAGCACAGAGCTATATCGAGATAAGCAACGACCTCTTTACTTATAGAAAAGAAATAAACATCCCGCCTGCAGAGATAAGCCTTGATGTTGAAGATGCTGTAATACTTTTAGCAGATAAAGGCAGAGTTAAGGGTGAAGAGAATTACTACAATGCTCTGTTTAAGGCTAAAGTCAAAGCAAAAGCACCAGGGAAAAGCGGGTTAAACTTAAGGTTTAGAGTCCACGGCAGAGAGCTCGCATTCCCAATAACTGAAGAGGAGAAAGAGTACAAAATACCTCTAATGAAAGTTGATAAAAATGAGGAGATAGTTAATGTTTTAATCGAGAGAAACGGATATGTTGAGGTATCAAAGGAGTTCCCAGTGAGAGTAAAAGAAGTGAAAGAAAAGAGAAAAGGCAGAGTTGTTGAGAAGATAGTAAACGCAAAGAGATTGATAATAACAAAGAGCGAGGATGAGGACTTTGAGTGGCCTAAAGTCAGAGAATACCCAGACCCATACGACAATGTAATAATAGCAAAGGAAGGAGAAACAGTTATAATTGAAGGACAAAAGTTTGAAGCAAGAGCTGGGGTGCAGAAAGTTATAGTGAAAAGGGAGAACCTTGAGAGAGAGTATATTATTTATGGCATTGGAAACCCAGTAAATGGAATTGAAGCAAGCGTTGTTAGCAACACTCTTGTTATAAATGTGAAGCTGGAATATAAAGTCCCAGTGACAATAGTTTATGGAACACAGATACAGACAAGCACAGATGGCAACTTCACCTTCGACCTAGACCCGTTTTATAACTCAATAATAGTCAAGGTATTTTACAGCGACAAAATAAAATGGGAGATGAGCTTCAAAACAGAGGAGTTAATGAAACTAGCATTTAAGCAGGCAATTAATGTTGCGGAAAGCATCAAAGAGAGATTGGAAGAGCTTGGTCTCTTAGAATACTAACACTATACAGTGTCCTTATTTTAAACCTCTTTATTATATGATGGAAGTACTAAAAGAATATTATGTAGGGGCAGCAAAAGTCCAGATTATAAAAGATGACAACAACATTTGCAAATATATTATAGAGGAGCCTGAGTTAAGCGATTCTGAGAAAAAGACCCTTGAAGAAGTAAACTCCTCAATTCTTTATTCCATGGATAAGAACCCAGATGATTTAATTATTAAAACATTAAAGGAAAAGGGGCTCAATGATGAGCAAGTGGAGAAAGTGCTTTACTACTTGAAGAAGCAGAGGCTCTATGGAGATATAACGCCTTTAATGCTAGATGATGAGGTAGAAGAAATTGAGTGCAGAAGCTATGGAAGCCCAATAACAGTCGTGCACAGAACTGCAGGAGACTGCATAAGACTTGAGACAAACATAAAGCCTGAGGACGACGACCAAATAATAAAAATAATTGAGAGGTTGGCAACTAAGGCAAACAAATCAGTAAATATAGCAAGACCTTATCTAGAATTCTCTCTTCCAGAGGGGCATAGAGTTGCCGCAACTATAAGTAATGAGATCTCTTTACCTGGTTCCACTTTTGACATTAGGAAGTTCCCTACAAAGCCATTAAGCATAACTGCAATTATACAAAGGGGGGCACTTAATGAAATAGTAGCAGCATATTTATGGTTCTTAATGGAGTACAAGCCTTTCATTATGATATTAGGGCCAACTGGTGCTGGGAAAACAACACTGTTAAACGCACTTTTGAACATGGTTAACCCAAGCTACAAGATTCTAACTATTGAAGACACACCAGAGATAAACATAAGGGGGGCAAATTGGGTTAGGTTTATATCTAGATCAACACTTGAAGGGAACTTTGATGTAACGCTTTTTGATTTAGCAAAGCTCTCCCTTAGGTACAGACCAGACTATTTGGTTATTGGCGAAGTAAGAGGGAGAGAGATTGAGGCATTAATACATGCTGCAGCATCTGGGCATGCATCTTTAACTACATTCCACGGCGCCAGACCTTTAGACGCCGTGACAAGGATTACTGGCTTGTTAGCTACAGAATCCCCAGAATTAGCAAAATTGTTCCTCCAGACAATTTGGGCTTTCATAATTATAGGAACAAGGAAAGAGGGAAACAAAAACAACGTAAGAGGTGTATTAGCAGTATATGAGACTGTGCCAAAAGGTAATGACATAGAATATGCCAGAGTGATTGAATGGGACTTTGCGAACAAAGCTTTCAAGCCAGCCGACTTTGATACTTTAATCAACAGCTCCTATAGACTTGAAACCATAGCAAATACTTTTGGAATGGCAAAAGATGACATAAAGAATGAGCTAGAGAGAAGGGCAAACTTCTTAAAGAAGCTAATTGAAAACAATGTGATAGACTTCCTAGATGTAAGTGAAGAGCTGAGAAAATTCTATTCTGGTGAGATAAATGAAGTGGCCAAGCATTAAATTAGAAAGAAAAAACAGCGAAAAGAAAAAACCAGAGTTTAATCTGAGCAAGCTAGACCCCTTTGTTGTTTTTAACAAGAAGATAAAGAAATATATAGAGTACTACGGGGATGATTTGCCTGCATTAAGAAAGTCTTACAAAAGCTTTGTGAAAGCATTCATACCAGTAATTGTCCTAGTTGCAATGTTCGGCATACTGAAGTTCAAGTTATTTCTTCTTTCTATACCCATATTGGCACTAATTGCGTATACATACCCGCTGCTATATGTTTGGTCAAAGGCCTCAGAACACAGAAAGGCGGTAAACCAAGAAGCTCCGTTCATTGGCTTGATTGCTTATGTTAATACCCTTGTTGACAAGGGGTTAAACCACACATTCAAGGAACTCGCACAGATAAAAGAGCTGAAAGTCCCAAAGGTCGAGCAGAATTTCATTGAAAAGATGATAAACTACATGAACTTATCTTTCTCTAAAGCAATCGAAAGAAGAGCTTTAGTGCATGACGGCGATTTGTTAGGGAAGCTCTACAATAATTATCTAACGTCTTTAGAGCTTGGGTTTACAGTGAAGGAGAGGCTAAGAGACACAATGAGGGATTTAATGGGAGAGCTTAAAGACTCTTACAAGGCATACCTTGATAAATCTGCAGAGACAACAGAAATGATGTTTGCATTATTCCTAATGGTTCCAATAGTTCTCATTGGATTCTCTTTCACGTTTAAGGTCTCACTAACAGAGCTTTTAGCACCGCTAGCAGCAGCCCCAGCAGTGTATTTTCTTGTTACATCTTTGCAACCAGCAGCAGACTACAACATAAAAGCAGGGAAGTACATTTATGTTTTACTAGGGGTACCAATTGCCTTGCTTTTGCCGATTTCGCTCTCAATAAAGACAATTATTGCTGCAGCAATCGTAACAACTTTCAGCTATTTTATTTACAGTCAGATCACATTAGCAAATGAACTTGAGAAAGTACTGCCAGTATTCCTAAAAGAACTAGCTGAATATATGAAAATAGGATACACAATAAAGAATGCAGCACCAAGGATAAAGCTTGAGTCTAAGAGGGCAATGAAAGCAATACAAGAATATATGAAAGACCCAGAGAATGTGAACTCACCGTCAAAGATATTCAACTTAACTTTCAAGCTTTTGTTCTTAATAGCAAAAAGCGGTACGTCACCATCATCTATAGAAGAGCTTGCAAGCACAATAAGCGATGTGATTTACATAAAGAACAGCGTAATAAGACAGTTGAGGCTTTTCGATGGGCTAGCAATATCAACGCCATTCATGCTCTGGATGACATTTGCAATGCTAGGACATATACAAACAAACCCGATACCGCAAGAAGCGATAATTGGGGCTTACAGCATTGTTTCTGCTTTGCTGTTCTCTAAAATATCAAGGTTTGCATTGTTCTATTTCCCAACGCTACTAATAGTGACTGCAATGCTGGTATTTCTGCTGTTCCTGCCATCAAAAATTATACTCATGATATAACTAATTTTTTACACTTGTTCCCCCTTCTAGTTGTTTTTCTGTTAAGGCAAGAAGTTCTTCGAGAGTACAAAAGGCTCTCAAATAATAAAAAAAGAAGATTGTTTTGACCAACTTGTTGGACAAATTTGTCCAACATTAGCTTCTTTTCAATGTGTCTAAGCTCACAATTACAGGCCTTGGGTCAGTGATAAACCTAACTAAAGCCTCACCCCTGCCAAGGAATGATAACTGCTGCTGTATTTCAGCATCATTAATGTGGACAAACCTGCTTACCTCTTGCCAGAACTTCTTGTCCCCCGCATTCATGAATGCTATAAGGCCTATGTTCTGCAAATATACGTCAGAATATTGACCAAGATCAATAATGTTTTGTGTAGCCATTAAAAGCATTATACCATATCCACGACCTCGCTTAATTATGTCAGCTATTATTGAGTACTCATTTGTGTCTTTGAGTACTGTCCAAGCTTCATCCACAACAATCCCAATTTTCAGCCTATCGTTAGCTACGTTGTACTTATTGTAAATCTTTGTGAGAATGGAGAGCATTAAAAGCCTCCTCACCTCTTCAGATCTTATAAGAGAGAGGTCAATTACATAAATGTTGCCTTCATTAATCTTATCAACAATGCTGTACCTAGAGCCAGAATCATATTCCTTTATTTGAGATATTATCCTCTGTAAGTAAGTCTTTAACTGAAGAGGCAAATCAAGAGATTCAAGCTCATCTAATGCCTTATCCCATGTTGGCTTTTCATATTTCTGAAACATGCTCTTCAGTATCTTGTAAAATATTGATGCAGTGTATTTATCTAACTGGTAGCTGTACTCAATTATGCTCTCAAGCTGAGTTATATATGCATCTAAGCTTACTCCGTCAGGGGTTAGCAAGCCAAGGCTGTAAATTAATGGGCTTAACACCTTTATATTGACGCCGTACTTTTTTAGCCTTATCCTTATGTCTGACTTTGTGTCAAAAAAGACAATGGGGATTTCAGAGAAAAGATTGACTTTGTAAGCTAGAGAGATTAAAAACTCTGTCTTCCCAGCGCCAGTAGGGCCAATTAAAAGCACATGAGGGTTCAGCATTTTTTCATAGTTCCAGAACACAGCCCTGTTTGTCCCTATCTCTCTACCAAGATAAACCCCTTCCTCAAAGAACTCATACCTTGGCGCTTTTGGAAGTGAAAAAGCTGTCAAGAAGGGGACTTGAGTTGGGAATGCTTGGCCTTTCAGCATTGCTTTGTCTTCCAGCAACCTTATAATATCGCCCCTAGAAGCTATCCTAGCCTTTATCCCTATGCTTTCTAAGCCCTTTGTGAGAAGCTCAAGGGAGGACTTTGCATGATCCTCAGACTTTGCATCAACTAAGATGTAAATGATGAAGTGAAATGGAACCTCACCCTCATTTATTTTCTTTATCATTGATTGAATCATCTCCAGCTCATTCTTTGCTCTTTCATTTGAAGGGTCATTCTCAACAATTACCCTAAGGTTTGCAGACCTCTGAAAAAGCTTGTTCAGAAACTCATTTTTGTTAATCATTTGCTTTTTAAACACAACCTCAACTTCACCTAAAACGTCTAACACCTTGTGGAACGAGATAATCTTTGTTCTCAAGCTTTCATCGCTTAAGTCTCTGTAATCAAATGGGATGTCATCAATAACAAGGACTCCTTTGACTTTCCCATTAGCTATGTACAAGCCGTCCTTAATTACGACGTCATTTGCTTGCCTCCCACGGCTAAGAAATAACGGCAAGTGAAATGCGGAACCAGAGCTCTTTAAGTAATAGATAAAGAAGCCAACCATGATTAGATCAAAAAACAGCAAAATAATCTGCCTTGTTGCAATCGCTGACAATGTAAGGAGAGCAATTATTGCAATATATGTCTTTTTCCCAGCCTCCATGTTGATATAATTTGCTTAAAAAGGGGAGAGAGAACCGCAATTACTTTTGCTTTACTGTCCTAGTTATTAAGGCAAAAAGTAATGAGAGAAATGAGCCTTAGTGATCTGAGCAACATGTTTTTAGACTATGCAGCAATACTTGCTACTATAACTTACACTTTGGGAGGACTGCTTTTTATGCTCCCAATACCAGTTCATGGAGTAAAGAAGTGGGGGCAAAATATGATAAAAGACGGGATATATGCAACTTTCTGGACTGCAATATACGACGCTGTGCTGAAATTCGCTAACTTTCTAATGGGTCTCCTTGGGGCATCATGGCCGACATATATGTTCACCTTATCCACTGCTACAGGAACTTTAGGCGCTGCATATACAATGCTTGCAGGGATAATTGCAGGGGCTAAAGCAATTGGGGGACTTGACATCCCAATAATATCTGGAATTGGAAAAGCTGTAGGATCATTCCAGCCGTTAATTGCAGCAACACAAGGGATGGGCGACCTTCTAGAATTCTATATACTTCTTTATGCATTTTCTGTATTTATAGAGTTTACAGCCCCCCTCCTTATTGCATTAGGGGTTATGTTCATGTCATTGCCGTTCAGAATTGGCAGAGGGATAGGGTCTATGCTTATTGCTTTCTCTCTAGTTTTCTACATTGGTTTGCCATTACTACCAGTGTTTGACGGTCTTATTCTAGCTGCGCTGTTTGCTGGGCTGAAACTGCCAAGCATTTGGGATTTTCTTGCCACAGCACAATTCCTTAGCGATCCTGCAGCTGCAACACTTCTTACTGTAAATGGCACAGTTCAGTTCTTTCAAGACTTAGTAAACGACGTCTATATTCTTGTGCAGGTGGGAAATCCAATAGTTTTACTGCTGATAGAAGGATTGATAGTACCAATATTGTATTTAACAATACTCGTGGGTTTAACAGTTGGCTTAGCTGAGGCAATTGGAGAAAGGACTGGGAATGTACCGATAGTTCTTGATATATTCTAAGACAGCATTTTTTTGATTTCCTCTAAATCCTCTTTGCTTGCTTTCTTTTTTATTATCTCAAATATCTCTTTTTTAATATCAGAGAACTTAATCAACTCTTCCCCACTTAAATAAGAGAGAACCCTCTTATAAGAGTCTAAATATTCTCTAAGCGGAATAAACCCCTTTTTTGCAAGCCACTTGAGAACATGTAAGTTATTGAGAACATATTTGTATTTGTGGGCGGGGCCAAGATAATGAAGCGTTCTATGCTCCCCATCAAAGTGTTCAGCATAAACAAAATACCCTTTTCCTCTTTTTATTAATTTTAAAGCATAAATTGGATCTCCACATTTAGGACAATAGCCCTCTTTTAAGGCGAGAACAACAGTCTTCTTTTCAGACATAAAAAACAATTTTGAATTAGAGTATAAAACTTATCTTGTTGTTTCTCTCTTTGCTGGAAACCGTTCACCAGATGACAGTGGTCTCTGATTTAGGATGGCCACTGGTCATCTAGCTCACCTATTCTTCTTCAGATGTTATCTCTTCAACTTCCTCCTCTTCTTCCTCCCCATAAAGCAGTTCAATGAACTTATCAAACCTAACCATTGCAACTATTGGTGTTTCCTTAAGCACTCTCTCTTTTCCATATTGCCACCCAAAGATTTCCGCAAACGACTTTAAGCTAGTTAATTGTGGGAATTCTTTCGCTAGTTGTTCCACAAACTTCTTTGTAAACAGTACATATAGCCCATCAGGCTTCTTCTTTAAATATACACCTTGCAACAGCCCATTCCTCAACACCGTAAGAATCATTTCTCTTTTGCCCGCCTTATCGCTATACACTGTACCTGGCATCCCTGGCTGTATTTTGCCAATAAATGTAAGATATGCTGTAGTTATCTTATTCTTTATGCTCTCGATTAAGTCAAGCCTTATGTCCTCCTCCTCAATCTCTTCATAGGTTAGATAGATCCATGAAGGGACAGAAAGACCAGCAAATTTGTAAGCTTCCTCTAGAACTTTTACAGCAAACTTTTCCCAATCGTTGTCTAGTTCTTGTTTTTCAACAACATACTTTGCAACAAATTTGCCAATTGCCTTAAGATCTTTCAGCCTGGGCTTTATCTTTTCATCAAACTCTTTTTTCCTGTCCTCAATTGACTCCTTATCACCCAATGAGAAGTGAAGCTTTATGAAACGCCTTTGCAATGCGTCGTCTCTTGGCAGAGGAGTGTTTGAAGTAAAGACTATCGGAGCCAACGAAGGAATTTCAGTATAAGTTCCGTGAACATATTTCCCTCTAACAACTGTCGTCTCAATTGCGTTTTTTAGCATCTCAATAATATCAACCTTATAGAATATATTAGCAGGTTCATTCACAAGCACTGGGAATGTTGATTGCGAAAGAACAAAGCCCAGCCTTGCTGGGGTATCAATATTCCCGCCACTCTTTATATAGCGGCTGTCCAACCCCCAGATCGACAATATTATCTCTCCAACTGTTGTTTTCCCAGAGCCAGCTGCACCATAAATGAAGAGCAACTTCAGCCAACTACCTCTTTGTTTATAAATAAAGCTGAATGGAGCTATAACGCCCCACTTTATTGCTGTCGCAAATTTTGACTCTACATGCTGATACCACTTTTCCAACTCATTTAAGAAGAGCAGAGCATTCTTCAGTTCATCAGCATTCACATCCTCAATTTTTATGCCTACGGGGGTTATTCTGTCATTCAGTAAGTAAAACCCTGGGCTCTCGACTTCGCTCTTCATATCTGCCCTTCCTTTTTTTATGAAGCCCTCAATTATTGCGTTGAGTATATCATCTGCAAGCCTTGCGTGGAGTATCAGGCCCTCCGCTTTTAGCCTTGCTACTATATCATCTCTAGTTGTCGGCCCTATGACTAATGGCTTTGGTCTTGTTGGTGTTTCCCATATTACTTTGTATTTTGTCACCCCGCCGAGAGCGTTAATATAAACCTCTACGCTTGTAGGAGCGCCGACAGTTATTCTCTCTTTATAGACAAGGCCGTCTTTGGTCAATTTTGCCCTAGCCACGACTAGCTTCCTTAAGTTTGCTACAGCGTAGAATTGCTTTTCATAGTCAAGGATCTCTGTAACTGAGTCAGAAAATGGGCTTGAAGTGCCTAATATTTCTTCAATTTGCCTGACAATATCTAAGGCCTTGCTTTCGCCTAGGCTTTTCTCTAATACCTCTAAAACCCCACTCTTTCCTTTTACTTTATCTTCATCTATTTGCTTCTCAAGACCGTAAGGCTTTACACCAAACTCTTGCTCTATTTGTTCAGCATATTTATCAACGTCAATACCAGCCTTTTTATAAGAGTAAACCACGGCACCAAGCCTTTCTTTAATTTCATCTTTATCCCCAGTTTCGTCGTAAAGCCACTTAACAAGTCTCATTGCTTGCAATGGGTGCACTCTAGCCTTTGCAAGCCAGCCAGATAAGAACAGCACAAGATCTTGTCTATTCCCAGGGTGGTAAGCTTCTTTGATAAGCTCTTTTATCTTTACTAATTGAGCATCAGTGAGAAGCCTTAGATTGCCAGAATAGACGATCTTTGTTTCGCTTTTCTCCTTTTGAACTGTTAAAATTCTGTCTAGCTCATCAACGCTGTATTTCTTATCGCTTTGATAGATTATTTTTGCTACCCTCTTGCACCTTTGATTTATTGTCTCTGGCAATCTAAGAATCCTTGCAGGGTCTTTTACTTGTTCATCTACTGCTATATCGAGACTCTTTAGATACTCTAAGAGTCGGTTCTCTAAAACAATCCATTTGTTTACGTCTATTGCGTCATCAAGCTCGAAATATATATGATAGCCGCAGCCAGAGTCAACAACAATAGATGGTTGAATGCCAATTTGAGCTAAAAGAGTTGAAAATGAAGGCCTGTTTACTCTGTAGAGTTTGCCGTTTTCTTCATAGTAGCACTGTAGCGCATAATCGTTGCCATCTTTGCATCCCTTAAACTCGATTGACGCTGCAGGTGCTTTGTAGTCAATATCTACAAAGAGCACTTTTGCGACCGAAACCTCTTTAGCAGTTCCCCTCCCGCTTTTCGGCGGCTTTTCCAAGGGGAGAACTTGGTAGTATATGTTTAAGCTAGGGTCAGAAGCCATTAAATTTCTCACATCATCAATCACTTTATCGTACAAGTCGTCGTAACCCTTAGTTATAACTATGTTCTTTTCGCTGTCTATTGTTTTTGTGAAAATTGGAAGGCAGTAGTGCTTGTAGTACAGCTTCTTTTCCTTAAACCAGACTACCGAAAAACACATTGCTTTCAGTGTTGTGTATTCCCACACCCTTTGTAGGAAATTCCTTAGACTTTCACTATCCATATGTTAATCTACTATTTATAACTATTTATTCAAAGAGTGTACCGAAAGTGTTTTGTGTGGAGTAGGTAAACAGAATGAATACAAGAACAGTATGTTGGACAAATTTGACCAACAAGCTGATTGGAGCCGTGGCGGGCAGACTGAGTCGTTGTTTGTTGGAGAAATTTCTCCAACACGGACTGAAAATGCAATGGTGGATAAATTTGTCCAACAGCTCCTAAGGTACCAAACATTCTAAATTTA
>ERZ1684502.182-NODE-182-length-12655-cov-1683.456349_pt1 | contig 12655 bp, 12 predicted proteins | sample MGYA00580192_ERZ1684502 | MGnify/ENA primary metagenome ERZ1684502 (study PRJEB41476, sample SAMN13258264) | hydrothermal vent metagenome | biome: caldera [ENVO_00000096]; feature: acid hot spring [ENVO_00002120]; material: acidic water [ENVO_01000358] | place...
TACCAAAGGAACATTTAATCGCTGTGCCAGAGTTCGCTTTCGGTGCTATGGAAAATTGGGGAGCAATCACATTTAGGGAAACCGCTTTGTTAGCTGATGAGTCTTCATCTATTTCCCAAAAAATGCGTGTTGCATCAGTTATTGCTCATGAGTTAGCTCACCAGTGGTTTGGAGATCTAGTAACTATGAAATGGTGGGATGATTTATGGTTAAATGAGAGCTTTGCAACTTTCATGAGTCATAAAGCCATTGCTGAAATTTACAAGGAATGGGATTTCTGGGGATCTTTTGTAAATAGTGAAACTTCTGGGGCAATGTTCAGAGATTCGTTAACTACAACTCACCCAATAGAAGCCCATGTAACTTCTCCAGATGAAATTGAACAACTCTTTGATGACATAAGCTATGGTAAAGGAGCAAGCATTTTAAGGATGATAGAGGCATATCTAGGTCAAGAGGAGTTCAGAAGAGGAATTCAACTTTACCTTAATACTTATAAGTTCGGCAATGCCTCTGGCAATGACTTTTGGGAAAGTCTTGAGAAAGGCTCTGGTAAGCCTGTTGCAGATTTAGTTAAAGACTGGATTACAAAGGATGGTTATCCAGTAGTTTACGTTTCAGTAGATGGAAGTAAAGTAAACTTGAGGCAAGGGAGGTTTTACATAAAAGGAGGAGAAAAACAGACATTGTATAAAATACCGATGACAATAGAAGTCAATGGTAGAAAGTTCTCCTATCTAATGGATAAGGAAAGTGATACAATTGAAACTGGCAGTGATATCAAAACCTTAAAGGTTAATATAGATAGAACAGGGTTCTATAGAGTTCATTATGACAACTTATCTTATGTGTTTTCATCAAATCTTTCTCACTTAGACAAATGGGGACTATTAAATGATTATTTCAACTTCTTTATATCTAACAAGATAAGTTATTCTGAATATGAGGGTGTAGCTAAGCATTTCATGCATGATAATAACTACTTAGTTGTAAATGAACTAACTGGTGAGCTTTACTATTTATGGAGGGTAAATAAGGACAAGTATAAGCTAATCTATGATTTGTTAAACTATCAAGTAAGGAACTTTGCTAAAAAGACTGATGGACTTTCACGCATGACATACGGTTACTTATTGAGTACTTATGCATTTATTGATGATAAATTCGCCTCAGGACTTTCAGTAGCTTTTGATAAATATGACTCCTTGGATCCAAACATAAAGGAGGCAGTGGCAATTGCTTATGCAGTAACCTATGGCGAGAAAGCTTATGACGACTTATTAGAGAAGTATAGGAAAGAGAAGTTTGATGAAGAAAAGACCAGGTTGCTTTACGCTTTATTAAGCTTTAGAGAACCTTATTTAGTTGTAAACACTATGAGCTTAGCTCTTACTGGAGAAATAAAAAGGCAAGATGTAGCAAGGATATTACCATTTGCCTCGTACAATCCATATAGCCGTTTTGCCTTATGGAAATGGATAAAGACCCACATGGAATTCCTAAGAAGCATTTACTCTGGTACAGCAATATTAGCTAGATCATTAAGAAGTGCAATACCATTCCTCGCTTTAAACAACCCAGAAGTAGAAGAGTACTTCAAAACTAATAAGTTCCCAGAAATGGAAATAGAAGTAAAGAGCGCTCTAGAGATATTAGAAGCTCTAAGAAGAATCGCCTAAATTTCTGAATATTTCTTTTATTTTTTCTTCGTTCAACTCGTCAAAGAAAGTGATTTCTTCTAAGTTTTCTTTCTTACATAATCTTAGTGGTGTAACTATTCCTTTTCCATCTACTATTACTACTGTGAAACCTACCTTCTTATCAACCTTCACATAAAGATTTTTCTCTATTTCTTTCCTTATGCCCTCAAGCTCAGTTTCTCTTTGATTCACTAGCGTTTTAAGTACATTAGATTGGTTAACAAAGTTGTGTATGTTTTTTCCCATAAGATATATTAAAATCCCAGAAATTAATACCCCTGGAATTAAGGGGGCCCAAAACATGTTTCTTAATAGAAATATACCAATTCCTAAAGTTCCTCCAATTATTGCTATTGGAATTATTATCTCAAGATTTTTATACATTCTTTCCTTTCTTTCATTATTTTCAATTTCCTTCAAATAGTTTTTCATCTCGTCGAGTCCATAAGAGTTTTTCTTACTCTCTAACCAATCTGCCCAGTTTGTATCCTTTGTTATTACGTTGACTTTTATACCTTTAGAAGCCTTAGCTAGAAGAAGTTCTGCTATTTCATCACTTAGTTCTTTTGTTATCACAGTTATGGTTCTTTCTCCAGAGTTGATTAGCTCTTTAATCTTGTTAAAGAGATCTTCGCTCTTGATTAGTTGCATTTTTTCACCTTATAGTATTACAATACCCGGACTAAACGGCAGTGCTAGATCTTTCTTTCCCATTATGTTTGGAGCACTTTCATCAGTAGATGAGTAGACTACTATTTCAGTAACATTTAACTTGTTCATCAGAAATCTAATGTTTTGAACTATAATTTCCTCCTCGTCAATATCATAATTAATTAGCAAATCTCTTATAGAGGGCGGTAAAGTGTTGGCAAGTTCATAAACTCTCTTAGCAATCCTTTCTTCAACTCCATTATCTATCATAAACTCTCTCAAACTTTTTCTTTCCTTTATTGAAGATATAGCTTTCCTAAGTAGTTTCTTTAAGTTTTCATCATCATTGACATAGATTACAATTTTTTCGGCTTCTTTTCCAACTTCGGAGGATAGTTCATTTATAGCTTCAATTATATTTCTTAAATATTCAATTTTCAAGAGTGCTTCTCCATTATATTCTACTTCGTCAACACTCGGGAACTTCTCATTTACTATTAGCGTGGAGTTAAACTTGTGCCATACCTCTTCAGCTAGATGTGGTACAACTGGTGAGATCAGCCTTAGCCAAATAGATAATACCTTTCTTATTACATCATTATTTATCTTAAAATTCGTTAATTCTATATAATCACGTAAAGTTTCATAAATGGTATAAAATCCTACTAAGTAGACTGTATGGAAGTCCAATCTGTTGTAAGCATTATCCATCTCTTCTATATAGCGTCTAAATAGAGACATAAGCCATAAGTCGGCATCTCTTTTCTCTTTAACTCCTTCTACTTCTAACAACTTTGAAGACAAATCATATATCTTTCTTAATTGCTCTATTATACTTTTTGCAACATTAGAATTAAACTCAATATCTTCTGAAATTGAGGAGGTTGAAGTTAATGCCACTCTAACAGCCTCTACTCCATATTCATTTATTGCCTTATTCAAAGGATAAATGTTTCCGAAGCTCTTGCTCATTTTCTTTCCTCCAACTCTTATGAAGCCGTTAGTAACAATCTGTTTAGGAAGCATTTTATCTCCAAAGATGGCAATATGATGAAATATGTAATATGCTAAGTGGTTCTGAATTAGATCTCTCCCGCTATGCCTTGAATCAACTGGATACCAATATAAGAACTCATTCCTTATATCCTCTAGTTGTTCTTTTGGAATGCTAAGCTCTTTAGATATTTCCTCAGGGTTGCCTCTGCCTAGTAAGACATAGTCCCAGAACTTGTCATTAAGAAGAGATATAGGGTATCTACTTAACTTGTGTACAATTGTGTAAAAAGCAGTATAAATTGTTGAATCACTTAGGCTATCAATAATCTCTTTTTCATCCCAAGGTAGCCTAACACCTAACCCTCTTGATCTGCTAAATGCTCTAGGTTGTAAATTAAACGAGACTTTTTCTATTTCTTTTCTAGCATCTTGAGGAACGAAATTAATTTTATCCAATGACCTAAGCACCGATGTTTTCCATAGGGGATTTGAATAGTCAATAAACCATTGCCCTTTAACCATTTTAACAACTATTTCCGCACCACATCTACAATAAACTGGACCATTACTTATCTCATAAATCGTCATCCTTGAGTTTAACATATTAAGTAATTCCCTTGTTCTTTCACGTGCCTCTTTAACACTCTTTCCAGCTATTTTCTCCCTTACAAACTCCTTCATGAAAGTAGGAACTAAGTCAACAATATCTTCCCTCATTTCACCTCTGTGATATTCAATTCTATAAAGAGTATCTATGTAGTCCTTTAATTCGGCAGGATTTTTAGTCTGAGCTATTTCAACTGCATGTACGCCAGGTAAGTCTCCTAACTCTTCATCATCTGTAATAATAACTGGGATTAACTCAAATTCCTCATTTAACTCCGTAAGTGCAAGATAATGCAAGGGTTCATGAGACGGGACAGCCATTACTACTCCAGTTCCTATTTTTGGTTCAACATACTTGCTTCCTATTACTCTCATGTCCTTTTCCGTAACAGGATTCTTAGCTGTTAAGTTGGTGAACTCTTTGCCTTTTCTTTCTCCCTCTTTTTCAATTTCAATTTGATACTTGAGTTTCTCAAAAGCTTCTTTGGATATTACAATTTTCCTACCCACCTTGTCTTTAGCTATTACATAATCTGCTTCTGGATTGATAAGGATTGCAACTGCTCCAAATATCGTCTCTGGTCTTGGGGTTGCTGCTACAAAGTAAAGGTCTTTAGAAGGGAAATAGATTGCGTCTAAGTCAGTTATTTCTGGTTCAACATCTCCTTTAGTGTCATGCATTCCTACTGGGAACTCATCTCTAGGACAATAAGGTACTGGGGAGTCTTCTCGCTTTATATAACCTAAGTCCATGAGCCTTTTGTATTGCCATTGGACAAACTTCTCAAAAATTGGATCAACAGTTGTAAATTCCCTTCTCCAGTCCACGCTCAATCCAAGTTTTTTTACTGTATTTTTCATATCATTTTTGAAGTATTCGGCTAAATACGTAGGGTCAGAGAACTTCTCTACTTCCTCCTTTGGTATTCCATAAATATTAACGAAAGTAGATATTATATCTTCGTCTTTTCTATTTATTGACTCCGAAATCGAAAGTATAGGGGTACCAGTAAACTGGAAGGCAAATGGAAATAGTACATTATATCCTTTCATTCTCAAATATCTTGCATAAATATCTGCTGTTATGTAAGTTCTCCCATGACCTATATGTAATGGGCTGTTTGTATATGGAAAAGCTACAGTTATCATTCTCTTTTCTTTTTTGGAATCTGGGTTTGCTTCAAAGACTTTGCCTTTTTCCCATTCCTTTTGCCATTTCTCAGCAATCTCGTTAACGAAATTAGCAAAACTCACATTTACTATTAATAAAAACTGATATATTAAGGTATTACCTCGGTAGAATCGTCTGTAGGATCATAATATAAATCGCTAAGTTTAATAATTCCTTGTTGTATTAGCTCCTTAACTTCTGGTATAATTGAAAGAACACTTCTTAGATACTCCTTTGTCACGTCATCTACAGCCTTGAACCCTTCTTCTCCCCAGTATTTTTCTTTAACTGCATAAAGGCATCTTCCTCCACAATAGTCCTTATACTCACAACTTCTGCACTCTTCTGGTAGAGGCTCGTCCAAAAGTCTAAACGAATCTAGAGTTCCAAGTTCAGCCCATTTTTCCCTAACAGCAATAGGGCAAGAGAGAACTCTACCATCTGGAGTTACTGAAATACTTTCATAACCGGCACCGCAAGCTACTCCTCTATATTTCTTAAAGAAATATGCACTTAAAACACCAAGTATTGGGATTATCTTGACTACTTTACCTTGTCTAAGTTGCGACATAAAATAGTCTATAAGCCTCTTAACTCCTGGTAAATATGAACGGTAAGCCCACTCCTCAAAGTTCCACCTTTCACTCCATATTACATTTAATTGCCAGTGAATCTTGTCAAAAACCCCTAGAGAAAGTAAGTGCATTACCTCTTCGTATATATCTGAATCCTCAGTCACAGCCATTCTTGCAATGGTTTCAACCCCAATTTCTTTTAAGTACTTTGCATTTTTTACAACAACCTTATATATTCCTCTCCCACGGTGCTTATCAGTTATTTCTTCTCTTCCATCAATAGATAGAAGAGCTACGTTCATCCTCTTCCAGTATCTTTCTGGTAAAAGTCTAACACCAGTAGCATTAGTCTGTACTCCCCATCTTTTTGCTTTTACATTATCCATTACCTCCATTATGAATTTAGGGTTTAGAAGTGGTTCTCCTCCATAAAAGATAACTGTAGCATTAGGGTCTCTTTCTATTGCAGCCTTCAGCTTTTTTATGTCGTAATTCACTTTCCATGGTACAATCTCTTTTGGAAAAGAACCTCCACAGTAATCACATTTTAAATTGCATTTGCCAGTAGTAAGAACTAGCCAAAGCATTTTATATCACTTTCAAGAGTTCCTTCATCCACTTAATCCCATAATAGTAATCCTCTACCATAATATTTTCATTAAATGAATGTATATTAGATCCATAATAGTCTACCCCAACACCATCAGCTATTTGACTTAGCTTTAAGTATCTAGCTACCATTTCCATAGGCCCGGTTCCCGGGCTATTAGGTAAGACTACTGGGTCTTGGTTATAGACAGCTTTTGCAGACTTAATTAATGCCTGTGCAATTTCACTGTTTATTGATGTTCTATACGGCTTTACCCTACCGTAGACAACTACTTCCACGTCGTAGGGCGATATATACTCCTTGAGTAGCCTTAGTATTTCGTCAGGATCTTGATTCGGCACTAGTCTAAAGTCAATCTTAACAAAGGCATAAGAAGGAATTACTGTCTTTGACCCCTCTCCAGTATAACCTGCATTTATACCATCAATATTGCAAGTTGGTTCAGAAACAAGCCTGACAAGTGCTTCATCTACGTTAATTCTTTGTCCTATAGCTTCTTCCAAGTATTTCTTGTCAACGTTGAGATATCTCTTTTCTTCATCACTTAACCACTTTACTTTATCGTAAAAACCTGGTACTAGGACTTTTCCATCTTCTGATCTTAAAGAACGTAAAATATAAACTAAATCCCAAGTTGGATTTTTAGCTATTGGGGCATACATTGAGTGTAAATCTTTGGAAGTCTTTTTCCTCAGTTCAACGTATAGAAGACCTTTCACTCCTAAAACGATTTGAGGAGCACCGTTTGGAGCTCTTCCAGATCCTTCCCACAATACGTAGTCAGCCTTAAACTTTTCAGCGTAATCTTTCAGAAATTCTTCCATATTAGGGCTTCCAATTTCCTCTTCCCCCTCATATAGGAATTTTATATTAACGTGAAGCTTGTTTTCTTTTATGTACTCAATAATTGCTTGTAGTCTGGCCATCAGCGTACCTTTATCATCTCCAACGCCTCTTGCATAGATTTTGTTGTCCTTTATTGTTGGCGTAAACGGGTCAGTATTCCATTTATCTAAAGGTTCAACTGGCTGTACATCATAATGGTTATATACTAGTAAAGTCTTGCTTGCCCCAACGTTTATTTCCCCATAAATATAAGGATTTTTTGATTTGTGTCTTATTAACTCTGCGTTTATTCCATGATCTTTCATGTAATCTACTAAGTATTTTGCCCCTTCTTCCCCTCTTCCTTTTGCAGATGTAGTGTCTATCTTTAAAAACTCAAAAAGGTCTTGTAAGTAATCCATAAGGGTTTTTAATGAATAGTAGTAAATTAATTTATGCTTAAGTATGTCGAGTATACAAGACACTCAATGGCAGAGCCTTTGGTTAGTATAAACATATACAAAAAAGTGGAGGATGGGAAAGTAATATCAGTCTTCAAGATCTTAGTATATAAAAATATGAGTATAACCGTTTTTGAAACAGATAAACTAGATGGAGGAGAAGTTGTAGAGATGACATCGGAAAAACTGGATTCCGTGGTTAAGGTTATTAACAAGTATTATGATGAAAGAGTAGATGATATAACAATTTTTGGGGAACAGAAGTTAGTGGATGAATTAATAGATAAGCTAAATAACGGGTAAGAAAGAGATGAGGACAAAAAAGGAACTGATTGGTGAAGAACCATTCATGCACTGATTCAGCCAAAAATAAATTTTCCCCATTTCGCTCTAAATATCGCTCCTATTATAAGGAATATTACTGCCATAGGCACTGCAATATAAGGCACTAGTTGCCATCCTGGGAAGTTAATTAACTGCTCTGCAACCCATACTGTTATTCCTAAAAACAGAAGTAGAGGCCCTACTATCATAAGCCATGTACCTATGCTCCATTTCTTGGATTCCATAAACAGATATATCTTTGCTCAAAATTTAAGTTTGTTTATTTAAAACCTTAGATATTAACACATACATTTCCTTGTCTTTTTCTTCTATTCTTTTTAGGCTCCATGGTAAAAGTCCTTTACTCTTTACTCCTTTGACAACTGACCTTAGCCAAGATTCGTAAACTTTTCCTCCACCTTTTTTATTATAAAACTCTTCTAGTCTTTTTATTGCCTCATCTTCAGACAACCCTTTCACATTAACCAAGTATCTGCTTCCTACATATAATATGAACCTTTTTCTAGCATCATCAAGTCCCTCATCTAATACCTTTTCGACCCAATCATAATTTCTCTTTATAGGCTTTGGTGGGAAAAATCCTTCTACCTCAAAAAGAAGTTCTTTATTCTCATTATATACTTTGGAAGTTTTTCCGTCAAACTCAACGTATCCTGCTGGAGTGTCATCTGGATAGTGTAAAATTATTCTGATTGTTTTCATCTAATTTTCAATTGTTGTCCAGTAATTTTTAACCTTACTGCACAAAATGAGCATATATCTCTACCCTTAGCTGTAGGTCTTCCACATATTTTGCAATGACTTATCTCTTCTTCCTTTTCGTATTTCTCTTTTAGTGCTGGCTGTATTTTGTTTACGAAGTTCTCCACTAGCATCAACATATAGCCGGGTATAGAGTCTTCCAGCTCTTCTAATTTCCTTCTTATTGTATCTTGGGTTACCCCTCCCACTCTAAATGTGTGTGGACATGAATCGTAGAGAAAAGGAATCCCTTTTACTATTGCATAAGTCAGTATCTCCTTCTCGTAAATTAAGAACAGAGGTTTAACTTTCTTTACCTTATATCCATTTTTTGGTGGAGTGATTATATCTAACCTTGACAGATTATCAACGTCACCACTGAAATAACCAGACATTATGAACTGAGCCATATCATTTAAATTATGCCCAGTAACTATAGTATCTGCCCCTTCTTCTTCTGCTATTTCTGTCAAGGTATACCTTTTTACTAAACCACATGTACTGCAAACTGGTCTCCTTATTTTAACCTTAGCTTCATCAATTGTAAATCCGTATCTTTCGTTAATCTTTACAACACGATAATTAACTCCTAACATTTCAAAGTTTTTCACGGCAAACTCTGTGCTCTTGCTGGAGTACGATTTACCCATATCTATGCCTAGGTCTATGTTAATTCCTACAAGTTCTAACCCATATTTATCTGCATACTTTTTCATTAAATGTAACAAACTAGTACTGTCTTTTCCACCAGATACAGCAACTGCAACTTTTCTTGATCCTTCAAACATCTTATACTTCTCCACTAATCTTTCAAATCTATTCTCAAACCATTCTATAAAATGATCCTTACAGAGCGAGATATTAGCATAAGGTATTCTAATGATAGCCTTATTATCACACTTATTACATTTCATATAATTTAATAATACTTCACTCCTCTTAAATAAGTGATGGAGATTTTAGCAGAATTACATCCAAAGACAAAGATAGATAAAATACAGAAAGAGATTAAAGAATTAGAGCCCTTTGACGGGTTTGATTTGCCAGATTCGCCTTTGGGTTATCCATCAGTATTACCTCCATCAGTTGCAGTGATTATTAAAAATATGTATGCTGGTAAAAGAGTGATAGCAAATCAAAGGCTGTTAGATGTTAATGAACTTTATGTAGCCTCTTTATCTTTAACGTCTAAACTGATAGGTTTTGATATAGCATTTACTCAAGGTGATAAACCAAAAATAGGAAAAGAAGTTGGATATTTAACGTCTGAACAAGCAATCCTCCTTTCTAAGTATCATAATAAAAACCTTAAGGCTGGTCTCTTAGTAAGTATGAGGAAAAGTAGAGAAGATATTGTCAAGAGGTTAAGCTTTGAGCCTGCAGACTTCTTTCTTTTATTAAGGTTAGAAAGTGAAGATCAGCTAGAAGGATTGCAAACACAAAAGTTGATTCCATATATAATCGTGAGAACAGAGAAGAATAAAGAGATAGCTTCTACTTTGTCTCAGCCCGTTTTTGATGAAAATAAGGTTATGGATTTTATCTATAGGCTAGAGGATAAGGGAGTTCAGGGTGTGCTTTTGTCATCTTTAGGAGACACAGAAGCTTTAGTAAGGATAATAAGAAAATACTAGAGATGATGAAATAAAAAGAAAGCGGAAATGTGAAGAGCGGTGTAGGGCCTGATTTATCTCTCTTTCAATTGATTTCTTATGTAGTCAACAACACAAGGCAAGAACTCTTCTACTCTGTCATTTATAACTAAATCGGCCATTTCGTCAAGTGGTGTTTCTTCGGCATTTATAATAACTAATTTCCCTCCATTTTCTTTAATAGTTAATGGGATCATATTTGCTGGATAAACGGTTAAGGAACTACCTATAGCTAAAACCATATCACTTTCCCTAGCTATATTTAACGCTTCATGAATGTTGTAAACTGGTTCACCAAAAAGAACTACATCTGGTCTTATGATTCCACCACAGTCACATCTAGGTGGTATTTCTCCATTATCTATTTTTTCTAAGACTATTTTGCTCTCATAAGTCCTTAGGCACTTCACACAGTAACTTTTCCTCATGTTTCCGTGAAGTTCTATCACATTTTTAGACCCAGCTAATTGATGAAGACCATCAATGTTTTGTGTTATAACATACTTAATCAAGCCCAATTTCTCAAGTTCAGCTAAAGCATAATGAGCTTTGTTTGGCAAAGCGGTAAAAAGTCCTCTCATCCTTAAAGAGTAAAACTCCCAGAAACCTTTAGGATCCTTGTTAAAATATTCAATCGAAGCCAATTCTGGTGAGTACTTCTTCCATAGCCCATTTGGTCCCCTAAAGTCTGGAATACCGGAAGCAGTACTTATCCCTGCTCCCGTAAAAGCTATTGAAAAAGTTGAGGTTAATAACATATCACCAACTTTATCACATTGCATATGTATATAATAGTTGGCTAAAATAAAAATGATGAATTTGCCGAGTTCTGAAGGATGAGGACTAAAAGTTAGCTGATATAACAGATTGTTGTTCCTTCATATTCTATCTTATCACAGTCAATTCTACTTATGCCAACAAACTTATTAAGGGCCTTCCTAAGGTCTGGAGTAATATAGGTAACTCTATAGGCAGTCAACATGTACCAGAAGTCTCTTTGTGAAACTGTTATTAAGTTGGGTTTTAATTCTTTCAACGAATTTAGCTCTTCCTCTACGTTCTTACCTGAGCCCACTATTCTATACTCTTTCATAACAACTTCACCGTCAACTTCGCAAACCGTTAGTCCATCTACGTAAATTGTCAGCAAACCGTTATTTTCTAAAAGAATCCTTGTGTCTTGCCCTTCTAATTCAATATTGTACTTTTTTAAGTATGTTTCCCACCTATTGAGCTTTCTTCCCCTTAATTTATTATCTATAATAGAATGTAAGCTAAACGATTGAAGAACGTCTAGTGATGTAATTAATATAAAATCTGGGTCTCTGAAGATCATGGATCCTTTGCATTGCGTTTGCTTAAGTTCTCCTTCACAGATATAGGAATACTCTGGTAAAGGAGGGACTACAATCTCTTCAATTTTTCTTGTAATTAATTTTGCCACAAGATTTTTATTGTCTCATACTTATTATGCTTTTATAGAATCTTACATTTTCTAACTTGATTGAGTACTTTTCACAAATTTTTCCTCTTTATGAAGAAATATAAATTTACAACTAATATTAGCTATGATGTGAAATAGTCAAATAGAATATTATACATTATAAAAGTATAAAGCTTAAAACAGTTTAAGTGATTTTAATTTTTGACCCAAAAATGAATAAGTATTACCTAGCAATATTTGTAGCGTTAATTTTAGATATAATTCTATATTCGGTCTTTCCAGTATTTAACAAGGTAGAGCCAACACTCGACGGATTGCCATTTTTCTATGTATATCAGACAATAATGCTAGCAGTTACAACGATAATTTATCTTGTTGTAGCTTATATAAAGGGGTGAGGGGAAATGGCAACTGGGTTGAATATTGACGCAGTAACAGTAGCAGTTTTCATAGTTCTATTTGCAATTTTCGCTTTCCTAGGATTTTATGGTAGTAAATGGAGAAAGGGAGATTTAAGTAAGCTAGATGAATGGGGTCTTGGCGGTAGGAAATTGGGCTGGCTTCTGGTATGGTTCTTACTAGGGGCTGATCTATTCACAGCCTACACTTTCATTGCGGTACCTTCAGCGTACCTTGCGACTGGCTCTCTCTACTTCTTTGCAGTACCCTATGTAGCATGGGGTTTTGGACTAGCAATGCTTACAATGCCTAGATTATGGACTGTAGCGAAAAACAAAGGGTATGTAACTGCTGCTGATTATGTAAAAGACAGATTCAACAGTAGGCCATTAGCGATAGCAGTAGCATTAACTGGAGCAGTAGCAGAACTACCGTATATTGCTTTACAGATAGTTGGAATGCAAGCAGTTTTAGGAGTG
>ERZ1684502.183-NODE-183-length-12618-cov-351.936719_pt1 | contig 12618 bp, 12 predicted proteins | sample MGYA00580192_ERZ1684502 | MGnify/ENA primary metagenome ERZ1684502 (study PRJEB41476, sample SAMN13258264) | hydrothermal vent metagenome | biome: caldera [ENVO_00000096]; feature: acid hot spring [ENVO_00002120]; material: acidic water [ENVO_01000358] | place...
AATATTTATCACCAGTTATAGGATGAGGATTCTTTTTAACATCAATTATCCTAAGTAAAACCCAATCTCTTTGTGATGGGTCTGGTAAAGTAAGATCAGTTTTTATTCTTAAGACTGCCTCTCCCTCCTTGAAATCTCCATTAAGCATTTTTTCGAATAATGCAAGATTATCTTCTGGTGATTTTAATCTATTAGGACAAGGTTTCCCTGCGTCTCTCATTTTTTTGAATTCTTCTTCTCCACAAGTATCGACGTAAGCATATCCTTTACTTATTAGTTCTTTTGCTATTGAATAGTAAAACTGATGTCTCTCAGATGCCTTTAGTTCCTTATCCCATTTTATTCCTAACCAACGCAGATCTTCCTTGATCCAATCATATGCTTCCTTTATAGGCTTCTTAACTTTTGGATCTGTATCATCAAACCTTAATATAAAATTCCCGTGATACATTTCACTATATTTATATGAAATTACAGCAGCCCTTGCATTGCCTAGATGTAAAGGACCATCCGGGTTTGGAGCAAATCTGGTAATAAAATTCCCATCAACCTTAATAGGAGGCAAAGTTTTTTTGCCTTCTTCCCTCTTCTTTTCCTCAAGTAATTCTGGATATTTTTCCTTAAGTTCTTTGAGTTGATCTTCCATTGGAATGGAATTTACTTTTTCCACTATTTTCTTTGCCAATTCCACTATTTCTTTAGCTCTAGGTCTTAAGTCAGGTCTCTCAGTAAAGATTTTACTTACTACGGCTTTATCTTGAGCTTTTCCATCATGCTTATAGGCATTTTGAAGAGCATACTTGTATATCAATTCCTCAATTTCTTCCATTTATTTCACCTTTCAATATTTTTTGAACTACTTCTACTACACCTTTTCCACTTTTATTAATAGTAATATAGTTTGCTATTTTTTTAACCTCTTCATCAGCATTTCCGACAACTACTTTTACACCAACTTCGTCTAGGAATTCTTTATCAGTACTCGAGTCTCCTATACCTAACACTTCATACTTATTTAGATTATGTAACTCAATCAGTTTTTTTACACCAATGCCTTTCCCAGAGGAAGACTTCGATATATGAATGGCATATCCACTAGTCTTTATATAAAGACTGCGTGATTTAGCCCACTCTGTCATTTCATTGTTCAGCATGGGTGGAACAAAGGTCAAATCACAATACTTAAACTCATTCTGCCATGTTCCAACTACGTTAAATCTACTCTCAAACTCTCTTATAAGATTCTTGTCAATTTCTTCACATACTTTATTCATTACCTTGTTATGATACACAACGCATCCATTTTCAGCTACTAAACCTCCATGGAAATCAAAATACGTATATAAACCCCTTAGTACTGGATAAGAGTTTCCACTTACAAGACCAACTTTTATACCATATTTCTCTAATTTCCTTAAAGCTTGAATGGCATCAAGATCAATCTCGTAGGTGTCTCTTTCTAAAGTTAAAGTCCCATCAACGTCCGTAAGGACTAATCGTATCAACTCAATATATCCCTCGCTTTTTGAGCATAAAAATGATCAACATAAACTCTTCTAATATTTATGACAGAAGGAATTACATTGAGTAATGTACTGGAAAACTCTTTCACGCTTTTTTCCTTATTTCTACTTCTTATTCTAATTTTCTGTTTATCTATAATTCTAATAGATTCAGAAAAAGGATATATTGATTGCTCTGGAATTCCATATTTAGTTAATTTAATTACGTTTTCTTCTATCCTAGATTCGCTCTCTTGAAAAGAAATTTCTTCATAAACTACTTTTGGCCCATTTCTATCTAGAAAATTCTTTATCTTAAGTTTAAGCTCTTCTGGTATTGAGGGGTCGAATAATCCCTCATATAGCTTAGAAAAAATCCATTCGTCATCCCAATATGAAAAAGAATTTGATTCAATACTATTCTTAAGAAAAGATTCCTCAAATATACCAGGACAACAATAGTTGGATAATTCTGAGAAAATACTTCTTAACTGAATCTCATAACCTAAAATTGTTTTATGATAATACACTGCTTGATACATATGAAGCCTTGAGATATAGAAGTTCTCTAAAGAATTAAGTCCTTTTTCTAGCATAATTATCGTCTTATTTTCACCATAACTAACAGTGTCAATTAGCCTATCAAGATCTAAGCTACCTAATTGAACTCCAGTATGCCTTGAATCTCTAACTAAATAGTCCATTCTATCGACGTCAACGTCACTGTCAATAATTGACGAAATAAACGAATTCCCATGTAAAATATCTAAGATTCTTTTGCTTGAGATGGAAAACTCATCAAACACCTCTTGTATTTCACTACTCTTAGAAATTATAATATCTCTAAGAAATACATTGCTGATGTTCTTAGATAGGAAAATAGGTTCTATTGCATGACTAAATGGAAACTGACCTATATCATGAAGAAGCGCAGCAATTCTTAAATCTTGAATTTCCTCTGGCGAAATAATCCCCTCCTCGCTAAATCTTTGTGCAAGTCTATTTGCTAAGTGCATACTACCAATTGAATGGCTAAATCTTGTATGCATAGCTCCAGGATAGACAATATAAGCTAAACTAGTTTGCTTTATTCTTCTTAATCTTTGAAAAATAGATGTATCGACTAGCCTCGTTTCTATGTCATTTAATGTTATATAACCATGAATTTCATCAAAGATTTTTTTCATTATGTGATATAGGGAGTAATATTATTAAAAATTAAGTACAAATAGAATGCCCATCTCGGCTTAGAAGGGCTGCGGGTCCTCGCGGATCCCACGGCCCTTCTAACGTGAGCGGCTTAACTTCCGGGTTCGAAACGAGTCCGGGTGTTACCCGCTCACTATGGCCGAGTGGGCAATTTATAATAGGCTTCACACACTTAAAAAACTTTCTGACGTAATACCTTATTTCTTTTCGACCAAAGATTTAGCGTAAATTCCCCATATGTATAAGGGAGAACCATCATTAGGACAAGTACCATCTATTTTTGGAATGAAGTCTCCTTCTTTAAATGGTCTTTCAACAGTATAAGAACATTTTAGGCACTTAAGAACTGTTACAACTGTTTTTTGTTGCTGTTGAGAAGACTGACTCATTGCGCAACACCACAAGTATTTCCTACACCTATTAATACTACTGTGTCCCCTGGCTTAGTTCTTTCTCTAATTAGTTGCTTTACCATTTCAACTACTTTTTCAGAAGCATCATACACTTCTTTTGGCATCTCTGTAATAGCTTCTTCCATACTCATCTTTACTATTACAGCATCAATTGGAATATTGTATTTCACAGCAACCCTTTCTATTGCTATTTTCTCAGGACCTGGATCTCCCATAGCAACTCCTACTCCCTCCGCTATACTGCCAGTCTGTTCCCCTTCTAATTTTGCTGCAGCGTCTACGGTAATTATTCTATTAACTCTACCTTCTAGTTTATTTATCACATTTTCTACTGCTTCACCAGGTGTACCTACAGTTGGCATAGGGCCCTCTGCTTTTAATACGATCAGTCTTCTTCCTTCAAACTCTGTTTCTCCCGCTACCACTTCTCTACTTGGAGTCCACTTTTCGTTTATATTCATTAAGAATCTAGAGGCAACTAAGGGTCCTAATGAATCTCCTACTGGAATTCCTTTTATGAACACATCTTGAGCCTTTTCGTAAGATTCTGCCATTTTTATTATCATAGGGACTATTGACTGTAGTTGAAGTAAAATGTAATAACTGTTTAACTTCTTTCCAAGCAGCAGATAATGTCTTATAACTTTATATATCGTATTTAATGCATTTACTACCTCTGCTGATACTTGTATTTTGCTTCTTGTAACTGGGTCTAAGTTGGGTAAAGATAACATAATAATCTGTCTTATCTTATCTTCACTTGTTCTCGTTAGCAACTTCATCCTATTTATTATATCAGTTGGTTCTACATTCACCGGATCAATAACAAACCATTCAGCAAATTTCTCAGTTAATTCTTCTGCGTTTGCTGCGCCACTTTTCTTTAATAATTCGATAGTCTTTTTCTTTGCGTTTTTACTGAAATTTTCTAATTTTGTTAATCCATTCTCAATATCTCTAGCTACGAAATAAGTATACATTTTTTGCTGGACACCTGGCATAAAGAATAATACAGCTATTAAGGCATAGAAAATTAGAGTAATCAATGTATAACTCGTGTTTATTTGACCACTACTACTTTGAGCATATGCTAATAGATCTAGCATGCTTCTCAAACATTAAATATACATGCCGCCTAATTAAACTTTATTAAAAGTTAATTAATACCTTTCATATCGACAATTAAGTTATAACTTCTACTCCATCTTTAGTAACTAGAACAGTGTGTTCAAATTGAGAAACAATCCCCTTTCCTATTTCTAAGAGAACTGGATAAGAGTGAAGTGCCCCTCTTCTTGTTAAAGTTTTGAACATTTGCCTAATATAGTCCGGCTCACCCAAATCCTTAAACCATCTTTCATTAAATGGTAACATATTCACCCTTTTATATATCTCATCCAAAAACTTCCTCTCTTCCTCTGTCAAATTTTTCACGTTTAATGATCTAATAGAATATATTGTAATATCTTTGCCTTCGATGACTTCGCCATCTCCGTTAGTTGCAAAAGGTTCAATAGCATATGTGTTTCCCTCTATAACCCTTCCTATACCTCTCTCATAAACATTTGGCACAAATACACCTGCATGAAGCTCATATCTTCTAATCAAATGTCCACCTAAATTTCTAATAGGTTTAAACCCGTAAGTCTTTATTACTCTTTCAATATTTTTGCCAATGTCCCCAAGACTGACTCCCGGTCTCATATTAGCTATTGCGGCTTGTAGAGCGTCTCTTGAGGCATCCGCAAGTCTCCGATATTTTTCGTCTAAAACTACTGTAACAGCAGTATCCGTAATATAACCATCGATATGTGCACCAATATCAAGCTTTACTACAGCTCCTTCTGGAATAATCTTGGTATCATTAATTAACGGACTATAATGGGCAGCCTCTACATTTATAGAAAGATTACAAGGAAATGCTGGTTTTGCCCCTTCCTCGATAATTATTTTCTCTACATATTCACATACGTCATAGACTTTTGCACCAGGTTTGATTTCTTTGGCGCCTAAATCTCTTGCCTTAGCAGCGATTTTACCCGCTTTTCTCAATAACTCTAAAGCTTGCTCATCCATAGTCATAAGAAACAAATAGAAACTTTAATTTTTACCTTATAAATATCTTTTAATATGGCACAGTTAAGATGGTTAGGCCATGCAGCCGTAGAACTCTACTTAAACGGAAAACACATTATAATAGATCCAATGATAAAAGATAATCCATTATCTCCAGTAAAGTTAAGCTACTTTGATAATAACCTAGACCTTATAATAGTTACCCACGACCATTATGATCACTTGGGAGACACTGTTGAATTAATGAAAATGAATCCAAAAGCATATCTATATGCTACTTATGATCTTGAAAACTATTTAGCAACTCAATTCGCAATATCATGGGATAGAATAATTCCAGCTAACGTCGGAGGTTATGTGGATTTTAACGGGATAAATCTCGCATTAACAAAAGCTGTACATTCAAGTGAACATAGTGACCCGACTGGAACTATAATAAGCTCTGAAGGGGTTACAATATATCATGCTGGAGATACTGGATTATTTGAAGACATGAAACTAATTGGAGACTTATTCAAACCTGACTATGTCTTATTGCCCATTGGTGGAAGATTTACAATGGATCCTTATCAAGCGTCAATTGCAGTAGAAATGCTAAAACCAAAGAAATATGCTATACCTATACATTATAACACTTGGGATCTCATAAAGGTTGATCCCAATGTCTTCTCTACTGAAGTAACGAAAAGAGGTTATAGAGCGCTGATACTTCAACCAGGCCAGAGTGTGGAGTTATAAATGTTAAGTGAAAATGAAGTAAAAATCTTAGAATATTTAAAAAAAGTGAAGGAAGATACTGCTGAAAATATAAGCAAACAGTTAAACATTTCAATAGATACGGTATTTAGTGTTTCTCAGCTTCTAAAAGAAAAAGGTTACATTTCTGTTGAAGAGAAAAAAATAACAAAATATGAGCTAACGGAAGAAGGAAAAGAGAGACTTAAGAACGGTTTGCCCGAAGAGATACTTGTAAATACCTTAGGTGGAAAGGAAGCTAAGATACAAGATATAAGGAATAAAATAGAAAAAGATTTTGAAATTGCTCTTGGTTGGGCAAAAAGAAAAGGTCTAATAAAAATAGAAAAAGATACATTAATCCCACTAGTTGAACATTATGAGGCAAAAGATGAGCGAGAAGCGTTACTTAAACCAGAATATGCTAGAAAAGAAATTCTTCAAGAATTATTATCTAGAAAATTTATCATTAAAAGAGAAGAAAAAACATCCTATTTAAAACTAATAAAAGAAGAAATCGAAATAAAACCTGGAATAACTTTCTTAACACCACAACTTTTGGCAAGTGGAGAATGGAAAAAATATAGTTTAAGAGAATATAACGTCGAAGCTTACCCTCCGTTTTACCCATTGGGTAGGAAACATTTCTTTAAGGAGTTCTTAGAAAGACTAAAAAATGTGATGAAGGAATTAGGTTTTAAGGAATTTTATAGTGATTATATAGAGATGGAATTCTATAATTTCGACTTACTATTCCAGGCACAAGATCACCCGGCTAGAGAGATTCATGATAGTTTTTCAATTTCTGGAGAAGGAAAATTGCCAGATGAGAAATTAGTTGAAAAAGTAAAAGAAATGCATGAGAATGGTTGGAAATACAAGTGGGACAGGAAAATAGCTACAAGGTTGATGTTAAGAAGTCAAACAACTGCAACCACTGCTAGAATTTTGGCATCAAGACCTACACCCCCATTAAGAGCATTCACAATAGGAAAAGTTTTTAGACCAGATTCAATTGACGCAACACACTTGATAGAATTCCATCAATTAGATGGACTTGTAGTTGAGGATAACTTTACTTTTAGGGATTTATTGGGGACATTAAAAGAGATATTTAATGGAATTGGAATAAAGGAAATTAAGTTTAAACCAGCTTATTTTCCATTTACAGAACCAAGTGTTGAAGTTTATGGGAAAATAGAGGGACTAGGATGGGTAGAAATGAGTGGTGCAGGATTATTAAGACCAGAAATATTGAAAGCGGTAGAAGTAAACTCATCCGCGGGGGCATGGGGCATTGGAATTGACAGATTAGCTATGCTACTCTTCGGCCTTAAAGATATAAGGTTATTATATGCTAATGACATTGAGTACTTAAGGAATAGAAAGGTCGATATTAATGCCTACGATTAACGTCTATAAATGGCGACTATTAAATGAACTGAAAATAAACGAAAGCAAATTAGAAGATTTATTATTTAATCTAAAATCTGAAATGAAACCCATAGACCAAGATCACATAGAAATAGAGATAAATAATGATAGACCAGATCTGCTTTTCATATATGGAATTATAAGGTCAATAAAAGGTCTCCTTAAGAAAGAGTTAGGAGAAGCAAAATACCCTGTAAAGAATAGTGAATATTTATTTGAAGTAAAAGAAGTAAAGAGTAGACCATATGCTTTAGCTGCGATTATTGAAGGAATAAAACTAGATGAGGAATTGCTTAAAGAACTTATCCAATTCCAAGAAAAACTCCATATTACAATTGGGAGAAAAAGGAAAAAAGTAGCTATTGGAATTCATGACCTAAGAAAGATTGACTCAAAAAAAATACTTTACACTACTGTAAACCTTGACTATAAGTTTGTTCCTCTAAATTCTTCAAAAGAAATGACTGTAAAAGAGGTTTTAGAAAGTACTGATCAAGGAAAAGAGTATGGAAGCATCTCGTTATTTGATAGTAAAATGCCTGCAATAATGCAGGATGATGGTCAAATTCTAAGTTTACCACCAGTTATAAATTCTGAGAAAACTAGACTAGGAACATCAACTACAGATTTATTTATAGACGTAACTGGGACCTCATTAGATGCTGTTATATCAACATTAGATATTTTAGTAACAAATCTTGCAGAAATGGGTGGAAAGATAGGCGAGGTAAGGATTATATCTCCTTACACAGACAAATCACCGATATTGAGACATAGTAAGGTTAATATTTCAATAGAATATGTAAATAAAGTCTTAGGCACTCAAATACAAAAACAAGATGTGATAGAATATCTTAAGATGGCGAGATTCGACGTTAATGATTTAGGAAATGAGCTCGAAGTAATTATCCCGCCTTATAGAAGTGACATTTTGGCCCAAATAGATCTGACAGAAGAAGTGGCAATGACCATTGGTTACTCATATCTTTCACCATCAGCATACAAGATAGAAACTATAGGTTCGCTTTCGGATAAGACTAAAATTACCAGAGTTATAAGGGATCTTAGTATAGGGGCTAGTTTTACAGAGATATTTACTTTTGTACTAACTAATGATTCACTACTAAATGATGAATATGTAAAGATTGTTAACCCTATAACGGTAGATTATGACGCTATAAGGAACTCATTAATTCCTACCATGTTACTATTTCTTTCTAAGAATCAGCATTCAAGAATGCCAATAAGAGTTTTCGAAGTCGGAGAAGGCATAGTAAAGAGTAAAGACAGCGAGACTGGCTATAAAAATAAATTAAACGTTGTGTATGCCATCATGGATAGTAAAGTGAGTTTTGAGAATTTACAATCACCAGTTCATTATATTCTAACTAGTTTAGGGCTGAATGTAGAATATAAAAAAGAGAAAAATAACTATTTAATAGAAGGAAGGACAGCAGGTATTTATTCTCAAGACAAAATGATTGGGGTTATAGGAGAGATCAAACCTGAAATTCTAGAAAAACTGAAAATAGAATATCCAATAGTGATTAGTGAAATTTATTTAGATGAGATCAAAAAACTAATGTGAAAATGTTTACCCTATTAGACAACGGGATAAGAATTTTTTATCAAGAAAGAGGAGAAGGAAAAACTATAGTCTTAATTCACCATTTAGCTGGGAGTATAAACAGTTGGAAATATATTTTTCCAGTTCTAGCAGAAAAATACAGAGTAATTGAGTATGATTTGAGAGGACATGGAAGATCATCAATTGCCTCTGGATCATATAAAATAGAGGATCACTCAGAGGACTTAAAACAACTATTAGAAGAGCTAGATGTAGAGAACCCGATAATTGTAGGACATTCAATTGGGACTTTAATAGCAATCGATTACACACTTCATAATCAAGTAGATAAACTTGTTTTAATTGGAGCACTATACAAGGCTCCGAATCCAGAACCATATGAAAGATATGTATCCATCGCCATGAACTTAGGGATGCAAGCTTTAGCCGAATTTAGGAGAAATCAAGGAGAATTTTCATCGAAACTTCTTGAAAGAGCTTGGTCAGATCTGCTACAAGTATATAAGGAGAATACACCAGTAGGTTATAAATATGCGGTTGAAGGTCTACTAAGCGCTAAAGATTACTTAAACGATCTGGAAAAAATTGATAATGAAACTCTAATAATTTATGGGGATGAGGACAAACTTTCTTCTAATTTATCCATTCTACAAAATAAGATTAAGAAGGCAAAAACTCAGATACTTAGAGGATATGGACATTTCCTTAATTTCGAAGACCCCGAGAGCATAACAAAACTTATCATTGACTTTGTAGGATAGTTCCACCTAGTTGTTTCCCAATTTGTTTAAGCTCTTCTACTGCTTCTTGCACCTTTTCTTTTATCTCACTCTCATTTGTTGAACTTCCTGCAACTTGAATTTCCAGTAGTGGCTTTACTAATTCTTGTCCTTTAGGATGAGTTTTTATATATAAATCATATTTTTTCACCAATTGTTTAACATAAGGTGCAATTGTTGATTCCATAACACCTCCAAGGATAAAACTTGACTCTACATATTTTACATTAGGCTTTACTTTCAAATATTTCTTTATAAAAGTCTCTAATATATCTTCCATTTCCCTAGGTACACCCGGAGTAGCTAGAATTATAATCCCTTCATACTCGACTAAAATTCCTGGAGCTACCCCAACATTATTTTCAACAGCAATTGCACCTTTTGGCATCATTGCCATTTTCTTTCTTTCTTCGGTTATTTCTATATTTAATTTTGAATATTTTTCTAATAACATATTATATGCAATAGTGTTTAATTCTAATTCTGTATTTAATGCCTTAGCTAAGCCTTCATTAGTCTTATCATCGTAAGTAGGACCCAAACCGCCAGTTGATATAATAAGTCTTGGTTTTCTATTCATAGCCTCTTTAAATGCAGAAGCAATTTCATCTATCTCGTCCATAACTACCGTTATTCTCCTTACACTATATCCTAGAGATGTAAGCCTTCTTGCAATATGAGAGGCATTTGTATTAATAGTTCTTCCGCTTAATATTTCATTACCTATAGTTATAATTTCAGCGTACCAGTTTTCCACAAAAATAGATAAAAACTTTAGCCTATATATTTGGTTGTGAAATAATGTTTGAGAAATTCCTCTCGAAGGACACAACCGGTTTAAGGTCTTCTGAGATAAGAGATTTATTAAAACTAACTGAAGGCAAGAAAGTTATAAGTCTGGCTGGTGGATTACCAGATCCACAGACTTTTCCAAAAGAAGAGATAAAGAAAATAGTTGATGATGTTTTGACACAAAATGCGGACAAAGCTCTACAATATTCTACTACATCTGGGATAAGTGACTTTAGAAAAGAACTGGTAAATCTTTCGATGTATAGAGGTATCTCGGGGATAAAAGAAGATAACATATTTGTGACAGTAGGTAGTCAAGAAGCACTATTTATGTTATTTAATTTACTAGTTGACCCCGGAGATACAGTAATTGTAGAAATGCCTACATATTTGGCTGCACTTAATATCCTTAGGACAAGGAAACCAAATTACATAGGTGTACATTTAACTGAAAAAGGACCAGATTTAGACGAGTTAGAAAGAAAGGTTAAAGATAGTGTAAATGAAGGTAAAAAACCGAAGCTAATGTACGTAATTCCTACAGCACAGAACCCAGGGGGAACTACAATGAGCTTAGAAGATAGGAAAAGACTACTTGAGATAGCTGAAAAGTTTGACTTTCTGATATTTGAAGATGATGCTTATGGCTTTTTAGTATTTGACGGAGAAGCTCCACCACCTTTGGCAGCATTAGATAGATCTGGTAGAGTGATCTATACTTCAACATTTAGCAAAATACTAGCACCTGGACTAAGATTAGGATGGGTAGTAGCACACGAGGAAGTAATTCGTGAGATGGAATTATATAAACAAAATGTAGATCTACATACTCCAACGCTTACTCAAATGATCGCTATGGAAGCAATAAGAAGAGGAGTTATACAGAATCAATTGCCTTTAATTAGAAGAGTTTACAAAGAAAAGAGGGATGTAATGTTAGAAGCAATAGAGAAATACTTCCCCAAAGAGGCTAAATGGTCAAAACCAGTAGGAGGGATGTTCGTATTTACATGGCTACCAGAGAAAATTGATGCATTAAAAATGTTAGAAGAAAGTATGAAAAGAGGAGTTGCTTACGTACCTGGATCAAGTTTCTATTACGACTACAGCGGAAGAAATACAATGAGGTTAAACTTCAGCTATCCTACTAAAGCAGAATTAGAAGAAGGAATAAAAATATTGGGCCAAACCATTTCAGACTTCATGAAATAAACTTTTTGTTACATCTACTATTATTCCAGGCTTTGAAGAAGGAATTGAAGAAAATAAATCATTTGAAAGCCCTATTATTTCTTTAAAAAATTTATCGCTAATTTCATTCTCTATATACTCAAATACACCATTGATTTTTGTTGGCTCAATGAATTTTGCATTATTATTGGGGAGAACTACTGGCCAAGAGTTCATAAACTTTGGCAAGACGACCATAGTGTCTGACGATAAATTTGAGGCTAAAACTCTAGCCCAACTTCTCATCGTAGTTATAAGGATGGAATCCCACGAGGAATTAAACTCTTTTATCTCCTCAATACCATACATCTTAATTTTGTAACTAAGTTCGTCTCTCAAAATGCCTACTTTGTTAGCATAACCAACTATCATATTAGCGGAAATTAAACCTGTTAATCCATCACCTATAATTAGAACATTTAAGCCTCGTAATATTCTCCTCAATTGTAAACCAATACTAACGAAAGGATAAAGTAAGAACCTATCGTCATAATTAGAAGGAATGGGTACAAAAGTGTCTTGAGGAATTACTGATTTTTCTGCTAGTATTCCGTCTATTTCTGTTCCAACTCCACCGTATTTCTTTGAAAAGGGTAAAACAATACCAAGTTTACCTTCTAACTGTGGCTCAGCGTCTAATCCTATAGCATTAACCTTTACTAGACCAGTACTACCTAAGATTGTTTCTGGTCTTACCCATAGTAATCCAGCATAGATAGAATTTTCTAATCCAGATATCAATGTTTTTATTGGTACTACTTGCAAGTGATCATTAAGAACTGGTTTTTCTACGATATCTTCCATTGTAATACCTAGGTCAAATACTATTGCATTCATTCATTAGTAATTATGGTAAGCAA
>ERZ1684502.184-NODE-184-length-12433-cov-5.312409_pt1 | contig 12433 bp, 10 predicted proteins | sample MGYA00580192_ERZ1684502 | MGnify/ENA primary metagenome ERZ1684502 (study PRJEB41476, sample SAMN13258264) | hydrothermal vent metagenome | biome: caldera [ENVO_00000096]; feature: acid hot spring [ENVO_00002120]; material: acidic water [ENVO_01000358] | place...
AATACGATAATAGCAACTGGATCAGTTGCCTCAACGATACCTGTTCCTGGGGCTGGCCTGGCAATTGGGAGCCTGGAGCTCTTCGGATACAGGACATCATACAGGAGGATGCCCGACAACATAGTCATAATAGGAGGCGGGTACATTGGGGTTGAGGTTTCATCAATGCTCAGCGCAATGGGAAAGAGCGTGACAGTCCTTGAAATGCTTCCAAGGATAATGAGCGGATGGGAGGGTGATATAGTTTCTGAAATAGAGAGGAAGCTTCAGGAAAGGAACGTCAAGGTCATAACTGGAGCAAGGGTATCGGGAATAAGGATGAACGGGAAACAGAAGGAAGTGACTTACACAGCCCAGGATGGGGGGAGCGCTTCAGTTGTGGCTGATGAAGTTATAATGGCAACAGGAAGGAAGCCTTACGTTGAGGGGCTGGAAAGCCTGGGCATAGTTACAAGGGGACACGTGGAGGTTGACACGGCAATGAGGACCTGTGTGCCAAACGTCTACGCAGCGGGCGATGTCACTGGGAAATACATGCTCTTCCATTCAGCCGTCAAGGAATCGGTAATAGCTGCCTGGAACATACTTCATGGATCGCCGGTTTATGAATTCAACTATTCAACGGTTCCAATAACGCTTTTCACTGAGCCTGAAGCTGCAGCCGTTGGAATAACTGAGGATCAGGCCAGGTCCCAGGGGATAGCCTATGCAGCAGTCAAATATCCGCTTGAGGATGACGCATATGCCCAGATAATGGGAGTGAGGGAGGGCTGGATAAAGCTGATAGTTGAAAGGGAAAGCCAGAGGATAATTGGCGGCACAATTTATGGTGAAGCAGCATCAATGATAATAAATGAGATAGCTCTGGCAATTGCGAGCGGAGCAAGGGTGATTGACCTGGCCAAGCTGGCGCATCAGCATCCAACAATATTTGAATCAGTTGACAGGGCAGCAATCAGGTATCATCTATGAAGTGATTTAAGGTCAAAATTTGTTTATTTTTAATTTAAAAAATTGGTTCAGAACCCTTTATACTCCCGGCCTGCAATAATATACCGTTATGACAGTATATTTTGGGCTAGGTGAGATAGGCGAAGCTATAGCAGGCAGGCTTAATGCTGAAGGGATAAGGCTCCCGTTTTCCCGCGCAGCCATCTTTACCCTTGGCGACAGGAGGGTTGAAAATATTGATAATGTTGAATTGTATGTTGGCATTTCACCTTTTTCATTTGAAGTTGAAAGGAGGTTCAGGGCATCCGTGCAGCTGCGCAGGCTTATAAGGGATGGGGCGCCAGTGCTGGTGGTTGACATGGACAGCTATGAGCAGAGGATGGCAAACAGCGAGCTTTCATCTATAAGCTCCGTGCTTATAGATGAGGTATCCGAGCTGATAAGGGCAATTGCAAAGAGCGGTGAGGGACTGGACCGCCTTAAAAGCGGCGCACATGTAATATATACACAGAGGGATCCAAAGGACGTTGCATCCCTTGCAATGGCAGCAGCCAGGGCAGTTAATTCCATTGATGAAATTCATGTAATTGCGAATAACGGATCAATAACTCCGGGTGACGCAAACTCAATCATCAGGGGCCTGAAGATGATAGGTGAGCCGGTAAGTTTAAGTTATGTTGGAAACAATGGTATGATGTTTGAAATAGTTGAAGGGAGGTTAAAGCTTTTGGACGATGATGTAATACAGAGGGTCCTTGGTGACAGGGTCCTGGATCTGGACCCGGAGGAGGCAGTTAACCTGCCAATACCATTTCTTGACAGGATAGATTAGCCGTGAACGCTTTTATTTTGCCATATCATTTTACTGATTGAAATTGGAGATTGAGGACTTTTACAGGGATGAGCTGAAGGACAAGATGATTTACAGCGAGCTAAGCAAATTGATCAGGGACAGCGAAGCCAAAAGGAAGCTGATGGAGCTGTCAGAAATTGAAGAGGGTCACTCAAGATTTTTCCTTGACCTGATAAAAAGGCTGGGGCGAAGGGTCCCTGATCCGCCATCGAGGACGGCTGCCAGGCTCGAGGCCATTTTTATGTGGCTCTTTGGCCTAAATATCATGATGAAGCTCTTTGAGGAGAGGGAGGCTGCAACTGTTGTCAATTATATGAAGCTGTTTAGAGAAGGATGGCTGAGCGAGGGCGATAGGGAACAGCTAAAGAAGATAGTTCAGGATGAAATGGAGCATGAAAGCTTCTTTGCCCAGAAATCATCCCTGAGCATAGTGGAAAACCTCAGGGATGTTCTGTTTGGAATGAACGATGGCCTGGTTGAGCTGCTTGCAGCCGTTTCAGGGCTGGCAGGGGCATATCAGAGGAGCCTCCTTGTGGCTATTACCGGGCTTGTCATAGGAATTGCGGGGGCCCTCTCAATGTCAGTTGGAGCGTACGTTTCAACAAAGTCTGAAAACGAGCTGAACCAGAACAGGAGGCTCAGGATGGAGCTTTCAAGCATGGTGTTTGGAGTCAGGCAGGAACAGGTGGAAAGGGGAACAAGCGCCAGGGAGTCAGCCGTGTTTGTTGGAATATTCTACATAATTGGGGCCCTTGTGCCAACTGCCCCATATTTCCTGCCATTTTCAGTGCTGATAGATCAGATTGCCTCAACGGCCCTAGCTGTGGCAGCGCTTGCGATCGCCGGTTATCTCACAAGCATTTTAAGCGGTGTCAGCAGCTGGAGAAAGGTCGCTGAAATGGTGCTGCTTGCCCTTGCCGCGGCCCTTACAACTTACCTGCTTGGAAGCGTAATCAGAATACTGACGGGAATAACCGCTGGAATCTAGAAAATTTTTTAAAAAAGGTTAAATTAGATTTTTATTTTTTCATTTCACCCATCATGATCTACAGCAGTTACATCTCTATAACTGGAAATACTCCAATGGTCTGGCTCAGGAGGTTTTCACCTGAAAACGGAGCTCAAATTTACGCAAAGCTGGAGTGGTTCAATCCTGGTGGCTCAATCAAGGACAGGATAATTCAATCAATGCTTGAGAGCGCAATAAAATCCGGCAAAATTGGTCCTGGGACGCGCCTTATTGAAGCAACTTCAGGGAACACAGGGGTTGCGCTGGCAATGTTTGGCGCATATTACGGAATAAATGTTACAATAGTTATGCCCGAAAACGCAAGCAGGGAAAAGCAGAGGGCAATAGAGATGTTTGGGGCTTCGCTTTTGCTGACCCCAGCGGAGGAGGGAACTGCCGGAGCTATAAAGGTCAAGCAAAAAATCTTAAGCAGCGGAGGATATGTTAGCTTGGACCAGTTCAGCAATCCGGATAATCCCTGGGCTCATTCTCACGGAACAGCCCTGGAAATAATCAGGCAGGTAAATGGAAGGCTTGATGCGCTTGTGGTTGGCATAGGAACGGGGGGAACCGCAACCGGTTGCTCATCAGCGCTTAAAAAATATAATCCTGAAATAAGGGTTTTTGGCGTTGCGCCGGAAAAGGGGATTTCAATTCCCGGGCTCAGGTACCCGTATGATGAAATGCCATCAAAAGTCCTTGACATGTCCTTAATTGATAAGATATGCTGGATTGGAAGGGAGGAACAGGGCGAGCTTGAGAAAGTAATCAGGGAAGTTGCAAGAAGGGAGGGAATGCTGGTTGGCTGGAGCTCTGCTGCAGTGCTGCTTGTTGCGAGAAAAATTGCCGTGACAATGAGCGGGGATAGCACTTTGGTTGCAATACTGCCTGACAGCGGATTCAGGTACCTCTGACCGCTTCCCCTTAACCGTTAAGGCATCAAGGCCCGAATGAATCCAATTTAGCTTGGATTAAACCCCGCTTATACCCTGAACACAATTTCTATTAATCAAAACATGAATTAGCAAAATCGCTGAAGGCTACAGTAAAATTTTTTAATAAGATTTTAAAAATGGCACGTTCACTCCATATGCATGCAAGCTGAGATGGAATGCCTTTCAGATGATGAATTAGAGGAATTTATCAGGGGCTCTGAAATCGTGGTCATTGACTTCTGGGCTCCATGGTGTGCTCCGTGCCATGTGCTGCACAGGATAATTCAGAGGATAATTCCAATGTTTAACTGCATAAAGTTTGGAAGGGTTGACACGCAAAAATATCCGGAGGCTGCTGAGCAGTATTCAGTGTATGGCCTGCCAACCCTGATAATATTTAAGCATGGGGAACCCGTTGACAGGATAGTTGGCGTGGTCCCCAGGGAAGTCCTGATCAGCAGATTGAAGTCCCTGGTTGATGCCTCATGAGGGTTGCCGCCGTTGGCATAATGGGGCTTGGGTATGGAAGCTTCGCGGACTGTGAGCCAAAGTTCCTGAACATGCTGCTTAACAGCTATCCTAGAGGGGTTGTTGAAAACAGCGAAAACCAAACCCCAAAATCCGCCTGGCTCAAAATACTTGGGAACATTGGACCTGAGGAAATGAAGAAGCTTTCAATAATCCCTTCAAACATTCCCATAACGGAGCCCACGATGGGTTACCCATCGCTTGACACTGAAAGGATCACCCTGAGGGAGGAGCTTGAGGCAGTTTACAGTGAATTCAGCAAGCTGATTGGCAGGGGCAGGGTTGTTGCTTCAATAAATTTATATGAAAGGGAGGAAAGCTGCGAAAGCCTGAAACTGGTGGATGAATATCTTGAAAGGATGTACATGGATCTTGACAGCTTCATGTTCTTTTCGCCATACGGTGAAAGGGAGGGAAACGGGAGGAACAAATATGGTATATATATCTCCACGCTGCCCAGGCCTCAGGAGGACCAGACAATAAAGCTTGAAGAGATCATGCCCCTGATACTTGACCTCTGATTCAGCAACTTCTCAAATTGGTTAATCAAACTACCTCAACCTTTCTCCAGTAAGTCTTTTCCCCGATGTCAATCAGCTTGACCTTCATCTGAAGAAGCCTCTTCCTGATTTCGTCAGCTTCGCCGTATTTCCTTTGAGAGCGAAGCGCTGCCCTTTCAGACACAAGCCCTTCAATCAGCCTTGCCTCATCCTCTGAGACCTGTGGCAGCCTGAACCCAAAGGTTTCAGTGAGATCATTGAAAAGGCCCAGCCTTGATGCAGCTGATGGATTAAGCTTCGTTGATGCCTGCAGCTTGTTTATCCTCCTTGAGGCTTCAACCAGGTGCATCAGGCTTTCGGGCGTGTTCAGGTCATCTGCAAGCGCGCTTTCAGCAGCCTTCAGCTCATTAATTATTGCTTCAATTTCCCCCTCATCTGTTTCGCCTGACCCAAATGGCTGCCTGACGTTGTACATTGCCTCCTCAATTATCTTCCAGGTTTCAATTGCCTTTGATATCCTGTCCTCGCTCACGCTCATCTGGCTCCTGTAATGCGTTTGGATGAGCATTACCCTAAGCACGTTTGGCCCATAGGCCCTCATGAAGTCCCTTATATAGAAGACGTTTGCAAGGCTCTTGCTCATCTTTTCATTTCCAGTTTTCACAAGCCCCACGTGCATCCATATCTCGGATAATTTTTTCCCTGTGAAAGTCTCGCTCTGGGCTATCTCATTCTCATGGTGAGGGAATATCAGGTCCTCGCCACCGCCATGTATTGTTATGGTTTCCCCCAGGTTCTTCCAGATCATGGCAGAGCACTCTATGTGCCATCCTGGCCTTCCCCTCCCTATTTCCGTTTCAAAAAATGGCGTGTCATCATGGAACTTCCAGAGCGCAAAGTCAAGCGGGTTCCTCTTGTCCTCATTCACGTTAACCCTTGCCCCTGCAATCAGCTGATCCCTTTTTACCTTTGAGAGCTTCCCATAGTTAGGGAACTTATCAACCGAAAAGTATATTCCATCGCTTGTCCTATATGCGTAACCCCTTTCAAGCAGGCACTTTATTATTTTAACCATTTCATTTATGTGCTCCGTTGCCCTTGGATATATGTCAGCCCGCCTTATGTTAAGCGCATCTGAATCCCTGAAGTATTCCTCTATGTACCTGTTTGAGATCTGGGAATAATCTACCCCTTCCCTTGACGCCCTTGCTATTATCTTGTCATCAATGTCTGTGAAGTTCTGCACATAGATGACGCTGAACCCGTTCCTTTCAAGGAACCTCCTCAGGATGTCAAAAACTATGAAAACCCTTGCATGGCCTATGTGGCTCAGGTCATAAACCGTCACGCCGCAGACATATATCTTGACCTGCCTTGGCGGAACGAGCTCAACCCTGCCAGCTGTGTATGTGTCATATAGGTAAACCTTTCCCATCACTTAAATGAAGAAAACTGCAGTTTTTTAACGTTAGGTTAACAGAATTATGATGCATGCGTAAACTTAAATTAGGGCCGTTTAATATGCATTGATTATGAATAAAATTAAAATGGGCAATCCAATTGTGGAAATTGACGGCGATGAAATGGCAAGGGTCATGTGGGCATGGGTCAAGGAGAGCCTCATCCTGCCGTACGTTGACCTGAAGGCTGAATACTATGACCTGCATGTGAAGCGAAGGGACGAAACAAACGATCAGATAACCTATCAGGCGGCTGAAGCCATCAAGAGGCACAAGGTTGGCGTCAAGTGCGCCACAATAACGCCAAACAAGGACAGGGTGAAGGAGTACAACCTGAAGAAGGAGTGGCCAAGCCCAAACGCTACGATAAGGAAGATACTCGATGGGACAATTTTCAGGGCGCCAATTGTCCTGAGCAACATAACGCCAGCCGTCAGGTTCTGGAAGAAGCCAATAATAATTGCAAGGCATGCCTTTGGCGACATTTATGATGCTGCTTCGCTCAGGTTTGAATCTGAGGGCGAGGCTGAGCTTGTGTTCAGGCATGGCAGTGAACAGAAATCGGTGAAGCTCCCCCAGCTCGAAGGCCCTGGGGTTATAGAGGCAAAGTATAACCTTGACTCGTCAATTTACAGCTTTGCCAGGGCATCGTTCAGCTATGCCCTGATGCAGCGCATGGACCTGTGGTTTGCAACAAAGGACACAATATCAAAGGTCTATGATGCCAGATTCAAGGAGATATTTCAGGAAACATTTGAAAGGGAATTTAAGGATAAGTTCAGCGAGGCAGGGATAAGCTACAACTACTATCTGATAGATGATGCCCTGGCAAGGGCAATGAGGTCACAGGGAGGCTTTGTCTGGGCATGCAAGAACTATGAAGGGGACATACTATCTGACATGGTTTCAACGGCATACGTTGGAACGCTTGCGCTGATGACGTCAGAGCTCCTTTCACCCGAGGGCTACTATGAATCTGAGGCCGCGCATGGAACGGTACAGAGGCACTACTACAGGTACCTGAAGGGCGAAAAGGTTTCAACCAATCCAACGGCGATAATATTTGCCTGGGCAAGGGGACTGAAGAGGAGGGCCGAGCTTGATGGGAACGAGGAGCTTCGCAATTTCTCTGAAAAGCTTGAGGATGCGGTGAAGATTACAATTGAAAGGGATGGAATAATGACCCAGGATGTGGCAAACGTTGCTGACAGGCCGCCCGCTGCAGTTGTTGACACGCAGTCCTTCATTGCAGCGGTGAAGGCAAACCTGGATAAGCTCCTTTTAAAGTGAACCCCTAAATTTATTATAAAAGCTTAAAAACACGGTATTGATATCGATTTCGATAATAAGTTGAGCAGCGCCGTTTTCCTTGATAACGTTAAAAAGGTTTATCCTGGTGCAGGGGGCACGGTCGCCCTGAATGGGGTGACGCTTGAGGTCAAGGAGGGGGAATTCATTTCAATAGTTGGACCGTCCGGCTCGGGCAAGACAACCCTGCTCAACATAATGGGAACTCTTGATAAGCCAACCTCGGGAAAGGTGTACATTGGGGGAGTTGACGTAACTGGCATGAGCGACGATGAGCTCTCCAGGATAAGGAACATGCACATAGGTTTCATATTTCAATCCTATAACCTGATAAACAGGCTCACTGCCCTTGAAAACGTCTCGCTTCCTCTGGTTGTGAGGGGGGTTGGCGCATCTGAGAGGAGGCAGGCTGCGCTGAAGGCTCTTGAGGCTGTTGGAATGAGGGAGAAGGCAAACAGGAAGCCAACTGAGCTCAGCGGGGGAGAGCAGCAGAGGGTTGCTATAGCAAGGGCCCTTGCATCGGATCCCCTGATCATCCTCGCCGATGAGCCAACCGGAAACCTGGACAGCAAAAATTCTGAAAACATAATGAGGGTTTTAATGGAAATAAACAGGGAGATGGGCAAAACAATAGTGATGGTAACGCACAACATGGAGCTGGCGAAGATGACCAGGAGGATCATACACATAAGGGACGGCTCAATTGAAAGGGTGGAAGAGGTAAATTGAAGGTTAAGGCCGCAATTCTGATCCTGCTTGCCCTGGCGCTTGCGCTTCAGGCAACCCCTTCATTTGCTGCAGGCCAGCCCGTCATAATTTACAGCAACTGGGGGACTCCACAGCAGCCAATCACAGTGAGGCCCGGCTATACAAACGTTCCCTTCACTGTTGTGATTGAGGACCAGTATCCAATCCTGTACGCGCAGCTGAACCTCTCATCAACACCATTCACAAATTCAACTGGGGGATACCTGGTCATGGGCGAATCGACATCAGGAATATTCACGTTCATAATGAACGTTAAATCAACAGCAGGCGCTGGAGTTTACACGTTCCCAATCACGATAGTGCAGAGCAATGGCGGCTCGTATACAATGAATGTCAGCGCAAGGGTCTATCCTCCCCCTTCAGTTTCAGCGGCTGAGATTTACTGGGGAACGCCTTCAGAATCTGCTTACCCGTACCCTGGATATGGAATTGCGCCCCTTACCGTCCTCATAAGCAACCCCGATTCATCTCCAATTTACCATGTAAAGCTGACCCTGCATCTACCAGCCGGCATTCTATCCCAGGATGGTGGAAGGGCTGTGAGCTTTTACATTTCTGAGGTCCCTCCTGGCTCCTATGGGCCAGCAACATCTTTTGTTAACGTGACTCAGGATATTTCTCCCGGCACCTACGCTGTGCAATACAATGTAACCTACATGGATTCAGGCGGGGCCTTCTTCAATTATTCTGGAAATCTTGAATTAACGATTTATCCCCAGGCAAGCGTGAGCGTGAGCCTTAACTCCCCCGCCCTTCTGGATGGCCAGTACTCACAGCTCAGCGTATCAGTCAGGAACAGCGGAAGCTCAGCAATAAATGATATCAGCGTCACAGTTCAGCCAGAGGGGGTTGAGCTCATGCAGGGCAACGATAGCGTTAAGGGCACGCTGGGGCCCGGAAGCTCAGCGAAATTCACGTATTTAATATATGCTCCGCAGTCCCTGCCTCCTGGCATATATCCAGTAATAGTATACCTGCAGTATGAGTATGGGGGAGCCGTGTCCCAGGAATCGTACATTACTTACGCATCCGTTTCCTCGGTGCCACAGGAGATCTACATTTCCATAACTCCCAGCACGCTTCATTACATGAGGAACAACACAGTAACCCTGACTGTTAAAAATGAAGTTGATCAGGAGCTCAAAAACGTTCAGCTTCAGATATCTCCAGCCCAGTCAATATATATATCGCGGGGCTATGGGCCATTTAACCTTGGAAGCATAGGGCCATATGGGGAGGCTAACCTGACGCTCAGCGTCCTGCCATATTTATCTCAGGACGCTGTGTACCCATTGCAGATCACCCTGCAGTACCAGGGAACTGCCAATTACACTCAGGAAAATGAACAGGTGATACCCCTGTTCATAGGTGGCATGATAACAGTTAACTTCTCAGGGGTTCAGGCACCTGCAGCGTACAATGGATCGGCTGACACAATCTCAGGCACGCTTATAAATTCAGGAACAGAGGAGGCCTACTACGGCACCCTTTACATTAACTCATCACAGCTTGGAATAAGCCAGTCAGAGTACATTGGTGACCTGCCAACTGATTCTCCAACACCGTTCAGCTTCACATTTTCAGTTCCTTCAAATGCTTCAAGCGGATCCTATCCCCTGCAGCTCACGTACATTTACCAGGACAGCTTGGGAAACCAGTATCGGGCAGCTTACACCGTGTATCTGAGCGTTTTGAGCGGCAGGGCCCAGATTCAGGCTACAGCTCATACATTTAAATTCCTTCCAGCTCTTGGGATAACCATCGTTTTGATAGTGGTGATTGTGGTGGCTTATGCAGTTATAAGGCGTCTTAGAAAATGAGGGCCATTGACATCATAATGTACGCAATAAGGGCAATAAGCGAAAGGAAGACCAGGAGCGCTCTGACAATACTTGGCATAATGATTGGGCCGGCGGCCGTCGTTGGAATAACCTCCCTTACATCAGGATATGGCCAGAACATACACTCCCAGCTTCTTGAGCTTGGAACAAACACGATGCTGATTGAGCCAAATGGGCAGAACACAATAACCCCTCAGGAAATGGATCAGATAGAAACGATAAGCGGGGTCAGCGGCGTTTATCCGTATTATGCAATACCTGCTCAGATTAACACGCCCGGGGGAAAGGAGGAGGTTGTTGTCTTTGCCATAAACCTGCAGACGGGGCTTGAGAGCGCGGTTCCAGGAATACAGCTATATCAGGGCCAGTTCCCTCAGCCATCCAACACATTCGGCGCTGTTGTGGGCTGGGGGATAGCGAACCCCCAGAACACCCAGTATCCATCATACGGTCTGAACAGCGTGATAACCCTAACTATGTCAGTAAGGGGGCAGATAGTTACAAAGAGCTTTCTTGTCATGGGAATACTGAAGAAGTTTGGTCCATCATTTATAGTTAATGTGGATCAGGGCATTTTCGTTCCGCTGAGCACTGGCAGGCAGCTCACGGGAAACGCCCCATATGATGGGCTTCTTGTTGTTGCAAAGAGCTCATCAGACGTTTCATATATAACTGACAGCATAAAGAAATTGTACGGAAATGGCCTTCAGGTTCTGAGCTCACAGGAGGCAATAAACGTGGCAAATTCAATAGTTGGCACCCTTAACCTGCTGCTTGCCTCAGCAGCCTCAGTTTCCTTCCTTGTCGCGTTTGTTGGCGTCACAACAACAATGTACACGAGCACCCTGGAGAGGACCCGTGAAATTGGAATACTTAAGGCCATTGGATTCAGAAACAGGGATGTAATGAACATATTCATGTTTGAGTCGGGAATCATGGGACTGCTTGGCGGCATACTGGGAGCCGTGGCTGGTGTGGTGGGCTCATACGCCCTTGCAGCCATAATGCCAATGTTCATGAGGTTTGGCGGTGGCCAATCGTCCGGCTTTTCAATGGGCTATGTGGCGCCGGCCTTCAGCCCAGTAGCAATACTGTCCATAATAATAGTTTCAGCGCTGATAGGTGTACTGGCTGGGTCAATACCGGCATACAGGGCATCCAGGGTTGAGCCGGTTAAAGTTCTGAGAAACGAATGATATGATCGTTGTTTCCAGCTGGAAATACATTTATCTTTTATTTTTAGTATCAATTGATGTAAATGGCATGCGCTGGTGAGTGGCACATTGGCAGAGATGCTTGGAAGCGCTGACCTTGCAAAGTACCCATTTCTCTCAAACAGCATAAACGCCGCAATAAACAGGATGAAGGGCCTGAGCCTGAGCTCCCTTGATGGGTCAGATATACTTGGATACAGAGCTGATGATGTTCTCTCAACGGTTAGGATGAGGCTTCATGAAGCACTCAGGAGGGGCATATCCCCCCGTTTGACTGAGGTTCCCGACGAAATATCAATTGCATCCTTTGTCCTTTCGCTAATAGTTCTGAGGGCCGCAAAGGATGAATGGCTGACGAACAGGTTTGCCCTTGCTGAAGCGAGGAGGAGCGAGAGGTTCATGGGCGAATTTCTGGCCCACAGCAGCAGGAATCAGGCCCTGCCAATAATTCAGTACATATGCGGAATAGGGCTTACAGATTACTACGGGGAGGGATTCACGGTTGACGTTGTTGATTACCTGAGGATGGCAATATCATCACAGCCAAGCTGGAAGCTCGTGAACAGGTGGCTCATAGCCGGCCGCGTGTTCGTCAAGGACCACGAAATTTTGCACATTTTGAGGGAGTCGGCGGCAAGGGCCATTGTGGAGATTGTGCAGAGGATGCCCGAGCCGTCGCTTAAGGGTGAGCTTGCCAACATACTTTCCGAGATAATGGTATACAGGCCAAAGCCAGTTAACAGGCAATTTGAAGGCGGAATCCCCCCGTGCGTTCAGGTTCAGCTTGACAGGCTGAAAAAGGGCGAAAACATACCTCACGCCGCAAGGTTCCTGATAGCAACCTTCTTTTTGAACAAGGGATATGATGTTGAATCGGTAATTGACCTGTTCAGAACTGCGCCGGATTTTAATGAAAAGATAACCAGATATCAGGTTGAGCAGATAGCTGGAAGGAGGGGAAGCGGCGCCAGGTACATGGTACCCAGCTGCTCAAAGCTGGCCTCTGAGGGCCTATGCTTTAAAACTGATGAATGTGACGGCATAACAAACCCAGTGCAATTCACTG
>ERZ1684502.185-NODE-185-length-12429-cov-413.696137_pt1 | contig 12429 bp, 9 predicted proteins | sample MGYA00580192_ERZ1684502 | MGnify/ENA primary metagenome ERZ1684502 (study PRJEB41476, sample SAMN13258264) | hydrothermal vent metagenome | biome: caldera [ENVO_00000096]; feature: acid hot spring [ENVO_00002120]; material: acidic water [ENVO_01000358] | place...
CTTTCATTTTAGGTTTTTCCTCCTCTTCTTCTTCCTCTTGTTCATTTTCCTCTTCCTCTTCACTCTCTTCCTCTTCTTCATTAGTTTCTGTTTCCTCTTCTTCTTCCCTCTTCTTGTTTATTTTTTTCTTTGGCTTTTCTTCCTCTTCTTCCCTCTTCTTCTTTACTTTCATTTTAGGTTTTTCCTCCTCTTCTTCTTCCTCTTGTTCATTTTCCTCTTCGTCTTCACTCTCTTCCTCTTCTTCATTAGTTTCTGTTTCCTCTTCTTCTTCCTCCTCTTCTTCTTCCCTCTTCTTCTTTACTTTCATTTTAGGTTTTTCTTCCTCTTCTTCTTCCCTCTTCTTCTTTACCTTCATTTTTCTTTTCCCTTTCTTAGGTGGGAAGAACACACTTTTCAACTTACTTAGAAATGATTCTTTTTCCTCTTCCTCATCTTCTTGCTTTAACTTTTGCTTTTTCACCATATACCTCACCTAAATAGAACTTCTTCAACTCTTCTGAAACCCCATTTATATCCACGATATTTTCATCTACTAACTTTCTTAAATAATTAGCTCTTCTCTCAATTTCACTCTTCACTTCATCGCTTGAGAGACCATACATCTCTTGAACCAGTTTTAGCTTGTATGAACTTTCCACTAATGTCTGAACATCACTTGGTACGAACTCTCTGTTTGTAAAATCCCACCATATAACTCTCTCAAACTCAACATCTTTCCCTTCTTCCTTATGAGTTTCATAGATTGACAGAATAGACCTAGTATTTTTCCCTTTCTCCTTTCTATTTCCAATTACTATGAAAAGCCAGATTGTCTGTAAGAAAAGTTTAGAAAGTTCTGCTGATAGTAAGTCTGTTATCCTTGTCACAGCATCATGTGGCGAAGAACCATGGAAAGTAGTTAAAGATGCATGTCCAGAGGCCGCTGCATGAATCAGTGCCTCAATCTCTTTTCCTCTAACTTCTCCAATTACAAGATAGTCTGGCCTGTATCTTAGGGATAGCTTAGCTAGTTCGTCTATGTTAACACTCAGGCTTTTGTCAAATGAAGCTCTTGCTACAAATCTAACCCAGTTTTTACTATTAACATGTATTTCTGGTGTGTCTTCAATTGTAAGAACTTTATAATTCGGGTTTACCATGCTTAACAGAGAATTTAAGAGGGTTGTTTTTCCAGCACCAGTTGGCCCCAAAATCATGATAAATGGTTTGTACTCTATCAAGAACCAAAGATATGCGGCCACTAGTTCATTTAATTCTCCTCTTTTGATCAGTGCAATTATGCTTAGTGGTTTTGAGGGGAATTTTCTAATATCAAATGTTGAACCTGGGAGTGATATCTCTCCTCGTATAGTCGCAGAAACTCTATGTCCCTCTGGGAGGGCAAACTCCAGATATGGTCTTGCAGTACTTATAGACTTGTTTGCTCTTGATGCTAACTTCTCAATTATTCTCATTACTTGGTTGTCTGTCTTCGGTACAATATTTGTGTAAAGTCTTACACATTCACTAAATTGCCTGTGTATTATTGTGATTGGTTTCCCGTAACCGCTACATTCTATTTCTTCTACATCTGGGTCTAGCATTAGGACTGATATAGCTCCAAACATTAGCTGTTTTCTGATGTGATATATCACCCTCTCTATTGCGTCATCAGATAAACCCCTCTGTTTAACTCTCTTAATTATCTCATCTTGCATGTTTGGCTTTGTAGAATAGAGGAGCTGTGTAACAACCTCTTTTACAATTTTTGCTTCTTTTGGTTCAAGTTCAGGTTCTTTTACAATATATTTACAAAAGCCGTCATCGTCTTTTATGATCTTTACCTTTGCAACACCAACGTTATACTCTTTTAGAATCTCCATCACAATACTAAAACATATTTAAATAAGACTCTGTTAAACGTTAGTAAAAAATCCCATGCTTTCAAAGTTCTCCTCCATAATTTTTGAGAGTTCGAGTGCATGTTTCATTGATGTTTTTGCGATATCCTGCAGTCTGAAAACATAGTCCCACTTTATAGTTTCGGAGTAGTATATTTTAACGATAATGGTTTGGTAGAAGGGGTCTAGAGAGAATACAAATTTCCCGTCGTTGCTTGTTTGAATCTGAGTTCCATAAATTACTGTAACCGGTGCTCTATATTCGAGAGATATATCTAGATAAAGCTTGTTCTTATCGATTATTGCATTTATATTCTTCAACGGGCTTATAATTCCATAAATCAAGTAGTCTCTGTTATAGTTCTTCCCTCTTATAGTAACTTTCCTTATTCCGGGCTTCACCTCGAATTTGCTTCCCTCAATAGTTATTATATTTCCTGCTTTTGTTATGATCACGTTGTCATAAGGGTCTTGATACTCCCAGACCTTACTCCACTCAAAGATCTCGTTCTCAGTCTTCTCTATCTTCTTTTTTGAAACTCCATCGATTACATAAATCACTTTATGGTCTCCCTTCTCTTCTACTACTTCCTTTACTTTTGCTGGAAACTCTTTTGATGCTTCCAGATAACCGTTACGCTCAAGTGAGACTATAACTATCTCATCTTTTACATCTTCCTTAGTTATCGGTATATCAAGTGAAATCTCGTCCTCTATTTTGCTTATAGGATATGAGTACTCTTTCTCCTGAATCTTTATTTTGATGAAGCAAGGCATCTCTGTTGGTATCTTATATCTTACTCTAAGCTTAAGCAATGCGTTGTAGTTCCCTTCTGTATTCTTCACCCTTCCTTTATTAGATACTATGATATATGCTTCGATTGGTTCAAGCTCGACGCTGACCTCATTTATTTTGATTTCTTCAACATATTTGATTATCTCATTGGTAACTTCTATTTTACTCTGCACTGGGACTAAAAGTCTCGATGGTTCTATCCTTATAATCACTTTGTTTCCGTCTTCACGCTTCCACACTTGTACAAGCCCTTTGCCAAACTTTAATGATGAGTAAAGTTGCTTATCTATTGTAAGTGTTACCATACCATATTTGTCTCTTTCAATTGTAAAGGGCTGATAGTCTTTGTCTGCCTCAATCACATATAACCTCTTTGACTGTGAAATAAGATATATGTATTTTCTGTCAGCATGTACAGCCTCCATAGCTGGGAGTGTAAACAGAGGCTTTGTTAGACTGTCCCCCGGATATACTATTGTTTCGGCATCAGTGGTAATGATGAAATTTGTGTTCGCATAAGTAGCAACTATGTCCGAAATCCTAGAAATTGTTGTCCATGTACTTTCACTATAATACTTCAGTTGCTTATTGCAAGAAATTACTATTCCAAGTTGCGATTCCCCAATATATGCTGTTTCACCACTACAAAAGGTAATGAACTCTGGGTCGTTTTCTGCTATTATTTTACCAGACGAGTCTCCTCTAGCTACTTGGAAGAGGAGGCCTTTGCTTGTCTTGCCCAGATAGTACAGTGGTTTATTGAACTTTGCAACGACTTTTCCATCTGTATTAATTACGACAGACTCGTTTTGATAGATAAGGTTTATAAATGCTGGTGTTATTCTATAACTAAGTGGTCTTTCACGTTCAATTTTTCTTTCGTTTGTTAAAATCACAATTCTGTTTTTATCCTCTAGAACAGTAAATGCATATTTGTGCTGATATTTATTGAACTTCTCATTATTGAAGACAAAGAGGTTACCTTCTTTTTCAATTGCCAGTACTGTCCCATCAAGATAAGCAAAACCAGCGATATTTTCGCTAGGGTAATCCTCGGAACTTTCTTTCTCTTCGTCTATTTTTATTACAGACTGTCCGCTTTGATATACCCATTCTCCATTTATTATAAGTCCGTCTGCAGAGACATAAACCTTGGGAGTCTTTATAGCATTAGAAAGGAGCCTTATCTTGCCCTCTTCTTCCACAAACCAGTATTTAAGTTCTGATGGAAGCCCCTTATTATATGTAAAAACTAAGTGTGGATTCATCGTTTATATTTTTAAAATCTGGAACTTAAATACCTAGATTTGCCAATGAAGGTGTAGTTGAGTTTATCACTTCTGTGTAGTTTGCCTCATTCTTTATTGTAGATAAGACATAGGTACTTGAAGACAATACCGTGAAGTTCTCATTCCAAGTGTAAAGAGGCTTAACCTCTACTGTCTGGTCTAGAAGAGTCGAGCTACTGAACTGGATTTTCTGAAGATATATCGGTAATGGAGAATAATTTGTTATATAATAAGCGAGGACACTTTTCCCGTTAGAAGTTATAATGTATGCCACAATAACTACATCAGTTATGTTCTCAAGAACTTTATACGGAACTTTCCCCACTTTTGCAGTAACATTTTCAGTTATGTTATATCCATTTCCATGTACAATGAAAGATACCGTATTAGTACTTCCAATGCTTATGTTATTTAGGGGAAAATAAACTGTCAGTGTTGCGTTTCTAAGGATAACTAAATCATTATGATATACTGTGGCATTATTAACACTTATGTTTGAGATAAGAATAGTAGATGAGAAGTTGTCTATTATTGTGAAGTTTAGCACAGTTACATTTTCCGAAGATAAAATTTCAACTTTTGGAACAACGTAGGGGACTTGACTGCCATTAGATGTACTGGTTGAATAGTAGTAGGTATGTGAAGGGAAGAAAGTAGGTAAAAAGAAACTGGTGAGAAGAGCAACTATTGTTGAAAGAGAAATCAAGTATTCAAGTGCAGTATCTATTATTGCTCCTCCTCTTCTTTTTGGCATAAGTATAATTAGAAGACAAAAAATTTATATCTTTCCTTCTATAGCTAGTCTTCCTCACAATAATTAAGGAAGCCTCGTTTTTCAAAGCGGGGAGGAGGTCAGGCTTTTAAAACTTAAAACCTTTAAACTACTTACCAATAATTAATACTAGCATGTCAAAGTATATAGGTGCACTATTAATCCCACTTGGCTTGTATCTGTTACTTTTGCCATTTGATGCATTCCCCTCACCTAGCCCAAACTATCTGGCTTTCTTTTTGTTGAGCATTACATCAGTTCTACTAATAGTTGGGACTCTTAGAGAGAACTTGATAATCTCTAAGAAAGTTTCAATAAATGACAAAGAAATAAAGGTCTTCCATGAAATATCAATAAACGGCAAGAAATATTATTTCATTGCTTTTAAAGTGCTAGGGAGAGAGACCGAAGAAGAGGACATAGACTTTTACCAAGAATTATATAATGCCATTGTAACAATATATAGAGACAAATCTAAGAGGGTGAATGTAGCAGTCCTAACACCACTAGACCCTGTACCAAGCTCGACAGTTGTAATTTATAAAGATGCATCTGATGGAGACTTAGAAGAATTTGTAAGGGATGCTGTATATATAAAGAACACATTTGAGGGTGTGGCACCACATTTGTTACTTGAAGTTACAGATATAAAGACAGAAGAGTTTATACCTTTGCCTGCAATTGGAGATATTCCTTTTGGTGGCTTTATAGGAGAAAAGAAGTATGAGGTCGCAAGTGCTGAAGAAATTGTATCTGGCGAGTTTGACATTGAACTGGGGACAGATGTAAGGTATGGAATTCCGATAGGCATTAGGTCTCAGGACATTTTTAGGCATATGTCGATATTCGGTGCTACAGGAAGCGGGAAGTCAAACACTTCAACACTGATTGCAAAGGAACTGAGGAAAAGAGGGTTTGATGTTATAATCTTTGACTGGCACGGGGAATACCATGAAAACCTGCCGGAATTTAACTATTACGGCAAGGATAGTTTCATTGTCCTAAATCCGTTGGCTTCTGGGGGAAAGTCTGTAGGAGAAATAGTCGACATGATAGGTGATGTGCTTGATTTAACAGACCCGCAGAGATATGTTCTTCAGCTCGTAGTAGAGCAAAACTTTAATAACCCAGATTTTGACATAAACAAGTTACCAGATATTCTAAGCAAAATGGATGTGGATTTTTCACAAAAACAAGTAATAATTGCCTTAGTAAGAAAGTTGAGGATGTTGTTTGAAGGAATTGGCAGTAGGCTTATATCATCAAAGAATGGAATTTCTTACAAAGAACTTGCAAAGAAGATGAAAGGGGGCAACATAATAGATTTGAGTTTCATCAGCAACTTGAGACTTAGAAGGCTTTATGCTATGCTTCTGCTTAAGTTTCTGCTTGAATACTATATGGAATATAGGGATAGGACAAGAAAAGTATACATTGCACTAGAAGAAGCTCAGAACTACTTAAAACAAGAGAATATGGTTGTAGAAAGAGCCTTGCAAGAGATCAGGAAGTTCGGAGTTGGTCTTTGCATTATCACTCAGAGCCCTACTACAATAGATGAAGAAGTTCTTAAGAACACAAACATAAAAATTGTACATGCTATAAAGTCGAACTCCGATAAGAGAGTTGTAATTGACTCTATGGGGCTTCCGAGTGATATGGCAAACATGATTGATAAATTAGATGTAGGACAAGCTATTTTGTCTGCACCAAATCTGAGAACGTTTGTAGTTGTAAATGTTAAGAGGGCTGTGAGCTAATATCTAGTTGCTCTAGTCATAAAAACAGCTTAATCTATCAGTTTTTCAAGTCTTGTCTTCCCCGCTCTGAAGAGCGAGGTTTTCAGTTGTATATTCAGCTAACCTCTTTTTCAACAAATTTGTTATTTTTTCTTTCTCTCCCCTATTTAGTTTAATGAGAATTTTGTGCATGTATTTTTCGCTGATACCAAGAGTTAACTTGAGTTTGTTGAACTCGTCTCTGTCAACTAGATAAAGACCCACCGCCATTTTATATCTCATGTCTTTTGTCCTAAACTGTGGAATATTACTCATAACGTCATAGATAATCAAATATTTTTCATTGCTTTCAATGATCTTAGCTACGCTTAGTGACTCTCTTTTTACTAGTGCTCCGTTATAATTTGTAACTCTCTTTTCCATGATCCTCTCCTCCCATTTTCTCACTCTTTCAATTTTCTCATAAAGTTTAGAATAATCGGCTTTTGATGTGAGAGAGTGGGATTTTTCAAAAGGCAAGTCATAAGAATAGATTTTGTCAAGCACTGCTCCGCATGAAGTACAAACAATCTCCCCTTTACTATAGTCCCAGATAATGCTTTTGCTCTTACAGTATGGACACTCCACGATATATATGGCTTTTTTTGAATTTTTAAATATTCAAGCAATATATCATCAGCCTCCTTCCGTTTATATTCTTTCTCTTCTTTTCAATAAGTCCATGCTCGGACATTTTGCTCAGATAAACGCTCAGCAAGGTTTTTCTAATTCTTGTGTATTGATTGAGTTCATCCAAAGAGAGGCAAAGGCCGGATGAATGACGTAAAGCATCTAAAATCGTTTCAACTAATTGGACTTCATCTTGTGAAAAATATAACAAAAGTCTTTCATTCATTTGTAAAAAGATAAAATTAAAAAAGAGAGAGAAAGCCGTTTATTTCTTTTTCTGGTCATGACCGGACAGTTTCTTTACTTTTTCAAATGCACCTTGGGGGTCACTACTGTACATTATTATAAATTTCTTGACAAGCTTATAGCTCTCATTTGAACTGATTATTTGCTTCGAAGATGCCAGCAAGCTTAAAAATTGTGCTCTTCTATCTAATTCAGCTTTCACCTCTTCAAAGTCTATACCAACCTCTTCAGCCCTCTGTTTCAATATCACCATTGAGTTATAATCTAATATATGCTTGTCTTCAGAAGGCTCCCATTTTACTGTTCTCCTCAAATCATCTACAGCTACAAGTTCCTCTATTGCTGTTACTCTTCTTTTGAGCCTAATCCCCCCATCCTTTGTTGGAACCGAAAGCCTTCTCACAGTTATCATTATATTCATCATAGGAATCCACTCTTTAGGAATATTTAGAGGTTCATTCATCAGTCTCTGTATAGCACTTCTACTATCATAAGCGTGGAAAGTTGTTGCTCCTCCATGTCCGGTAGAAATTGCTTGGAATAGAACGTAAGCTTCTTCGCCTCTAATCTCACCTACCACAATAATGTCGGGTCTATATCTCAACGATAATTTCAGTAAATCCATCAAACTAATCTCTTTACCTATACCACCAAATACTGGTCTAGCGGTTAGCTGAATCCAGTTGTCTTGTGCTATATTAAGCTCTGGTATATCTTCGATTGTCACAATTTTCCATGACTCTTTGACAAGGTTTAATATAGATCCTAGTATTGTTGTTTTACCAGCACCAGTAAGCCCTATTACCATAAAAGGCATCCTTAAGTCTATTGCATACCATAGATACGCAGCGACTTCTGGAGATAAAACACTGGAGTTAATTAGGTCGAGAATAGTAAGCGGATTTTCTGGGAGCCTTCTGATTACTAATGAAGAACCCTTTGGTGACACTTCCGTCTTAAATGTTGCTGCTACTCTATCACCATCAGGCAATATTCCATCAGTTATCGGGTTTGCTATAGAAATTGTTTTGTTTGATAATGATATAAATCTCAGTGCTAGTTCATCAAGGATTTTATCCCCTTCAATTTTCATGTTGAAAATTTTCATCTGTTTTTTGAACACAATGTTTGTTGGTATATATTCGTAGTTTCTGTGGTATACAAAAATAGGTTCATTAAGGCCATTAACTGAAATGTCCTCCAGCTTCATGTCCAAGAGCAATGGTGTTAAAATATTGTAGCCGAATAAGTTCCTGATGACATAATACATTGCTTTTTTGTAGTGCAACGAAAGCTCTGTCATGTCTTCATCTTCAAATACCTCTGGGTCGTCTTCCCCTAGTTCTGTTAAAATTCTCCCAAGCTCTATATATCTTGCCTTACTTAGCAAGTTCCTTTCAATTTCTGAAACTAAAGTTAAATAGGCATTAAATGAAGCTTTTCCTAATTCTGGCTCTGCTAAATTATATTCGTATAAGTTCTTTTCCTTATTAAACTTTATCAAGACTTTTGCTTTTGGGATTTCAAGCTTTATGCCGTATTCTTTCAGATCTTTTTTAACATTTTTTGGAATTAAATTGCTGATGTCTATCTCATATATTTCTTTTTCATTTTTTTCTACTATAGCAGTTGCATAGACGGGATATAGTGAAACTGGGAGTGAAAAACCATTAATTATTTTTCCATTCATTATTAATTACCTCCTTTTAAAATTTTAAAAGGTTGGCGGTGTTGATGGGATAAATGTAAACCTTATCGCTAACGAAACTAGTATCAGTGCTGTTGTCAAAACTATTAGAAGACCTGCATGGAAGAAGCCGTCTGAGACTCTGCCCGTTGACATCTTTCCTATAAGTAACCCGGTTGTTAGTGCATTAAAGACCGAAGCCACTGAAATAATGTAAATTGCCCTAGGTACCAGTACCTGTGCAACCAAAAGGAAGCTTGATGACTGTATACCGGAACTGTGTATCAGTGAAAAAATTATTGAGGATAGCAAAACAGTAGTAACTAATACTATTATTGACCCAACGTAAAGCACATTTCTTAGTACTTTTATCCTCGCATAATACTCCCTCCTTATCCTTACTTGAGTTTCAATCTGCTCTGCTAGTATTTCTACTGTTTCTGGAACTAAACTACCAATTTCACTCATATCTGCTAAAGACAAGAAAGCAATCCTAGTAGAGAAATCCCTTATTATCTCAGATGCCTTTCTAAACGCATCTTTTAGAGGATATCCAACTTTTAATAATGCATCTATCCTCTCTAAGACGTCACTGAACTTCCCAAGTTCTTTTGCATCTTTTAAGCTCTCAAGAACTTTTTCTGGAGACAGTCCACTCCTCAATCCTTCAGCTACAGCCCTCAAGAACGTTGCAACATACTGGTCATATCCCGTGCCAGTAGAAACCTCTTTCTTAGCAGAGAGATATGAAGGTATGATTACTATTAGAAAGCCTGCAGAGAACCCAAGCATAGTGGCTGGAATCATAGATGTATTACCATTCAATGTAATCAGATCAATTATCATATATTCTGGACTTACTGGTATTTGACCTGGTAACTTGGATATTATTTCTTCAAACGCTATCATAAACACGATGCCTAGGACAAAGCCTAAAGGAAACATGTAGATAAACAGTCTGTTTGCTTTCGGAGGCTTTTCTGGAAACCTCAGCTGAACCTGGTCTACTGCCCATATAAAAACAAGGTTTACAACTGGTAACAGAATCACTGCCATTAAACCTAAAAATCCTAAGGGCAAACTAGCAAATGTAGAGTATGTGGCTTTCAGTATCAACATTAAAAGTATTACAACAAATCCAGAAGAAAGCCAAGTTATATATCCTTCTCCCAGAGTCATCAAAGTGCCTGCAACTGTAGACGCCTTAAGTTCAAGTTCCTTCATTATATCTCTTACTTTTGCTTGCATTGTCTCATACACTGGTGCCCCGGTCTCTACAGCAGTTATATACGCAGTTATGAGCTTGTTGAAGATATCAGAAGGTATGGTTTTTCTAGCTTCAGATAAAGCTTTTTCTATTGATTCTCCAAAGTACTGTATCCTTTTTGAGATATACAGTGCTATCTCACTGATATATGTGAATGTAGCAGATTCCGAAACATTTTCAAAAAGAAGTTTTGGTGAAATTCCACTCCTTAAGAACACTAGGAACAACGCTGAAAATGCTGGAGTTTCTGCCTCACTGCCAACCTTTCTTACATTGATCCTATGAGAAACATCTATTATCGAAATAAGATATGCAATTACTGGTAGAAAAGCTGCCAACATTAAAGTCATTATAGATACAAACACAAATATATGCTCACCAGTGTATCTGAATTTCAACAAGAAAAAGAAGCCTAATATTGCAAGCAAAACTGAACCTATTATAGAGAAGAACAGCATAGCAAAAGACTTTGCCGCTAATTTTCTGGGGTTGTCAGGTACCCCGGCAAGTCTGAGCTTTTTTTCTAGCTCTTTTGCCCTTGACTCTACTATAGAAAGGTTGTAAAACATTTTTATAATTGTACTTCTCTTTTTATTAATTGCCATGAGATAAGCTTAAGCCATCATGCTAATAAGTTTTTCTTATGGCCTTCTCCACGTTCTAAAGGACGAGACATCCTGTTGTCATTGAATACCAAAACTTTTAAATTCATTATCTAAAAAGTATAACGGGATGGTACAGAAACAAGAGATTGAAATCCCTCAAGAGATAAAAAGGATAGCAATTCCAGCGAGTTGGATTACATTTGAAGAAGTGAGATATAAGGGGGAATATATTATCATATTAAAAAACAAAAGGATTGAACTGGAAGGGGGCATAATTGTAAAACTGGTACCAAAGGGTGCATTCAAGGTAAACCCAGGAGACGTGAGAACTGTTAAATATTTGACAATAGATGCAAGAGGAAAGAAAACAAAACTGTATGGTACAATAGTTTTTGAAAGAACAGATGAAACTATTGACGGGTTCCCTGTGTTCAGAGCAACAACTGAGGAACCGGAAGCTTTTCTTTACGGTTTTTTATATAAAGGACTTTATCAATGCACGAATTTCAGAATAATAAACGTACAGAATGTGATAGAAGTCTATGAAAATTGCATTACCTATGAAGATGCTGAGGACATCTCAGTTGACCTTATAATTCCGGTTGAAAAGGTTGCAGTGATAGACTATGCTATAGAAGGGAGAAAGCACAGAGACATTATACTGTGGAATGATGGAAATCCAGTAAGTTTGCAAGATGTATATGAAGAACCTAGGCCAGAAGAGTTACTTTAGTAATTCTAATTTCAGAAGCTGTTTTTCTAATATATCGGAAAATTTTGCTATAATAGGAATGTCGAACTTTCCCTTGCCTTGGCTATAACTAAGCAGTTTTAAGATTTTTGGTTAAAGTACTTTAACCACTAAAAACTTCTCGCTTATTAGATGGACGATAAGATTGTCATAGAGTTTGCATAAGTTCTTTTAGAGTTTATTAAAAAATTAAAGCTTTTAATTTTCTGCTCTGATTTTTTCCTATGCCCAAAGAATTAACTCCAATAGAGCAATTGCAATTACTATTACCCGGGTACAGAGGCTACAAAGCTAAAGACTTAATCAGACAAGACGATTTCCTAGTTAGGAGGGCAGTTGTTGACAGACTGGAACAAACTATTAGGATTATATCAGAGAAAGAGAGTTTTCTGGCTTCAGTTGACCCATTTTCTCCTCAACTTAAGGTTATGGAGTTCTTAATCTCTAAAATAAGGGAATTGATTGCAGATATAATGTCAAGCCAAGGTGGGGGTGCTGATATTTACGCTAGATGGAAAGTAAATACTGAGGAGCTAGATCAGATTGTAGCTCATGACTCACAAATGATTAACATAGCGTCCCAAGTTGTTGAGCTAGCTAAAAATGAAAAGCTAGAAGGCATTCTCCCCTTATTGAACGAGTTAAGGAACATATTTTACGACATACTTTAGTACAAGGAGGAGGTCAGACTTTAGTAGTTAGATGAGTTATCTAAAAATAAATATATG
>ERZ1684502.186-NODE-186-length-12380-cov-221.920406_pt1 | contig 12380 bp, 10 predicted proteins | sample MGYA00580192_ERZ1684502 | MGnify/ENA primary metagenome ERZ1684502 (study PRJEB41476, sample SAMN13258264) | hydrothermal vent metagenome | biome: caldera [ENVO_00000096]; feature: acid hot spring [ENVO_00002120]; material: acidic water [ENVO_01000358] | place...
CACAAAATCAAAAATATCCCAAAGAGGTTATTGAAGTAAAGCAAAGGACTGGAGACATTTGGCATGTGTTTGTCCCGGGCATAAGGCCCGGGCAATTATATGCCTATAGAGTTTTCGGCCCATACAAGCCAGATCAAGGTTTGAGGTTTAATCCCAATAAAGTGCTAATTGACCCTTATGCAAAAGCAATAAATGGAACTCTCACATGGGACGATTCAGTATTTGGCTATAAAATTGGTGACCCAAACCAAGACTTGTCATTTGACGAAAGGCCAGATGACGAGTTTGTCCCAAAGGGAGTAGTCATTGATCCACATTTTGATTGGGAAGATGAGCACTTCTTCTTAAAAAAGAAAATCCCTTGGAAAGACACTGTAATTTATGAAGTCCATGTTAAAGGATTTACAAAACTTAGAATGGATCTGCCAGAAAACATTAGGGGAACTTATAGGGGTTTAGCCTCTCGCCAAATGATTGACTATTTGAAAGATTTAGGCGTTACAACAGTTGAGCTAATGCCAGTTCAGCAGTTTGTAGATGAGAGGTTCCTAGTTGAAAAGGGGTTAAGGAATTACTGGGGTTACAATCCTATAAACTACTTCTCACCAGAGTGCAGGTATTCTTCATCTGGCTGTATGGGAGAGCAAGTTAAGGAGTTCAAAGAAATGGTAAATGAGTTGCATAACGCAGGAATTGAAGTAATTATTGACGTTGTATATAATCACACAGCAGAAGGAAATCACCTGGGCCCAACGCTTTCCTTCAAAGGAATTGACAACACAGCCTACTACATGTTAGATCCCAACAACAAGAGATATTATTTAGATTTCACCGGAACTGGAAATACGCTTAACTTAAGCCACCCTAGAGTTTTACAAATGGTTTTAGATAGCTTACGTTATTGGGTTTTAGAAATGCACGTTGACGGCTTTAGGTTTGATTTGGCAGCAGCGTTAGCTAGACAACTTTACAGCGTTAATATGCTATCAACTTTCTTTGTGGCAATTCAGCAAGACCCAGTTCTATCTCAAGTAAAGCTCATTGCAGAGCCTTGGGACGTTGGGCCTGGAGGATATCAAGTTGGAAACTTCCCTTACTTATGGGCTGAGTGGAACGGAAAATATAGGGATACTATAAGGAGGTTTTGGAGAGGAGAGGCAATTCCTTATGAAGAGTTGGCAAACAGACTTATGGGATCTCCAGATTTATATGCTGGAAATAACAAAACACCTTTCGCAAGCATAAACTACATTACTTCTCATGACGGCTTCACCCTTGAAGACCTAGTTAGTTACAATCAGAAACACAACGAGGCTAATGGGTTTAATAATCAAGACGGAATGAATGAAAACTATAGCTGGAACTGCGGAGTTGAAGGTGAGACAAACGATCAGAACGTTATAATGTGCAGGGAAAAGCAAAAGAGGAACTTCATAATAACTCTCTTCGTTAGTCAAGGAGTCCCAATGATTTTAGGAGGGGATGAAATAGGGAGGACGCAAAAAGGGAATAATAACGCTTTCTGTCAAGACAATGAAATAAGCTGGTTTAATTGGAACTTAGACGAGAGGAAATTGAGGTTTCACGATTTCGTTAGAAGTATGATATACTTTTACAAAGCCCACCCAGTATTTAGGAGGGCTAAATATTTCCAAGGGAAGAAGCTTCGCGGATTGCCATTAAAAGATGTAACTTTCTTAAAGCCAGATGGAACTGAGGTTGACGAAAACACTTGGAAATCGCCAACAAACTTCATTGCATTTATTTTAGAAGGCAGTGCAATAGATGAGATAAATGAAAGGGGAGAGAGGATTGCTGATGACACTTTCCTCATAATTTTGAATGGCTCTCCAAACAACGTTAAGTTTAAGTTCCCACATGGTAAGTGGAGCATTGTAGTTTCCTCTTATTTAAGGGACTTGAGGGATGATGAGAAGGTAGTTGAAGGTGGTAAAGAGTTAGAAATTGAAGGCAGAACTGCAATGGTTTATAGGAGGATTGAGTATTAATGCTTTTATCAACTTATCGCCTTCAACCAATGAAATTTTCAGAAATTAGAGAGAAGCTTGATTACTTCGTAAAGCTAGGGATTACCCACTTATATTTATCTCCAGTTTTGAAAGCAAGGCCAGGGAGTACTCACGGATATGACGTTGTAGATCACAGCGTTATAAATGAGGAACTGGGAGGGGAAGAAGAGTATAGGAAACTAATAAGTGAAGCCAAAAGGAAAGGTTTGGGAATTGTTCAAGACATCGTTCCGAATCACATGGCAGTGCATCACACAAATTGGAGGTTAATGGATGTACTTAAGAAAGGTAAGGAGAGCAAGTACTATTCCTATTTCGATTTTTATGAAGAAGAAAAAATAAGAATACCGATACTTGGGGATAGAAATTTCAAAATAACATATGTAAATAACGAGCCCTACATAGACTATTACGGGAATTTGTTCCCTATTAACGAGGAAAGCAAAAAGTACTTGAATGACATTAACGCACTGCTGAAAAATCAACACTATGAGCTTGTTGATTGGAAGGATTACCCTAGCTATAGAAGGTTTTTTAATGTAAATGAGTTAATTGCAGTAAGGCAAGAGATTGATTGGGTCTTTGAGGAATCACATAAGAAGATTTTGTCATTTGACGTAGATGCTTTCAGAGTTGATCATATAGATGGTTTGTTTGATCCAGAGAAATATCTGAGGAAATTAAAGAGTAGAAGCGGAAAGATGATCTTTGTCGAGAAGATTTTGTCCTTTGGAGAGAAATTAAGGTGGGACTTCATCGAAGGAACAACTGGCTATGACTTTCTAAACTATTCTAACCTTCTTTTCACTGACAATGAAGAAAAAATGACAGAAATTTACAGGAAGATACTTGATGTAGACTTAGAGAGATTGATTGTGGAAACTAAAAAGAAAATAATTGATTCTATGTTCAAGCACGATATTGAAAGAATTGCAAAAATGCTTGGCGTTACTTATGACGAGTTAAAGGAATTCCTTTCATGCTTAAAAGTCTACAGAACTTATATCACAGAAGAGGATAGAAGAGATGAGGAAATTGTTAAGCAATGTAGCCCTAAAGTTTATGAGGCAATGAAAAAGAACGTTAAAGCTTTTATGAAACTCCAGCAATATATGCCAGCAGTTTTTGCAAAGGCTTATGAGGACACAGTCCTTTTCATTTATAATCGCTTAATTTCTCTTAATGAAGTAGGTAGCGACTTGAGATATTACTCAATACCTTGTGAGGAGTTTCACAAGTTCAATTTATCTAGGGTTGGCTCTTTGTCTTTTAACGCAACTTCAACTCATGACACTAAGTTCAGCGAAGACGTTAGGATGAGAATTAGCGCAATTTCTGAAATCCCAGATGAGTGGGAAAAGAAAGTAAATGAATGGCATGAGATTTTAAGCCCTTCAATCGACAAAAACGACGAATATAGGCTTTATCAAACTTTAGTTGGAAGCTTTGAAGGATTTACCGAGGAATACAAGGAAAGGTTAAAAAATCACATGAGAAAGGCACTTAGAGAGGCAAAAGTTCACACAGATTGGGTAAATCCTAATGAGGAGTATGAGAACAAGGTGCTTTCCCTAATTGACAGAATGTTTGAAAATCAGAGATTTAAGGAGAGCTTCCTAGAGTTTGAGGAAAAAATTGACAAAATGGGCAAAATAAAGTCCTTGTCCTTACTCACACTAAAGGTAACATCGCCCGGGGTTGCTGATTTCTATCAAGGCTTAGAGAACTTCAGGTATTTATTAACGGACCCAGATAACAGAAGGCCTGTAACTTTTGGCGAAATTCCAGAGAAATATAGTGAAGAACTTTTTGACAGCGGAAAGATTAAGGCGTATGTGACGAGAGTTTTACTTAACTTAAGAAAGGAAATGGGAGATTTCTTTATAAACTCAAGTTACAAGCCATTGTCATTGCCTAAGGGCTTATGCGGATATATAAGGGGTGATAAAGTCCTTGTGATAGTAAAGACGTTAACTTATGCAACAAAGGAGGTTGAAATTGATGGAGAGTATACTGACGTTATTACTGGCGAAAGAGTGAGGGGAAAAGTTAAAGTAGATAAATTGCCGTTAGTTCTTGTCAAATAACCTCTTTGGCAAATCATAAAATAATTCTTTGTTGTAGTTTTCCTCATTCTCCTTTAGTACGTCAGTAAGGTTTTTGCCATTATAAGGGCTTCCACTTCCGTATATCTCATTCTCTCTTAACGGTTTTTGCGTTATGTAATACACTCTTTCACTTTCTAATCTTTTTTCTGCATCAACTAGTACTAAAATTACTTTATACTGCAGGACTTTCTCAAGTTCTTTCATATCTGGTTTATGAATTACTAGTGGCAGATCATGATCTTCTGCGAATTGATAAACATACTCCAGCTTCTTGTCCAATAATGAGAATCCGTGATGCTGAGGGTGAAGAACAATGCCGTGAATTTCGTGATCATATTGTCTTTCTAACTCTATTTGCGGAGGAACTCTGCATTTAGGATTATAAATACCTAGTCTTAAAACATAATCTCTCCCTTTGCTCCACAGAAACTGTTGATAAAAGCCATCAACACAACATTGACAAGAGTATTTGTAAAGAGGGTTTAACACAATTTTTTCTATTAAAAAATCGTCAACCTCAAGCTTTAGGTCTTTAACGTAGCTATAAAGCTTTATCCCATAAAAAGTAAGAGAGTCAATTACCTTTTTCACAAGAAATGAATTGCTACTATCCCTAAAAACGCTAATATTAATTCGATTATTACTAGTATGACAAACGCTAGTACAGCAATTAAGAATGCCCCTCCCCATCCGGTCTCAAAAAGTGCTTTGAAAACTCCTAACACTCCTATAAAACCAAACAGCAAGCCTAAAATGCTAAGAATTGGAAGACCTATTATTGCTCCTATTTCAAGAAATATTGCAAAAATTATAGCAAATACTATTACCCCTGCAAGTGTTGCTAGCATTGCTCTAGGAAAAGATGAATGTCTACTTACTGCTTTTGAAGCTAACCAAACTGGTATTGATGCTATAATCCAGCCTATTACAAATCCTATTATTCCTCCTACTATTATGCCATGAATTAGATGCATGTAAATACAATAATGTAAAAATTTTTATTTACTTTCGCCCTCTTTCTTTTCTTCCTTTTTCTCTTCTTTCTTTTCTTCCTCCTTCTTTACTGGCTTTATCTTTTCTGGTTTTATATCAAAGTAAATTTTCACATTTTCCCCTTCGCATTGCTTTGTGTATAAATTCTCAGCCTTGTTCAATTGTCCACATTTAGCTTCATATTTTTCTGCTACTTCATCAATAAACTTTCTAACATTAATTAATTTCCTAAATTTAATCCCATCAACTTCTAGTGTTGTATCTGTTAAGGTTGCCTTTATCCCATCAACCTCTATTACCTTACTTTTGCCTTGAAGCACACTGTTTAGTTGTTCTTTATATTTCCTTTCATCTTTAGCGAACCTTAGTATTAATAAACCTCCAACTTTCTGTAATTCTTTTTTCGGATCTTTTGCCTCAATCTTAACCTGGACGTTGTATTTTATAACCTTCATTTTAACACCTACTATTAACTCTGTTTTATAAAATTTCCTTTACGTCACATCTTTTATTCAGTTTTTTAGATTCTCAGCTTATGTATGCTTTAGTTACTGGTGGCACAAGAGGAATAGGCAGAGCTATAGCTGAAGCATTTTTGAGAGAAGGATACAAAGTTATAGTTCTTTATAGAGGTTCTGAAGATAAAGCTAAAGAGTTGAGAGAAAAAGGAGTAATAACAATTAAGTGTGATGTAGGAGATAGAAATCAAGTGAGAAAAGCAAGAGAAGAAGTCGAGAAAATCACTCCTCAGCTTGACGTTCTAGTTAATAACGCTGGCCTTTGGTATTTAATGCCCTTTGAAGAATTTGATGAGGAGAAATATCAAGAAATGCTCAGAGTTAACTTGAACGGAGTAATTTACGTCACATATGAGTTCTTGCCATTGCTTAAACGGGCTAAGTCGGCTTCAATAATAAATATTGCTAGTAACGCTGGAATAGGAACGGCTGCAGAAGGAACTACTTTTTATGCTATAACTAAGGCAGGGGTAATTATACTGACTAGAAGATTGGCTTTTGAACTAGGAAAATACGGCATTAGAGTAAATGCAGTTGCACCAGGGTGGGTGGAGACTGACATGACGCTTAGTGGCAAAAGTGAAGAGGAAAAAGAAAAGCTGAGAGAGATATTTAGAAATAAAACGATGCTTCATACTACTGGAAAGCCAGAAGATATTGCAAATATTGTTGTGTTTCTTGCTAGTGATAAAGCTAGATATATAACTGGTCAAGTGATAGTTGCTGACGGAGGAAGAATAGATAACTTAACTCACTCAGTTTAGCATTACAAATTAAAATCTAAAAAGTAGAGTTAAAGCTTATTTTTCATTTTTTATTAAATTCAAGTTTTAATCCCGTTAATGTCCTTAAAAAGTATGAACAAATGGGTTCATGCAACAATAGCATCTACTTTTGCATGGGCTGGAAACATTTACGATTTGCTTATAGTAACTTATGTCTATGAAGAGCTTTACAAGTGCTTTAACGCCCCTACAGTTGTTGGAACTTTGCTTTTCGCCTTAGGCTTGATTTTCAGAGTCATTGGGGGCTATACTTTTGGGAAGATTGCAGATACGAGGGGAAGAAAACTTGTTTTAAACATTGGAACTGCTGGTTATTCTCTTTCTCAAGCATTAATGGCTTTATCTCCAAACGTATTTGTTTTATTATTTGCCAGAGCTTTGCAAGGATTGTTCATGGGTGCTCAATGGACAGCAGGGACTGTTATTGCTTATGAAAATGCCCCCCCATCAATAAGGGGAATGATAAATGGAATTGTTCAAGCAGGCTATGGTTTAGGTTATGCTTTGACCGGAGTTACATACATTCTCTTTTCAAGCAATTGGAGACTTTTCCTTTTAACTGGTGCAATCCCAATATTCCTTGTACCTTACATTACACTTAAAGTAAGCGATGTTAAGAGTTTTAAGACTGAGAGAAGAAAGGTTGACATTTCCTCTTATGCTTCAGTTTTGATAAGGAGTACAATAGTAATTGCAGGGATGTTCTTTTCTTATTACTCAATTTTTGCTGTCTATCCAGAGTTTCTAGAGGCGTTAAAGATTAGTAAGGACACCGTTGGGATTTTAATGTTGGTCTCAAACGTTTTATTAGCTTTCTCTTTCATAGGCTTTGGAAGAGCGGCAGACATCATAAGTAAAAGGAAGCTGATTATTTATGGAGTTCTAGGTGAAATGGTAGGTTTGCCTTTTATGTTAGCAGTAATTAATAATGTAAATGTGATCACTGCAGGTTTATTAACTTATACAGTTGCAACTGGCTTTTGGCCTTTAGCACCTTTATTAATAGTTGAGTCTGTGCCTATGGAAGTTAGAGGTGCTTTGACTGGATTAACTTACAATTTAGGAAGTATAATTGGCGGAATTGGAAGCATAATAATGGGAGCATTAGTTGACTACAGTGGAATTGCTTCTGCAGGTAAATGGGGGCTTATATTAGGTTATGGATCACTTCTAGTAGTGTTTTTAACTTTAGCAACTTGGAGGTCAAGCAATGTTAAAGTTAAATGAGGTAATATCTGACTATCTGTTTTTTAAACGAATTAAGCGAAGAAGAGAAGTAATATGCTGGGTAAGCTAGTAATTATAGCCCTAGTAATTTTAGGTGCTGTAATAGCATACGAATATTATATAGGAAATGTACAAACTCACACTTCTGTAAGTGCAATTAACAGTAAAACTGCGCTTCCCTCAACTACTGTAATTCACTATTTTAATTTCTCAGCCTCCATTTCTGTTTATTCAAACGGAACTACTAACTACATTTATCCAATAAATTTACCTTCTAACGGAAATGTCACTGTCAATATACTCTCTAACACAACTTTCAATGTTAAAATATATGATAACGGAAATTTAATAGCTCAATACAGTGGAAAAGAATATCATGAAGCCTTTCAAGGTGGAGGAAAATTAGAATTGGTATTTTATGACTTCTCTGGAACTCTGAACATCTCCGTGAATGAAGTTTATTAATCCTTTTTTCAATTTCTTTTTATGTATTACGACGCTCACTGTCATTATTCTTATTTAAAAAAGAACTACGAAAATTTCGTAATAGCTGCCGTATCCATGGATTATAAATCGTCAATGGACACACTTCTTTTAAGGTCTCAGAACATTTTAGCTGGTGTTGGGATTCATCCTTGGAAGGTTCACGAAGAGCCTTTAGAAAACGTTATTCCCTTGATAGAAAAGGCAGACTTTATTGGGGAAGTAGGTTTAGATTATAGGTTTGCAAAAGCAGGAAAAGATCTTCAAGTAAAGTATTTTGAGAAATTTGCTGAAATTGCATCAGAGCAAAACAAGCTAATTAACGTTCATGCATTAGACGCTTGGGAGGATGCATTTAAGATTTTGCAAGCTCACAACGTTAAAAAGGCAATTTTCCATTGGTATACTGGCCCATTAACATTGCTAAAGGATATTGAAGGGGCAGGGTATTTCATTACCGTTAATCCCTCAGTTACTTTCCAAAAGAAGCATCAAGAAGTAGTATCTAAAGCCCCAATTGAAATTATTCTAACTGAAAGTGATGGAGGTTATGAATATAGAGGTAGGCTTCTTGAACCAATTCATATAACAGAGGCAATAAAAGAGATATCAAAGATTAAAGGAATTGAGGAAGAAGAAATAATCAAGGTTGTAGAAAGGAACTTCAAAAAAGCATTCTGGTAAAAGTTTTTCTATCCCCTCTTCGACCTCCTCTTATGGAAAAGGTTGCAATAGTTACTGGGGCATCTAAAGGAATAGGTAAAGCTACTGCTGAGAAGCTTAAAAGCCTTGGCTATACTGTAGTTTCAATTTCAAGAAGCAGATCAGAAGTTGGAGATTTAATTTATCAAGCTGATGTCACTGACAAAGAGGCCGTTTTTAAAATTATTAACGAAGTTATAGATAAATTTGGAAAGGTAGATGTTCTAGTAAATAATGCGGGTTTTGGAATATATGGCTCTTTTCTTGAAACCCCTCTAGATGAAGAAGAGTATATGATTAAAACGCTTTTCATTGCCCCCTTATATTTTATTAAGGCTGTTTACCCACTAATGGTAAAAAGGAGGGAGGGCAACATTATAAATATAATTTCTGAGGCAGCTTATGTAGCAACGCCTAAATTGATTGTATATTCTGCAGCTAAAGCTGCCTTAGCTCATTTTACAAATGCTTTATGGGCTGAAGCAAGGAAATATAACGTTAAAGTATCTGGCATTTATCCCGGCCCAGTGAAGACAAACTTCACTTCTCATCCGTCATTTAGAAACGCAAAGGACTCTTTTTCTAAATATGCAGTAGAACCAGAGAAAGTTGCTGAGGCAGTAGTAAAGGCTATAAAAACGGGGAAAAGGGAAATATACGTTCCCTCAAAGTTAAAAATAGAACCTTATTTCCTCAAACTATCTAACATATTCCAAGATTTTACTTATTGGGTCGTATCAAAGTACTTTAGCTAGTGCTTGCAAAAAGTGGAAGGTTTTATAAAATATAACTTTATATATTAGTAGACTATGGAGAGAAATACCTTTTTGGTTTTGGTTTTAGTAATATTGTTATTGCCTACAATTAGCATGGGGTACGTGGAATTTCAATCTTCTATACTTCAAGCAATACCGGATTCATTAGTATATGCAACTGCAGCTTATTATAAAGGCCAAATATTCCTAATAGGCGGTGTCAATTTATATGGTCAAGTAGTTAGTTCCGTGTACATTTACTCTAATGGCAGTTGGTATTTAGGACCTAGTTTGCCTTTCTCTCTTATGGGTGCAGTAGCTACAGTTTGTGATGGTAATTTATATGTAGTTGGTGGGGCTAACTCCTCCTCAATTTTTGGTGGAATCTTGAAGTACACGGGTAATGGATGGGAAATAATAACTACATCAATGCCAGTCCCAGTTTATGGTGCAATAGTCTTCTCTTATGATGACAAAATATATGTTATAGGTGGGTTTAACGCTTCTGGTAATTCTTTGGAACCCCCGTCAAACTTAATACAAGTATATAACTTAAAAACGGGAAGTTGGGAAATAATTGGAACTTCTCCAACTCCATTGGCCTATTCAGCTTATTACTTCAACGGGAGTGTATTATTTGTTGTTGGAGGTTTTGTTGAGCCAGCTCAATTAACTACAGCAGTATATGAATACTTCCCAGAAAACAACAGCTGGGTAGAATTACCTTCATTGCCTGGGCCAGAAGCTGGAGGAGCTCTAGGTTATTATCAAGGGTATTTGTTTCTAGTCGGAGGGATGTTTTACATTAATGGCCATTATCAAGGAGGAGAAGTCTTATATTATTACAATGACACTTGGAGGAACTCATCAATTATTGAGAGAATACCTACAATGTTTAGTGCATATGTTGAAATAGGAAACACGCTATATATCTTAGGAGGTTTCGGCCCGGGAAATATTCCAAGCAATGCAATGCAAACTGTGTCAATTTATTTACCTCCACCTAAACCTCGAATCCTTTCTGTGATAAGTGGAAATGAGACTATAACAATAAAGTGGTACGACACTAACGCTACTGGCTATTATCTTACGTATTGGAGTGATTTGACTGGAAAGAAAACAATTAATGTAGGCAATATAACATCTTATACTTTAAGAGGGCTACAAGATGGCATAACTTATTACATTCAAATTACGCCTTATAATTCTCTAGGTAATGGCACACCTTCAGATATAGTAAATGCTACACCTGCAGCTGTTCCTAATCCGCCGATAATTAAAGTTAAGCTAGGAAACAAAAACGCAACAGTTTATTGGGAAGACACTTTCGATGGCGGATTTCCAATTCTAGGATATTACCTTGAAATAAATAATCAAACAATTAAGCTTAGCGGAAATGTCACATCATACGTTTTAACTAACCTTGTCCCCGGTAACCTTTACACAATTGGAATTATAGCTTATAACGAGATTGGAAACAGCAGCATTTCAACTGTCTCATTTATAGCACTTGCAAAACCGGGTCTATCAATTTCTATAAATAAGGAAACAGATGGCTTTCTATTAACATGGAATGTTACTACTGAATCTGGCAAAGTAAAATATGTACTAACTGTTTCTCAAATGAGTAAGACTATATTGAACCTCACTTTGACCAATACTTCATATTTCGTTAAGGTTCCATTTGGTGTGTATAATGTTTCATTGAAGGCAATAAGCGTAGTTGGCACTTCAGAGTATAACTTCTCAGTGATATTCTATATACCACCAAATACTCCAAACGTGACATACACTATATATCTAAATAAGCTGTATCTAAACTGGACTAGAGTGACTGGGGCCGAGTATTATCTAATATATGATAATGGTAAGCTTGTCGCAAATATCACAGCCACTTCGTTTGTACTGAACATGTCATTTGGTGCAAACAAAATAGAGGTTTACGCAGTAAATCCCTATTACAAATCTGCCCCTTCAGTGTTAAGCGGCATAGTAAATCACATTATAGCTGTAAACTCTACCTACATTTCAGTAAATGTTCCTCAAGTTACTGTTGCTCAAGGGGAAAATGCAACCTCAACTAGTTATGACCCTCTAACCCTTAAATCAGCAATAATTGTTATCCTCATGCTTATACTAGCCTTGCTATCTGTCTTAGTTTTGCTAAAAGAAAGAGAAGATAAATACTATTGGTAAGTTTTTTCTTTTTAAGTAATCTTATTTTGTTAAAATATAATTAATCAGATTTTTTGATATTAAGTGAAATAAGAAGAACTTGTTAGTGCTAAGGAGTGTTCTATTCTCTTAATCAAGGAAGTTTAAAGCTGAGAGTTTGTTGAAACACAAATAAATGTCAAATTAAATGACAGATTTGTCTTAGATCCTCGTTATTTAAACTAAGTCATGGGGCCGCCGGGATTTGAACCCGGGACCACAGGCGATCTGGTGGTTGGGGATCCTATCCCCAGGCCTGCATCCTAGTCCAGGCTAGACGACGGCCCCTAGCCGAATATTATCATAAGTCGTATTTGAATTTTTTGTTTGATAGTAATTGGTTAAACCATACGTCAGTGTAAGAAAATAAAGGAGGGAGGCCTATTCAATAAAAATTAGTCCACTATCGGAGTTACTTTGCTCTTTATTTTTATCTGGATATCTTCTATTGTTGGCGTGCCTAGCTCATGTCCGCATTTAGGACATTTTCCCCCAAAAATGAGTTTTATTTCAGATGGGGTTCTTACTCCATAAAAGTCTTGTCCAACTCTTTCAAACTTGTATA
>ERZ1684502.187-NODE-187-length-12335-cov-136.250163_pt1 | contig 12335 bp, 11 predicted proteins | sample MGYA00580192_ERZ1684502 | MGnify/ENA primary metagenome ERZ1684502 (study PRJEB41476, sample SAMN13258264) | hydrothermal vent metagenome | biome: caldera [ENVO_00000096]; feature: acid hot spring [ENVO_00002120]; material: acidic water [ENVO_01000358] | place...
TTATACCTCTCTTTACAATTACAGCTAAACCCCTTTTATATTGTTTGACTTCCTCACCAGAAACTTTAGCTCTTCCTATTCCAATAAGATTGTCGTATTCATCTACTAATAAAACTTCATCCCCTGCCCTTATATTTCTATCAGCATCAACTACAAATTTACAAAAAGCGTTTCTTCCTTCTCTAATGAACTTAGCCACGTCTGATCTAATTATAAATCTAAAAGAAGGAGGAGAAGAACAATTCTTTATTATATTCCCAGATATATCTGTTAATGAGAATAAATTATCTTGAGCTCTAAGAACAAGATAAAGTTTTTTATCTTCTGTCAATATATTTCTTATTCTATTTGTAGTTAAAGATCTCTGAATAAAAAATGTTCTATTATCTGGAAATAAACATGAGGCTATATTATAGGAAAATTGATAAGAAGCTATACTCCTCAAATACTCAATCTCATGAGCTTCTGCTTTTATTGGTTTTGTTAAATTAAACGTACTTTTCTTTTCTGTCACTAGCTTTGTACTTGTTATTCCTTGATTTAACTTTTTCTATTGCATTTAATAAATCGTTCATTGTTACACTTTTCCTAGAGTTCCTTATTGCTATATATCCTGCTTCAGTGCAAGCATTCTTTATATCAGCGCCGCTAAATCCGTCAGTAAGTTTTGCAAGTAAATCATAATCTATTTCTCCCTCAACTTTCATCTTGTTTAGATATATTCTAAATATCTTCTTTCTACTTTCATAGTTTGGCAATGGTACTTCTATTATTCTATCAAATCTGCCTGGTCTTAATAAGGCTGGGTCTAAGATATCTAATCTATTTGTAGCAGCAATAATCTTTACATTATCTAATGGTTTGAATCCGTCCATTTCAGCTAACAATTGCATTAGAGTTCTCTGGACTTCCCTTTCTCCACTTGTTCCCATGTCTACTCTTTTAGCCCCAATTGCATCAATTTCGTCTATAAATACTATGCTTGGCGCTTTTCTTCTAGCTAACTCAAATACTTCTCTAACTATTCTAGCTCCTTCTCCAACGAATTTTTGCGCGAACTCTGATGCAACGACTTGTATAAATGTTGCATTGCTTTCTGTTGCTACTGCTTTAGCAAGCATAGTTTTCCCTGTACCTGGTGGGCCATAAAGCAACACGCCTTTAGGGGGCTCAATTCCAATTTCTTTGAATAATTCTGGGTTTTTAAGAGGTAGTTCAACTACCTCTCTAAGCTCATTAATTTGCTCTTCTAGTCCACCTATATCAGAGTAATGAATGTTGGGCTTTTCGATTATTTCAAAGGACTTAACATAAACATCTTCTCTACTTGGCAAAATCTCCACGATTGTTGAACCCCTCTGCGTAATTGCCACTGAAGTGCCAGGTTTAAGTTTTTTTGGATCTATTTGAGACGAAACATTGACTACTAAATTAGGGCCAGAAGAACTTCTTACTATTACTTTGCCATCCGGTAATACATCTAAAACTGTAGCTTCTATGTAAGGGGGAGCTAATAGCTTTTCAAGTTCTCCCTTATACCAGTTTAAGTCTTGTCTCAATTTTTCCAATTCTTTTGTTAATGCTTCTATCTTTTCTTCTAATAATCTTACTATAGGATCATCGTTATTATAATTTCTTGCTCTATAACTATCCAATTCTCCTGACAACTTACCCCATATAATACTTGTTCGATTAAACCTAAAAATGTTTAAGAGTAGTAATAAAGATTACATATTATGCAAAACTCTGCTACGAAATACTGTGAGATGTGTGGAGCCCCTCTAAAAGGTAAAGGAATTACTGTTTCTTATGAAGGTAGTATTATTACAGTATGTCCCAGCTGTTATAACAAAATTAAGAAAGCAGCCAAAGTTGTCGATGAGAAACAATTAATAAAGAAAAATGAAGCTAAGAAAAAAATAAAAGCGTTGGCACCAAAATTATCTACTGAAGTGGAGCTAGAAGTAGTAGATGATTATTATAAGTTGATTAAAGAGGCAAGAGAAAGATTAGGTCTTTCTCAACAACAGTTGGCTCAACAGTTAAAAGTTTCAGAAAATATAATAAAAAGATTTGAAAGTGGGAAATTAAAGCCTACAATACAACAAGCAAGGCAATTAGAAAAAATCCTCGGTATAAAGTTACTTAGACCGGTTGAATCTGAAGAGGAATCGGAAGAGGCAGATTTTGAACTAACATTAGGGGATGTGGTTAACATTAGAGAGGGAAAGAAGTGAAAGCGGTATTATTTACTCCAGAAGACTATAGAGATGAAGCAATATCATTGGCAGAAACTGCCCTATATGAAGTAGTGAAAATTTATAAAATTCCGAAGAAACCAAATCCTAATTTTTATATACAAACTGATAAATTAGAAGAGATAAAAAATATGAATGATATAGAAGCAGTTATAATTTTTGATCTTTTGAGATCTCGTCATTTCATAAATTTAAACAGAGAATTATTAGGGAAGAAAATTCTTGATAAAGTTCTTTTGTTACTAGAGATCTTTGCACTTCATGCAGGTTCTAAAGAGGCAAAATTGCAGATAGAATTGGCCAGATTAAGGTACGAGTTACCCATTATAAAAGATATGTATAAAAGAAGTAAAATTACAGAACAGCAAGGACCATTAGGAGCTGGTGTTTACGGAGTAGAAAGTATGATTAGGCTCTATCAAAGAAGGATCACGAAAATAAAGAAAGAATTGGAAGATTTGAAAAACATAAGAGAAGAACAAATAAGAAGAACAAATTTTGACACAGTAGCAATAGTTGGGTATACAAATGCCGGAAAAACTACAATTTTCAATTATTTAACAGGCCTAAATCAAAAAGTCGATTCCTCAATGTTTACTACAACTTCGCCTAAAAGATATGCTATCGCAGTAGATAGCAAGAAAATAATGATAGTAGATACTGTCGGATTTATTAGAGGTATTCCTCCACAAATAATAGAGGCATTCTTTGTAACATTGTCAGAAGCAAAATATGCTAATGGCCTCATATTAGTATTAGATTCTTCCTTATCTGATACAATGATATTAGAAATGCTCCAAACTTCCTTACAAACCTTACGTGAGCTTGGAGTTTCTGGGAAACCAATGATTATTGCATTAAACAAAATTGATAAAAATTTAGATAAGAATGAAATAGAGGAAAAAGTAGAACTAGTAAAGAAGGTTTCTTCTTCGCTTTATTCTCCTATAATTGATGTTATTCCAGTATCAGCATTAAAAGGTATAAATATGAATATTTTAAGGGATAAGATATTAGAGCTCCTTCAGACTTAAAGGAAATTTATGTTTTAAGGCTTCATCATAGGCCAGAAAGAGATAAGAGAGTTACAACACATGTGATATTAGTAGCTAGAGCTTTTGGAGCTAAAGGGGTTTATGTCCAAGGTGAAGACGAACATTTGATTTCTACAATAAATAAAGTAAAAGAGAACTGGGGAGGAAAATACTTCATTTTAGAGTTTATCAAAAATCCGATGAAATTTGTTGAGGAATGGAGGAAAGAAGGAGGTATAGTAGTACATTTAACTATGTATGGAATTCCTATTGATAATGTCATTGAGAAGATCGCACAAGTAAACAGCAAAATCCTAGTTATAGTTGGCTCAGAAAAAGTAGAAGGATGGTTCTATTACAATTCTGATTACAATGTTGCTATTGGTAATCAGCCACATTCAGAAGTAGCTGCATTAGCAATTTTCCTGGATAGAATATATAAGGGTGGAGAACTAAATATACAATTTAGTGATGCTAAATTATCAATTATACCCCAACAAAAGGGGAAGAAGGTGATAAAAAATGGGTAGTAGGGCTGAAGAACTAATTATAAGTTTGGCCAAAGATCTAGTAGGAGATGATGCTGCAGAGCTCTTAAAGTTTTTGCTTAAGAAAAGAGTAGAAATGACAGATGATGATATATCAAAAGAACTAAATATGAAAGTTAATGAAATAAGAAAGAAACTATATCTTTTAGCGGAACAAGGATTTGTTACGTATCGTAAAACAAGAGATAAAGATACTGGCTTATACATTTACTATTGGAAAGTTAACATAGATCAGATAAATGACTTACTGATTAATAGGAAGAGACTTGTATTGGAAAAACTGAAAATGAGGTATGAGCAAGAGAAAGAAACTACATACTATTATTGTTCACAAGACAACATTTTATATAGTTTTGATGAAGCGCTAGAGAATGAGTTCAAATGTCCAAAGTGTGGTTCTCCACTAAATTATTACGACTCAGAAAAAACTAGAGCTTTTCTTCTTTATAAAATTAAACAGTTAGAAAATGAGATAGAAAAGGAGACAAAACGTGCAGCCAATAATAGTTGATCTTTTTTCAGGGGCTGGAGGTTTTTCTTTAGGCTTCAAGAAAATAGGCCTTAAAATAAGCTTAGCTATAGATATTAATCATGCAGCTACACGTACTTATTCAACCAATTTCCCTGAGACAATAGTAATAGAAGATGATATACGAAATATAACTGGGAAAGATATAGAATATTTTATAGGGAAAAAAGTAGATATTGTGATAGGTAGTCCTCCTTGTGAGCCATATACTGGTGCGAATCCTTTAAGAATGAAGGAACCTTTAGATAGACTTTATCTTGATCAAGAAGGACAATTAACACTAGAATATATTAGACTAGTAAATGAGTTAAGACCTAAAGTCTTTGTTATGGAAAATGTTCCTTCTATTGTAGGCACAGAAGATTTAAGAGCAGCAATTGAATATGAGTTTAAGAAGATCGGATACAAAGTATTCTTTAACTTTTTGAAAGCTGAAGATTATGGTAATCCTTCAAGAAGAACACGCGTATTTATAAGTAATATAGAGCTTAAACCGCCTAAAACCAATAAAAAGAAAACTGTATGGGATGCTATTGCAGATTTGCAAGGTCGGTATGAAGTTCCAAATAATGAAGTTCAAGAACTGAGTGAAGATAAAATAAAAGAAATAGCTAAATTAGGTTTTGATGATTATTTAACAATGTTTAAAGGAAGTTCTGGAAAGAATATTCCTCTATATGTTAGGCTTAATCCATTTGATTTAGCTCCAACTGTGTTAGGGAATTCAAGATTTATTCATCCGTTTGAGAATAGGTTTTTAACTGTAAGAGAGCAGGCTAGATTAATGTCTTATCCAGATGATCATGTGTTTTTGGGATCAAGGGACGAGCAATACAATCAAGTAGGAGAAGCAGTTCCAGTAGTCTTATCTACCGCGATTGCACGAGAAATAATGGGTAAAGTATATGGAATTGTTTTTAGTGTTACATAACGTCTCAAGTACTCAAAGAATTATTGATTTTGCAAAATTAGCATTTAATATGAATATAAATTATTTTATTATAACAAAAGTTGGAGGTGTAGGAGCTCAGGCTGGAATACCAGAAGTAAGTAAATTAGCTTATAAGAACAACAAGCCGTTTATTGTTCTCCCAGACCTTAAAGATGCAATAGAATTGTTCAAACCAGATAGTGTGCTTATTTTTACTCAGACAGCAGAAAAAACTTTCAGTAAAGATCTAATAAAAGATAAGAATAGAGTTATGCTAGTGTTTTCGGGTAGTGAGGTAGGGTTTAATAAACTAGAACTCAATCTTGGAGAACCAGTAAAAATAGAAGGCTTAAACGGTGAAATTTCTTCAGTAGCTTTAGCAGGGATCGTAGTTTATTGTATAATGAATGATGGAAAGATTTTAAAGTAGCAGATAAATATTTTTTAGCGGGCCCGTCGTCTAGCCTGGTTAGGACGCCGCCCTGACGCGGCGGAGGTCCTGGGTTCAAGTCCCAGCGGGCCCACTTTAATTTGTTACTGTTTTATTATTTGCTATAATAATTTTTATATAGATTTAGAAAATGATAAGCAGAGTAAAATTTTACCGAAAAATTTAGTTAAAAATTAGAATTTTGAAATTTATGATAATAGTTTGTCTAATAATTAATATTAGGTAAAAAATCCCGCCGCGGGGACTTGAACCCCGGACCACCCGGTCACTGCGTGCCCTCCTTCCCTACAGCCGGGCGCTCCACCGGGCTGAGCTACGGCGGGCCTACAATTCCTATTACATAACATCTTACTAATAAGTTTTACCATCATATTTCGAGGAATAATAAGCTAGTTAATAGGAAAATCTGCTTTCATTCCATAAAATGATAAAACAGAGAAAGCTTCTTAACAATTTATAAAAATTGAGTGGGCCCGCGGGGACTTGAACCCCGGACCACCCGGTTTCTCAACACTTTAGTAAACAACCTTTATGAGCCGGGCGCTCTACCGGGCTAAGCTACGGGCCCATTAAGAAATATGTAAAAATGATTTAAAAGAGTTGCGCTTATTTATGTGCCATATTTCCATTGTTTCATATACTCTATTTGTTCTTGGGTTAATTGCTCAATTTCTATTCCCATACTCTTAAGTTTTAATCTAGCTACTGTCTCATCAATCTCTAAAGGCACATTATATACTTTCTTATCTAGCTTATCTTTATTTTCATAGATATATTTAACAGATAGAGCTTGATTTGAGAAGCTAAGATCCATTACTTCGCTTGGATGTCCTTCAGCGGCTACTAAATTAACAAGCCTTCCTTCTGCTATTAAATAAACTCTCTTATGATTAGGCAGAACGTACTCTTCTAAGTTTGGTCTTATAACTCTAGAGGATACAGCTATTTCTCTTAATCCCTTAACATCAATCTCTACATTAAAATGACCAGCATTTGCTAATATAGCTCCATCTTTCATTTTTAATATGTGTTCCTTTCTAATTACATTTATATTGCCCGTAGCAGTAATGAATATTTCTCCCAGCTCTGCTGCTTTATCCATAGGCATTACATCAAATCCATCCATTACCGCCTCTAGGGCTCTAAATGGAGAACTTTCTACTACTATCACTCTAGCTCCCATTCCTCTTAATCTTAAAGCAATTCCCCTTCCTACCCAACCGTAGCCAGCAACTACAGCCACTTTACCAGCAATAAGAATATTTGTTGCTCTAAGTAAACCATCTATTGCACTTTGCCCGGTGCCTATTCTATTATCAAAGAGGTATTTAGTAAATGCGTTGTTTACAGCAATTACAGGATATCTTAATACTCCTTGCTCTTCCATAGCCTTTAATCTAATAACTCCAGTAGTTGTCTCTTCAGTTCCGCCATATAACTTTAAATTAGGCATATTCTCATGAACGTATGCATGTAGATCTCCACCATCATCCATTATTATATGTGGTTCATACTTTAGGATTTCTCTTATGTTTTCATAATACTCTTGCTCGTTTTCTCCTCTCCAAGCAAATACTTTAATTCCCTCCTGAACTAGGGCAGCAGCTACGTCATCTTGAGTAGAAAGAGGATTACTACCAGCTAGTGCAACTTCTGCTCCACCAGCCTTTAAAGTTTTCACAAGGACTGCTGTTTCTTTGGTTACATGGAGTACGGCGCTAATCCTTAACCCCTTTAGAGGTTTTTCCTTCTCAAAAACTTTTCTTATTTCCATCAAAGTTGGCATATGCATTTCTGCCCATTCTATTTGTTTCTTCCCTTGTTCTGCTAAACTTAGATCTTTTACTTTATAGTCCATGAGGAGAAACAGCAAAATTGAAAAAATAAGTTTAACTTATGCTCTCACAGCTCTGGCTACTCTATTTGAGACAAAGGCTGCAAATATTCCTACTACCGTAGTAAATGGAAAAGCAGTTATTATATCAAAGATAATTTTGTTCCAATTAACTACTGCACCATATATAAAAGGTTTTAGGAACCCTAGCCATAATAGCGGATCTGGCAGGCTCCATAGAAAACCTACTATAGCACCTTGAGCCGCTATAAATAATTTGTTCCCTTCGAATGGGTGACCTTTAGCTAAAACTATAATTAGATCAATAAAGAGCCCATATGTTAAACCTTCATAAACGAAGAATAGCGGTTGCCCAGCCCATCCGTAATGAACCAAATCTGCTAAAACATCAAATATAACTAGGGATAGCATTCCTGCACCAAATTTCCTTATTATAGCCACAGTTACGATTAATATGAACATCCTTCCCCAAAAGGCCAGATCTATATAGCTTATTGCAATAGCTCTATTTAAGAAACTGCCTATGAAAAACTCCCAAACAGTTGCAATTGCAGCACCAATTCCCATATATACGTAGTCTATTGTTGTAAATTTCTTTATTATTCCTTGTCTTTTAGCTAATACATATAGAACTAAAGGAGCTAAAATAAAATATGTAGCAACAATTTCCCACGGTATTTCACCGGGTATATTTATGTTGCCCTCTATGTGGTTAAAGGTCATAATATTTGATTTATGTTAGTATTTTTATCTTTTATCTTAATATTATATATAGTAATATATAAAATATATTTTACTATGCATCTCTATATATTCTATATAGGACTTATTTAGAACGTAATTACAGATAACTGCGCAATGATAAGCATAATGAGAAGTGGGCCCGCTGGGACTTGAACCCAGGACCTCCGCCTTGTAAGGGCGGCGTCCTAACCAGGCTAGACGACGGGCCCACTAACATCTTTTGCTCAAGATTTTAAAAAATTATAGGTCCAAAAATCCTTAAGAATTCTATCTAAACCACTCTAATACTATCAAGTATTTGAGGTGCATATATTTTTGTTCCTTTCATTCCAATCCCGCTCTTTTCTTTCTCAATGTATCTTCTAAATGATTCGATAGCGTTTGGCTCTCCGTGATTTAATATCAAATTCTTTGGTTTTACATTTAGATTCTTAAGGAAATTATATAATTGCTTTCTATCAGAGTGGCCAGAAAATCCTTCTATTCTTTGCACTTCCATATTTATCTTTATATTTTCTACTCTTCCATCTCTATCTATTATTTGTATTTCAGAAGCCCCTTCGCTAACTTTTCTACCTAAAGTTCCCTCGGCTTGATAGCTTACAAATACTATTGAATTTCTGCTATCCGGAGCCATAGTCTTAAAGAACTCTACTGCAGGTCCTCCATTCAGCATTCCAGAAGTAGCTAATATTATTGATGGTTCTCCTTGAGCTATATCTTCTCTATAGCCTTCTATTCTATGGAAGAATTCTGACATAAACGGATTTTCATCTCTATATAGAATAGCCTCTCTAACTTCTTTGCTCAACATTTCTGGATAAGCGTTATGAATTGCGGTAATTTCCTCTACTAAGCCAGTGACATATATAGGCACTTCTGGTATCAACTTTCTCTTCATAGCATCATTTAGTACTAGCATGATTTCTTGTCCTCTTCCAACAGCTAAAACTGGAATTAGAACTTTTCCTCCTCTACTTATCGTTCTATTTATTATTTCTATTAGTTTAGCCTCAGCCTCTTCTCTATTTTCTTGTTCGTGATCTCCATAAGTAGTTTCCATGATTAATGTATCAACTCTGGGGAACTCATCATTAGCCTTATCAAGTAGTCTAGTTTTTGCGTACTTAAAATCTCCAGTATAAACTATATTATGAGTACCATCACCTATATGTAAATGTGCCATAGCAGATCCAAGTATGTGGCCGGCATTATAGAATGTCAATTTTACGTCTGGGGCAATATCTGTAACCTCTTCATAATCAAGTGTAATAGTGTGAAGAAGTTCTTTTCTAACTTCTTTAGCAGTGTAAGGGAGGGGTCTTCCCTCTTTTTCTGCCACATCTAAAGCGTCAAGTTGCATTAAAGCCATAATGTCCCTTGTTGGAGAAGTAGTATATACTGGTCCTTCATAGCCATACTTAAATAACAGCGGAACCATTCCACAATGATCTAAGTGTGCATGTGTCACTACTACTGCATCAATGTCTTCTAGCCTTACTTGGTCAATATCCAGTTTTGGAAATAGTTTTTCACCAAAGTTTACACTAGGGTTAAGACCAACATCTAGTAGTATTTTACTTTCTGGCGTTTCTACTAATATAGCTGATCTTCCTACTTCTTGAAACCCTCCTAGCGCTGTGATTCTTACGCTTCTATCTTTAAAGAGAAGTTCCCTGTGTATTCTCTCTCCAAAAACTTTTAGCATTTTTGCCCTATACTCCGTTTCATTATATATGTGAGTTAGAATACTATCAACTGTCTTTGACTTTAATGGAGGTTCTCTAACTATTATTGGCCTCCAATACGTTTCAAAAAATATCTTATTTTGTATTGTTCCGCCCTTTCCTATTACAAGTCCTGGCTTCTTAGCCTTTATTAAAACTTCTCCTAACTCATCATCAAACTTTATGTCGGTTATTTCTGCCTCTTTAGGCACTATATTCTTTATTATCTCCATAGTTTCTTTCTTATCTTTTCTTACTTTTTCATCTGCTTTTAGCACTATTCTCTTCTTTATATCTTTTGCTATTTTTCTTAGTAAATCCGTTTTATCTGCTAAAACTGAAGGGTTCTTTACATATACCGCTATTTCTGGTCCTTCAAATTCTATTTTAGATATTACAGCTTCTTTTGGAATGTTGTTATATATCGTTGCTATTATATTTAATCTAAGCGAAGACACACAATTCACCAGCACTAGAAATAGGTATACAGATATCAAATGCTAACTTTTAATATTTAAATTCTTGTTATAGTAGTTTGTGGAACTGAAAGAACATATAATTGATTTACCAAAGAAAGTTTACATTGGATATGATATAATTGAAAATATAAAAGACTATATTTCTGCACTAAATCTCTTTGGCTCTTTTCTTATTGTTACTGGCCCTATAGTAAGGAAAGTTGTAGCTGAAAAAGTAATTGAGGCCCTTAACAACGAGAAAATTGAAGTAGTGGAAGTTAAAAATGCGACAATTGATGAAGTAAGTAGAGTTGAGGAAATAGCGAAGAAGTTTAATGCAAATGTGATAATTGGGGTTGGAGGAGGAAATATAATTGATACAGCAAAATATGTAGCCTATAGACTGGGTAAAGAATTTATTAGCGTGCCAACGGCTCCTTCTCATGACGGTATTACGTCTCCTTTTGCAGTAATTAGAGGTTTAGGAAAACCTACATCTGTAAAAGCAAAAGGACCTATAGCAATAATTGCAGATATAAACATATTGGCTTCTGCACCTAGGAGGCTTATAAACGCAGGAATAGGAGATACAATAGGTAAAATAACGGCAGTAAGGGATTGGAGGTTAGCTGCAAGACTTAGGGGTGAGTATTATGGGGATTACACTGCCTCATTAGCCTTACTTTCAGCAAAGCATGCCTTGTCTTGTACAAAAATTCTAGATAAGGACATAAGAGCAGGAGTAAGAATACTTGTTGAAGCTCTAATTAGTAGCGGAGTAGCAATGGGTATGGCAGGAAGTACAAGACCAGCTAGTGGTTCTGAACATTTGTTTGCACATGCAATTGAGATGTTATATCCAGATAAGGCTCTTCATGGGGAATTAGTAGCTTTAGGCACGATAATTATGGCTTACATTCATGGAATTGATTGGCGTAAAATTAGAAAGGCAATGAAAAAAGTAGGACTTCCAACTAGAGCAAAAGAGTTAGGCATACCAGATGAAATAGTGATAAAGGCACTAACAATAGCACATACTATCAGACCAGAGAGATACACAATACTTGGAGATAGAGGAATAACGTGGGAGGCAGCAGAAAAAATAGCTAAAGAAACTGGGATTATTGACTAAAAACATCTTTGTTATAGTTTTCTATGAAAGTTACAGTTGATTCTGGAAGTACATAATTAATTATATCCTTAGCTAGCATATATTTTCTTATTTGTATATCTTCAACTAGGAAAAGTTCTTTAGGAACAGTGAACTTTACGTTCTTCTTTTCATCTATTTCTACGTTTAATTTATCAACGTAAGATTCTCCTAACCACCTTTCAATTAATGCCTTTATTTTATCCATTTCGTTATCTAGAACTTTAACTACTTTTACTTTATATACTAGATATTTTCCTGCTAATGGGTGGTTAAGATCGAGAACTACTCTGCCTCCAGATACGCTTTTTATAGTTGCTAGAGAACCATTAGAAAGTCTTACAACCATATTGGGATGAGGAGTAATCCCTTGTCTCCTTAATTCTCCAAGAGGAATTATCTTAACCTTTGTGTTGTCTCTAGGCCCATAAGCTTTTTCTGGTGGAATTTCTATTTCTTTTTCTTCACCAGGATTCATTTGGTATAAAGCTTCTTCAAGACCTTGTATGATATTATGCTCTCCTAATATTACGAGCTTAGGCTTATACTTAACTTCTTTGCTATATATATTAGCTTTCTTTGCTTCTTCCTCGATTGTAGTATCGAAGACTTCTCCAGTATCTTTTACTTTTCCAACGTAATCTATATAG